>ENA-OZGX01000991-OZGX01000991.1-human-gut-metagenome-genome-assembly--contig:-NODE-991-length-11982-cov-4.311981_pt1 | contig 11982 bp, 15 predicted proteins | sample MGYA00244040_ERZ653674 | MGnify/ENA primary metagenome ERZ653674 (study PRJEB26926, sample SAMN06165232) | human gut metagenome | biome: ENVO:00009003; feature: ENVO:2100002; material: ENVO:00002003... | reverse complement strand
TCGGAGATGTGTATAAGAGACAGATATCATTGTATGCCGTGGATGACAGAAGCATCCTCTCATAAAGCACATCCATCGGCACCAGCCCCATATCACAGGCTCTGAAATAATCTTCCATGGAAAGACCGTCACGGACTCCCACACCGGTCATTTTTTCAATGCGGTATTCCGTTTGAAAACGCACCTTAAAATCCTCCGCGTCCTGACAGCATTTTTTCATCATCTGACGCCAGAACCACAAAAATTGCTCGTTAATGGGGTAATTTTGAGGCTCGCCTCCGTAATAATAAACATTTTTTCTGACTTCTTTTTTCTTTTTCAGATAATTTCTTCCTAGGTTCTCCTCTCCGATCAGCGCAATCAAGCTCTGATAAATTTTCAGTGAGAGCCCAAATACTTCTTTGGGGTCAAAGTTCTGGTAAACAAGGGCAACGATATCCATCATCTGCCAGTAGCGCTGTTTATAGGCTTCATAGCAATCCTTATGATAAGACTGGAAAAAGCACTGTTTTGCAAAAGGTGCAAACCAGTCGTCTATTTCATAATCATCCCGGATATGATTTCCGTTATAACGGGATGCCAGATAAGAAAACCCCAGCATCTTTTTCATATCCTTCGCATACTCTCCCATGGCTACTACAAATTCCTCATAAAAAGGAACCATATACAGCTTACGGTTTCCGTTCACCTCTTTTGGACTGCCGAATTTGGCCGGAATCATGATTCCATAGTTGCCGTCCCCAAAAAGCACTTTCCTGCAGGAGCCGTCCCAGCCCATGACCTCATATTCATAATCCCTATGCCGGATAAATACCTCATTCATCCGGCCCAAAATTCTTCTTACCTCATTCCATGGCGGCAGCAGCGCGCAAAGCTCCCTTTTCGTAAAGAGCCCGTCATTCTTTTTTGTAAAAAGCTTTCCCAGCAAGCCCTTTGCTTCCTGTACTGCTTCCCCTGGCAATGCAGTAAGAGCCGGGTCATAAAGACCAAAACCGTTTTCTTCGCTGTAGCTGATTTCTTCCTTCCCTGCCACAAGCTGATTTAATAAAATCTCCGTCTGGGTAGAAAGCTTTTTCTCACGCAGTGCAGCTAAGGCTCCTCTTTGACTTTCTACAATTTCCGGGTGTTCCTCCTTTAATTCCAGTAAAAGCTCCGCAGCCGCCTGGATCTGATACTGTTCACTGCTTTCCAGCATTTGTGCAATCACAGGAACCAGCATTTCGCTTTTCTGCTGATGAAAAACAGACAGAATTGATTTTCTGAAAGAACTGCTCTTGGAGCGAAGCGCCCCTGCCAGTGTACTTAAATCCTGTGCGGAAAGCCTGCATTTGGAAAGTCTTTCCACACCCAGCTCTTTCACCTGCACACTTTTATCATTTAACGCTTCCTTTAAATACTCCAAATGACGCCGGTTGCTTTCCGGTCTTAAGAAATTCGCATAAAATGCCCGACGTTCGGCAACATCCATATAGGGTAAATATTCTTTCAGCTCTTCAATCATATCTTCATCCATATCATACCCTGCCAGACTCAGCATGCAATTCATTACCGGCTCATTATGTAAGGTGATTTCTGTAAAGGCAAAAGGATTTCCCCTGAATGTACGGTTTTTATTGCCAATAAATTCTGCTGCATGTTTCAGCTTTTCAAAGATTTCTTTCCGGCTCTTTGCATCCTTTGGAAAACTGTTATTCTGAATCGGATTTCCGGCATTTTCTTTTTTCTGCCAGCCATAGGTATATAAAAGCTGATGGGTACTGGCCAGATTATTTATGATATATGCCAGTGTTTCTTCATCCCGTTCCTCCAGATAATGACATGCCACACTCATACGGTAACTGGAATTTTCCACATGGCTTATAAACAGCCATCCCAAAATTCTTCGATACTTCTTCTCATCGTCCAGAAGCTTTCGCACCATTTGGTCCGTTTCTGCAATTTCATAGCAGCCCGTTGCCCACAGCGCAAAATAGCTCTCCAGATTATTCTCACTGGTAAGATATTGTTTTCTTGTTTCTTCACTCACAAGACAATCATAAGCAAACGCAGCGCACTTTTTTACAACTGCCGGCTTTGCATCCCCATAGCCCAGGCCCGTCCATACATCAAAAGCACGGGTGACGCTGCTGTAACGGAACAGGTCTTCGTCAAGGCAAAGCCTGATAATGCGTGTCAATGTTTCCACGCTTCCCGCATCTGCATTTTCCAGAATCTGCTGGCGAAGCCCCTCCTGAAGCCTTGCTGCTACCAGAAGCTTCAAAAGCAGCGAAAGAAGCTCTTCATGACCACTGATGATAATGGCACGAATCATAATTCTTGTAAGAAGCACCTGCTGATTATCCCCTAAAATTGCTTCTTTTATAATTTCTACAATTTCTTTATGATTCCTCCGAAGCTCCAGTGCAAGCAGGACATCATAACCCCGTATCCAGTCATGCTCACAGTAAAGCAGTTCCTTTACATTCTGCTCATGGGAGGAGGCATACAGACATGCACACATTTCCATGATTGTCCACGACGCATGATAACCAAAATCTGCCGAGCGGAAGCTTCTTCTCCACATGGAATTAGAAAACTGTCCGGTCATCCGCATGGATACGATCTCTTTGAAATCCATTAAAAAGTCTTTTCCGGCAAGCTTTACAATAGCTGCCTCAAGCCCTGGATGCCAGAATTCCTCCGGGGTTTTCAGTGCATTGGGCGCCTTTCCGTAAATCCTTGTCAGACTGTTCCACAAATCATCAAAATAACCGGTGCTGTAATAGCTTGCTGCATAATTCCATAAATCCGCACACAAGCCTCCCTCTCTTACAGCTATCTCCTTCCGCTTTTGATATTCCGGTCCAAGATTTGCTCTTTTTCTTTCCATTTTCATCCTCCCTGTCTGGTAGACTCTTTCTTACAAAAACGTTTCTTATTGTTTAAAGTGTTAGTTAATTACCATAATCTTCCTGTCAGAAATGTTACCCGGATAAAGGTAACTACATCTCCTTCGGAAAGAGCAATTTTATCCTCTAATTTTTCAAGCTCCTGTTCCTTCCAGACAACTCTTACAAGCCCGTCCCGAAAGCTCTGCAAAGCATTTTCCACAGCCTTGCCTTCATCTGCTTTCTTCTCCGAGTACAGCCGTCCAAATCCCACTTTCCCGGTAGAAGCATGTTCCTCCAGCGTAGTTTCATCAAGTAAAAATAGGGTCTGTTTTTCAATACCTTTTTCGTTATAATTCTGAACCTCAATATGTACCAGCTCTTTTAAAAGCTCTTCCAAAGTTCCTATATTTTCCGAAACCTCATACTGCACAGGTTCCATAGCCCTGTTCTTTTTTCCCAAAGTTTTTTTGTTGATATATATTTTCATGTTCACTATGCCTCCTGCATAACGGTTCACCAATGACAGTTTTATTATAGTAGGATGAAATTTTTAAAACAATATTTCGAGGAAAATATTAAGAAAATCCCGCAAAAAAGAGCGGTCGATGACCGCCCTTCTTCAATGTTTTTTTACTCTCCCAGGCTATTCACAAACCGCTCCATTTCAGCTCTCGTCTGCATCGTTCTGCTTTTCTCCACCGCTGCTGTTTTCTGAGCATCGCTCATTTTTGAAAAAGCCTCCATGGATTTTGCATTTGCCGCCAGCGACAATCCAAATCCAATCGGCATGTTTCCTCCCTGTCCGATATTCCATTGATTCTCATTACTTTTGCTGTTTTCTATCATGCTGCCACTCCTCTTTTTTTCCTAGTGTGGCATGATTCCGCTGATTTTATACAAACGCTTCCGTCGCCAAGTGAACAGTTTTTCCTATTTTATCTTTTAGAATACGGGCAAATCCCACGATATGAACCTCCGTTTTTCATACCATCGTTTTCTGAAACTAAAGTGAAACTAAAGCAAGCATATTGCCCAACGGAATCTGAAAACCGATCGCCTGATACAGTCCAAGATCACAGTCTGCACAACCTACACTGAGCGAGCTGATCTTGCTGTTCTCATAAGCAAACGCAACAAGTTTTCTGGCAATTCCTCTATGACGATATGCGGGCTGAATATAAAAATCTTCAAATACTCCTACTGCATCGTAATTGAAGGTAGAATAAGTGAGGCAGACTGAACAACAGGCTACTAACTTTCCATCGCAAACGCAACCATAAAAGTAAATTTTTTCTTGTTCAATCGCTTTGCGCAGACTTTCAAAATCACTTTCACTGGGACTATCTTCACCTATTTCATTTTTATAAGCCGCCTGTAACTTTTTTAATTCGTCAAATCTTTCTGTTGTAACTAATACAAAATCCATTTCCTTGTCCTCCATTATTTATTTCTCTATTCCCATTCCGTACGAATTGTCAGTTCATCAGGCAGGTTGAATATCTCACGTTTCAAAAACAAAGGATAAAAATATTCTGTTTTCAGCCGCTCAAACTCAAGCCACTCAAACTCATGTACATGGCAGCTTTCTTGCAGGGTGAATCGTTTTCCCTTCAAAAGAATATCTGTATTAGAAATATCCATCAGGAAATACACACACAGTTCATGGTAATTTTCCCCGTCAACATCTTCTCTAAAAAAGGCTTGATTTAACCATAACGGACGAATGATTTTAGCGGTAATGTTCAGTTCTTCCTGTACCTCTCTAATCACAGCCCGTTCTGCAGTTTCACCCATTTTCACTCTTCCTCCAGGAAGGTAATAATATGGTGAACGCTCATCCCGCATTGCCAATATTCTTCCCTTGTCAATCATCATTGCACAAACTCTATAATTAAACTTTCCTTCATCGGTTTTAAAAGAAACATCCATGCCAACCCTCTCCCAAATTGTGCTTGAATCTGTTGATTTTTTTCGAAATTTATACCACATTTTTTATCAATCCTGATTTGCCGTTCGCTGTCAGCAAATAAAGTATAACGTAAAAATGTCAAAAAATCCACCCAGGAGCACTGTATCGTTCATTTTGCGAAATATGAGCAAAACAGTCCATCGGACGCAAAGAAACATCCGAGACTATAAACTTTTTACCGATATCTGAAATTTTAGCTTTACTGCCTGATAAGGATATGCTTTAATCATAATAGAACATTACATAGAAGGAGGTTTTTTATACGCTTTACGAAAGAATTCTTAAGGAGCGCCATCGACTCCAACAGCAAATTGATTCAATTCAAACCAAACTAAATAATCTGCCTGATGGAAAACTACTCTGTTCTCAAAACGGAAACCGCGTGAAATGGTATCAAAGTGACGGACACAATAAAAAATACATTCCCAAAAAGAACAGGCAATTGGCAGAACAACTGGCTGCAAAAAAATACTTAGCTTTTCTTCTGGAAGACTTTGCTCACGAAAAAAGAGCACTTGACTTTTATCTCCGTCATCATTCCCCCACTTCTCAAAAAGCAGAGATGTTGCTCACAGATACTCCCGGATATAACGAACTGATTTCCCAATTCTTCTTACCAAAATCCCAGAAATTGTCAGACTGGATGAAATCCCCTTATGAACACAACACAAAATATCCTGAACAATTGATTCATAAAACCAGCTCCGGTAATTTGGTCAGATCTAAATCGGAAGCAATGATTGATATGTTTCTACACATTCATCAGATACCTTTTCGATATGAATGCGCGCTTCAACTGGGCGAGACGGTTATTTTCCCTGACTTTACCATTCGGCATCCCAAAACTGAGGAACTATATTATTGGGAGCATTTTGGTAAAATGGATGATCCCGGCTATTATAAAAATGTATTTTCTAAATTACAGCTCTATACTTCCCACGGCATTGTCCCCTCCGTGAAATTAATCACCACCTATGAAACAAAAGAAAATCCTTTAACTTCTGAAGTAATTGAAAAGATCATTGAACATTGCTTTCTGTAAAAGGCAAACATTCAATGATCTCACAAATTTATCTTTGAAAATATTGACAACACAATAATGATGGGGTCTATATAAAATTTTTCTTTCATTAGACCCCAAAATCCCTAATTTCTTTGTTTTCATTAGGATTTTTAAACCTTAAAAGGGTCTATGCAAAATAATTTGTTTCTGAGACCCTGATTTTACAATATTTCAGGGCATCAGACAGAACTTTTCTTGTATAGACCCTTTTATCATAGTAAAAAGAAGATTATTCTGTTGTTTTTGGGCTCTAGGACAAAACTTTTTCTCTATAGACCCCACAAAAAGCCTGTACAACTCTAATTTCCAGATTATTTTGCACACACGACAATCTTTTTTCTCTATAGACCCCGCAATCTCTGATATTTGCAAAATCTTACTCCTATCGAGGATATTTTTCAATGTATTTTCCCCATATCTCCTCAAAAAATCTGGTGTACCGTCTCAAATGGCGCAAAATATGCGTAACACGGTGTACTAGAGAATCCCCGCCGTTTTGCCTATCCAGTAAATCATGCCCAGCAACCAGCTTGAAAAGATTCCATATAAAATGACCGGTCCGGAAATCGTAAAAATCTTACACCCGATTCCGAAAACCTGTCCCTCTTTTTGAAACTCAATGGCAGGGGCTGCTACCGAATTGGCAAATCCCGTAATCGGCACCAGTGCGCCGGCGCCGCCGAACTTGGCAATTCCCGGATAGATATTAAGTCCTGTCAGCAGGACGCTTAAAAGTACCAGCACGATCGTGCATACGGTTCCGGCATCATCCTTATTCAGCCCGTATGCGGCAGCGGCATTGATGATTCCCTGCCCCAGTGTGCAGATCACACCACCGATCAGAAATGCATGAAACATTTCCTTTGGGAGACAATGGGTCGGTGTATACTGTTTGACCTTCTGGTCATATTCCTGCTCAATCTGTTTTTGTTTTTCTGTCTTTTCCATGTCTGATACTCCTTCTCCTCATCAAACTTTTCTATTTCAACTTCAACGACATTCTTCTATATTCACATTACGGCTTTATTCCAAGCATACTTCTTTTATCCCAAAACATTCCATAAATAGTAATATAGGAAACCTCCGACAGTGTGTCCGATTGCCAGTCCCCACACCACTGCCACCAACCCTTTCCGCAGATAAATCCGTCGCATAAAAATCGGTATGGTGTCGATGACTTCTGTCAGTGCCATGGTCCATGCTCCCAGAAAAATCCCCGCAAAGCTTCCGTATAGTACAAGAAACGGCAGCCTCAGTGGAAGTTTCCACTCATACAGGTACCAGAAGGTTCCGACGCATCCGCCCAGTGCCACCATATCTTCATACAAAAGAATGTGCTTCGCGGTTTTTGTCTGATAAGCAAATCTTGAGATAATTCCAAGGGCAATGATCAGAGAAAAAAAGCCTCCTGCAAGTCCGGCTCCCGCTCCAAGTCCAAACAATGTAAGAAAAAGGTATTTAATCCACATCTGCTTCTTTTCCCTTTCTTCCCACCTGCTTGATCATCGTCAGGTTGATCTGCTGTTCATAATCTGCCATTTCCACCTCTACCGGTGAGGGCTCATCGGTAAGATATTTCTTCCCGATATGATTAAAAAACACGATAATTCCCACACTGACCCCGATGGAGTAGGTAATCTCCAAAATCGTTATTCCGGAAGGCTCCTGTCCCATCACCCATGTATAAAGCTTCTCAAAGCTGTCCCTTGTACTGACATCCTCGTTAAAGGTCATCATGGCAAACATGGAGCCGAAAAAAGAAACCGCACACACAAAGGCAATTTTTATTTTTTCCAAAATTAATGACTGCTTTTTCGGATGATAACTGACGATAAAATCCGGTTCTCCCAGATTCTGGACCTCCAGTTCCGGATAAATTTCATGGATCTTCTCAACGACGAACAGCACCGATACGATTCTTCGGCTGTTTTTTCCGTTATCCATGGAAAATAGCTTCTCTGTTTTCAAACGGTTTACAATGGCCTGCTCCGTACATTCCAGCTTCGCTATATCTGCGATCGTTACGTCCCTTTTAGGAACCTGAATACATTGCTCAATTTTCAGATATAATGTTTTTTTCATGCAGCAAGCTCCCTGAATCCTTCCACAGGTTCTTCGGGAACCTCCACAAAGGTACCGTTCTCATATTCTACCGGATGAAATTCCAGATAAAAGCAGTAACTAAACCACACAAACAAAGATAAGATTACAATCGTAATTGCATACAAATAATTTTTTCTCATACTCTTCTCCTACCTTTCTCTTGTTTTAATAAGTAGTATTCGAAAAAAACAAAATCTTATGCAAGCTCTTTCATTCGCCTCAAAATCTTTTTTTCCAGTCTGCTTACCTGAACCTGGCTGATTCCCAAAATCTCTGCCACCTGATTTTGTGTTTTATTTTCAAAATATCGAAGAATGATGAGCGTTCTGTCACGCTCCTCCAGATTACCCAGAAGCTGCTGCAAAAACAGCTTGTCCGTCAGTTCCTCCTGTTCATTTTTTGCAGAAGCAACCCGGTCTTTCAAAGAAATTTCTTTGCCATCCTTCCCGTAAATGCTCTGTTCCATGGATTCCACCTCCACGACAGCTTCCATAGAGAGCATAATTTCCTCTGGTTCCATGGAAAGTGCCTCTGCAATTTCCTCCACAGTTGGCTCCCTGCCTTTTTCCTTTTGTAAATTTTCTATCGTCCGCTTAATCTTCCACTGATTTTCCTTTAAGGTACGGCTTACCTTAATCATGCCGTCATCCCGGAGAAACCGTTTGATTTCTCCGGAAATTAAAGGTACTGCATAGGTAGAAAATTTTACCTCATATTCAAAATCGAATTTATCAATGGCACGAATCAGCCCGATTGCCCCAATCTGATATAAATCTTCTGTTTCATATCCTCTTCCCATAAATCGTCTGACAACATTCCAGATCAAACCGGAATTTTCTTTTATCAATTGTTCCTTTGCTCCTTTATCCCCCGCCTGTGACTGTCTGATAAGCTCAAAGGTCCGTTCCATAGATTATTCCTGCTTTTCATAGCGTCTTCCGATTTTTTTCGTCATGGTGATCCTTGTGCCTTCACCGACCTTTGATTCCACCTTTATGGTATCCATAAAAGCCTCCATAAATACAAAGCCCATTCCCGAACGCTCCAGATCGCGCCTCGTTGTATATAAAGGCTCCATGGCCTTTTTCACATCTTCAATTCCAATACCGAAATCCTGAATACTCACGGTCAGTGTACTTTCCTCTATTGCGGCTGTAATCTCGATTTTATGTACCTCATTCTGATATCCATGAATGATTGCATTGGTCACTGCTTCCGAGATCGCAGTTTTAATGTCTGCGACCTCCTCCATGGTAGGATTCAGCCTCGTCAAGAACGCAGCTACTACGACTCTTGCAAAGGATTCATTTGACGGAAGGCTGTCAATTTCCAGTTTCATTTCCTGTTTCATATTACGACTCCCTTTCAATTGGAATAATTTTGTGAATTCCGCTAAGCACTAAGATTTTACGTATCCGCTCACCGGCATGAATAATATGCACTTCTCCTCCCAGCGCTCTTACCAGCTTGTAACGTCCCATCAGAAGACCGATACCGGAACTATCCATAAACTCTGTGTCCTTAAAATCAAACTCCAGTACATTGACATCCTCCATCTGCAGCCTGCGGTCTACTTCCTCCCTCACTGCATCTGCAAAATAATGGTCTACCTCCGTGGGTACTTTTACAATCAGCCTTTTTCCTCTTTGCTGTATCAGCTTTTCCATATCCATCCTCCTTCATAAATTCAACGCAACGTAAGAAGGAGACTACGCTTTCGCATAGTCTCCTATATTCCCAGGTTTCTCTTATGTATTATATTATTACTGATGGCTGTTCAGGTAATTCTGTGCGGTCTGCGCACGCTTTGTAGTTGCCGGCAGCAGCTCCACTACCTTCTGATAATAAATCTTTGCGTTTTCTTCATCGTTCAGATTCTCATAACATCTTGCAAGATAATAGATTGCATTATCATGCTCTGGATTTAAAGCAATTACCTTTTCCAGATCTGTCTTTGCCTCTTCATATTTTCCGGTATTATAGCTTTCTTCAGCTTTCTTATAAAGCTCTTCGATCACCGTTGCATTCACCGAAGCATTTACCGTATTGTATAACTCTTTTGCGTTCTCTGACAAAACCTCCGCATTTATTTTTGAAAGCTTTTCTGCAGCCGACTCAAAATTTTTCTCTTTTGAAAGCTTCTCTGCTTCAAACAGCGCATCATAGGAATTTCCTTTTTCAGTTGCAGCCGCCAGCTCTTTCTCTGCAGACTCCTGTGCCTTTTTTGCAGCATCTAATTCTTTATTCAGAGAATCAATGGCGGCAGTCTTTGCTTCCAATTGATCACTGTATTCAATGACCTGCTGATTTGCGGAATTATTCGCATTCTGAATCTTTGCCGGTGCTAATACAAACCAGCAGACAGCCATCCCGATAATCAGTCCCAGCAAAATATCCAGCACAACGTTCCGTCCGTTTCGCTCCTGAACAGTCTTCGGCTGAATGATCGTTTCATTACCGCTTGTGTAAGCGACCGCATCCTTACTGATCTTCGCAGATTTCTTATCCGCACTCTTTCCTTTTAAAAGATCTGTTTCGTTAAAATAATTCAATGCCAGAACATTTCCCCTGTCGATATTAAGAACCTTTTTGATTTCCTTTCTCGCAAGCTCTATCTGATTCGTCTGGATTGCCACAAGTGCCAGCAGCAAATGTGCCGACACAAATTTTTCATGAACAGACAACACTTTTTTTAACTGAATGACTGCCAGGTCCAGACTTCCCTGTCTTGCATATAAAAGCGCCTGATTATATTTCTTCAATGCGATATTATAGGCATCCAGTTTTCCTGTATTTTTCTGTACTGCCTCAATGTAGCTGTCCGCAATATTATCCTGCGGCTGATAATTCTTACTCACAATCCATTCTGAAAGGGCGGCTACCACATCACCCATTTCAAAATAAATAAGTCCCAGAAGATTTCTCGCCGGAATGTTTCTTTTATTAACCTTTAAGCTGTTCTTTAAGTCTTCTTTGGCACCGGACAGATCACGGACCGCCGCTCTTTCCAAACCGCGGTTATAAAGAGCGTTGGAGGTAGAGATCAGCTTTTTGTAAATCTGTACGTTGGTTCCGCAATTATTGCAGAAATTGCTTTCAGTCAATGTTGCTCCACATTTATTACATTTCATCTGCGCTACGCTCCTAATGACGTTCCTTTGTTTCTTTTACCATTTCTTCCATCAGATCTACCATATCGGTTAAATCCTTGTTATGAATATTATCTTCAATCTGTTCAACCTCCAGGCTGGGGTAAAATTTCTTCAGTTCCTCTTCAAAATTAATCATTCTTCATTCCTCCTAAAAGAGTTTTCAGTTCACCTACAAGATAAAGGGAACCTACACAGAACAAAAGGCCGTCTTCCTTTTCCCGGCATCCCATCTCAAAGGCTTCCTTCGCATCCACACAAACCTTTACAGGAACATTTGTATATCTTCTGAAAATCTCTGCAAGCTCATTTGCAGGAGTTCTTCGGTAGCTGTTGACCTCTGTGACAATCACCTCTGCAAATTTTGTTTCCCGACAGATTGTTTCGATCATTCTTTCATAATTTTTATCGTTTACGGCAGCAAACACATAAACGATTCTTTTCTGGTCCTGATAGGCACGAACTGTCTTAACAAATTCTGCAACTCCGGCTTCGTTATGGGCACCGTCAAGAATCACTCCCTCCTGCACGGTTTCCATCCTTCCCTGCCATTTCATTCTTCGGATCCCCTCCTGAATGACTGCATCGGAAAAATGCCCCTGTGTATCTAAAACCTTCAATGCAGTGACTGCCAGCATCGCATTTTTTACCTGATATTCGGCAATACTTGAGATTTTTAGATTTATAGTATCATAATACTTAGTGGCTGTAGAAAAATCAATATTTTTATGGGTTGCGGAATTGATTTTATACATACCGGATGTGACAGGATATGCTCTGCTCTTCAAAGATTCGGCACGATTTAAGATCACCTCTGTCACATCCTCC
>ENA-OZGX01000989-OZGX01000989.1-human-gut-metagenome-genome-assembly--contig:-NODE-989-length-12011-cov-5.617012_pt1 | contig 12011 bp, 9 predicted proteins | sample MGYA00244040_ERZ653674 | MGnify/ENA primary metagenome ERZ653674 (study PRJEB26926, sample SAMN06165232) | human gut metagenome | biome: ENVO:00009003; feature: ENVO:2100002; material: ENVO:00002003... | reverse complement strand
CCGCCAGGCCCCATGTAGCGTGGGGCCTGGCTTTTTCCTGGCATTTTTGCGGCGACGGGAAAAGGCGCGCACGGCGGCCCTGCGCGCACGGCGGCCCTGCGCGGGCGGCGAGATTGGCGCAACAGCGGGCGCGAGCGCCCGGGGGCAATGGCCCGCGGCGGTGCGGTTTGTGCCGCCGCTGCCCGTAGGTCGTGGGCAGCGGCTTTGCCCCAGGGGATGAACTCGTTGCCGGGCCCCTTCCTTCGTTTTACGCCGCCAGGCCCCATGTAGCGTGGGGCCTGGCTTTTTCCTGGCATTTTTGCGGCGAGGAGGCCGGAGCGGGACTGGATGGACCCAGGGGCCGGGCGCCTCCTTTTGCTTGGCGGCCAGGAGGCTCAAAGGATCCTGGCCCCAAACTCCCCTGCTCCCTGGACCGCGGCGGTCACCGCTTACTACACTGCGCAAAAAAGCAGCAGGGCGATTACCGCTGCTGCAGATAAAACGTAATAGGATTGTCTACCAGAGCTATAGCTCCTCCACGTAGCCGATACCAGGCATGGTTTTCACTGTAGCAACAATATTGTCATGGTTGCAGTTTTTCTGGCCCTTTAACGTTACGCTAAAGGCTAGGATGCCGGTATCCGTCGTATTTTCCAGGAGCATTTGCAAGTTGCTGGGTTCATAGTGCTGCTCCCGGACAAAGTCGAGAAACTGGCCAACCGCCACATTTCGCTTGAGCTCCACGTATACCTCCACCAGCTTTGTGCTGCGGCGCATACGAAAATCCAGCTCGTGGAGGAGGGTAAGGATGACGAATATCCCTACGCTTCCCATGATGGAAACGGAATAAAGGCCGATCCCCAAAGCCAAGCCTACGCAGGCGCTGGCCCAAAGGCCGGCGGCGGTGGTCAGGCCCTTAATCTGGTTGCGGGCGGTGACGACAATGGTACCTGCGCCTAAAAAGCCGATGCCGCTAACCACTTGGGCCCCCATGCGAACCGGGTCGCCTACGGTAAAGGCTTGATAGACATATTGGTTGGTAAGCATGACGATACACGCCCCCAAACACACCAGCATATAGGTGCGCAGACCGGCAGGGCGGTTTTTTAGGCCCCGTTCCATGCCGATCATTCCCCCCAAAAGGATAGCCAGCAGAATTCGCAGGATCACCTCGCCATAGGTCAACTGGCGGATCGATGTAATTGCTGCGTTTAGCACAAAAGCTCACCTTTTCTCTAAGTATTTTATGCGTGCTGGAAGCAGGCCACGAAATGTTGCGGAGATACTTCCTTGAGCTGGGGGATGCCCTTGCGGCAGAACTCGCTGCATTCAAAGCACCGGTTGGCAAAGCGACATTCCTCGGGCAGGTTGACGGGGCTGGTGATTTCCCCCTTTAGGGAGATGCGTTGCCGCTTGTGGGAAAGGTCGGGCACAGGGATGGCGGAAAGTAAGGCCCGGGTATAGGGATGGATGGGGTTGTTAAACAATTCTTCCGCCGGGGCCTTTTCCACGATGGAGCCCAGGTACATCACCGCGATCTCGTCGGAGAAGTGGTTCACCACGGAGAGGTCGTGGGTGATGAAGATGTAGGTTAGGTGCATCTTCTCCTGGAGGGTTTTCAAGAGGTTAAGGATCTGGGCCTGGATGGAAACGTCCAGGGCGGAAACCGGCTCGTCGCAAACGATGAGCTTGGGCCGCATAGCCAAGGCCCGGGCAATGCCGATGCGCTGGCGGCGGCCGCCGTCCAGCTCATGGGGATAGCTGTTGATCAGCCGTTCCGCCAGGCCCACGGTTTCCATCAGCTCCAGCACCCGGTCCTCGATGGCGTGCTTATCCGTTAGGATGCGGTTGACCCGGATGGGCTCGGAGATGATCTGGTTGATGGTCTTTTTTGGGTCCAGGGAGGAGAAGGGATCTTGGAAGATGATCTGCATATCCTTGCGGACATGGCGCATCTGGCCCTTGGACAGCTTGGTGATGTCCTTGCCCTGAAAATGGATCTCCCCGGAGGTGGGCTCGATCAAGCGGAGGATGGAGCGGCCGGTGGTGGATTTGCCGCAGCCGGATTCCCCCACCAGGCCCAGGGTGCGGCCCTGTTGCAGGTCAAAGCTGATATCGTCCACCGCGTGGAGCATCCCGCCGTTGGTTTTGAAGTATTTTTTTAGATGCCGGACTTCCAGAATGTTTTCCGCCATTATTCGTTCCCCCTTTTGATGTGGAATCCTGGCTGCGCATAGGCCAGGCAAGCAAATTGATGGGTGGGGCTGGCCTGCTGGAGTTCAGGCTGCCGCTCAAAGCAGGCCGGGGTGGCGTAATCGCACCGGGGGGCAAAGGCGCAGCCCTTGGGCAAGTCGGTGGGGTCCGGCATGAGGCCCTTGATGGGCTTGAGCATGGCGGTGCGGTTTTTGATGTTGGGCAGGGAGTTAAACAGGCCCTCGGTATAGGGATGCAGGGTGTGGTTGAACACATCCTCCAGGGTGCCGTGCTCCACGATTCGGCCCGCGTACATCACCGCCACCGTGTCGCACACCTCCGCCACAATGCCCAGATCGTGGGTGATCATGATCATGGAGGTGTCGTACTTTTCCTTCAGCTCGCTCATCAGCTCCAGCACCTGGGCCTGGATGGTCACATCCAGGGCCGTGGTGGGCTCGTCGGCGATCAGGAGCTTGGGGTTGCAGGCCAGGGCGATGGCGATCACCACCCGCTGCTTCATGCCCCCGGAAAACTGATGGGGGTATTCGTTGGCCCGCTCCCCGGGGATGCCCACCAGCTCCAGCATTTGCTTGGCCCGCTCCATGGCGGCGTTTTTATCCAGACCCTCGTGGAGCTGCAAGCTCTCGGCGATCTGCTCCCCCACGGTGAACACCGGGTTCAGGGCGGTCATGGGGTCCTGGAAGATCATGGATACGTCCTTGCCCCGGACCTCGTCCATCTTGGCGGCGGGCAGGTTGAGGATATCCCGGCCCTCGATCATCAGCCGGTCGCACTCCACCACCCCCGGCGGGTCCGGCACCAGCCGGAGGATGGCCAGGGCGGCGGTGGTTTTGCCTGCGCCGGTCTCCCCCACCAGGCCAATGGTTTGCCGGTAGCCCAGTTGCAGGTCGATGCCGTTGAGGGCGTGGACGACGCCGTCCTCGGTCTCATAGCGGACCACCAGATTTTTTACATCCAGGATGAGTTGGTTTTTGTCTTGGCTCATAGGGTTTCTCTCCTTAGCGCTTCAGCTTGGGATCCAGGGCGTCCCGCAGGCCGTCGCCGATCAGGTTTAGGGACAACACCGTCACCATGATGGCCAGGCCCGGATACAAAGTCATATAGCTATAGTCCCGGATATAGGCCCGGCCGGCGGATAGCATGCTGCCCCATTCCGGCGCCGGGGCGGGGACGCCCAGGCCCAGGAAGCTGAGCTGGGCCGCCGAGATGATGGCGGAGCCCACCCGGAGGGTGGCCTGAACGATGATCTGGGAAACGCAGTTGGGCAAAATATGGGTGGCCACGATCTGCCATTCGGGCACGCCGATGGCCCGGGCGGATTCGATGTATTCCTCTCCCCGGATGGTGAGCACGGCGGCCCGGGCCACCCGGACGAAGGGTGCGGTGCTGGCGATGCCCACGGCCAGCATCAGGTTAAAGGTGCTCTTACCCAGGGCGGATACCACGGCAATGGCCATGAGCACGCTGGGGATGGAGGAAAAGATGTCGCACACCCGCATGGTCACGTCCTCGAACACGCCGCCGATATAGCCGGCGGCAGCCCCCAGGGTGACCCCGAACACCAGGGCGAACATCACCGCGATGATGCCCACCGCCAGGGAATAGCGGGCGCCGTAGCACACCCGGGCGAAGATATCCCGGCCCATGTCGTCGGTGCCGAACCAGTGTTCCGCCGAGGGGGGCTGCATGCGCTCCTTGATGTTGTTGGCGATGACCTGGGTATCATAATCGAAGATATAGGGAGAAGCCAGGGCCACCACGATGATGACCACCAACAGGATCAGGCCCATGATGGCGCCTTTGTTTTTGCGCAGCTGCTGCCATATGCTCATGAAGGTGCTGCGCTTTTTATATTTTTGAGAAGCTCTTCCTTTTTTTTCCACAGTCCTGCCCTCACTTCATATATTGCGATTTGATGCGGGGGTCCACATAGGCGTACACGATATCGATGAGCAGGTTCACCACGGTAACCAGCATGGTGGTCATCACCAATGCCCCGGTCACGGTGGGGATATCCCGCTGGTCGATGGCGTCCACCACCAGCCGGCCCACGCCGGGCCAGGCGAATACGGTTTCCGCCAGCACGGAGCCCCCCAGCACGTTGCTGAACTGAACGCCGAACACGGTGATGATGGGGATCAGGGCGTTGCGCAGGGCGTGCTTGCGGATGACCTTGCGTTCCGGCACCCCTTTGGCCCGGGCCATGCGCAGGTAATCCTGGCGGATCACGTCCAGCATGGAGGAGCGGGTGGAACGGGTCATAAAGGCGGCCAGGCCCGCGCCGATGGTAAAGGCGGGCAACACGATGCTTAAGATGCCGTCCTCATAGCCCCCGGAGGGGAACCAGCCCAACTTGAGGGAAAAGACGATGATCAGCAACAGGCCCAGCCAGAAATTGGGCATGGACAGCCCCAGTAGGGCCAGGATCATGGAGACGGTATCCTTGATGGAATTCTGGTTGACCGCGGCCACGATTCCCAATGGAATGGAGATGCCCAGGGCCACGATCATGGTGACGGAGGCCAGCTTGAGGGTATTGGGCAAGCGGGTGAGATAGGTTTCCATCACATCCCGCTTGGAAACATAGGAGGTGCCTAAGTCCCCCTGGAGCATCCCCTTAACGTAGTTGAAATACCGTTCAAAAAGGGAGCCTGTCAGGCCCAGCTCTTCCCTGGCCGCTTGAATCTCCTCCTCAGACGCGTCCGCGCTAACCACGGAATACACCGGGTCGCCCTCGGCCACGTCCATGATGGCAAAGATGATAAAGGCCACGCTCAGCAGGACAGGGATCAGCATAAGCAGCCGTTTAATGATATATCGATGCATAAATTCTCTCCTGTAGGCGGATGATGGCTCCAGGCGATCCACGGCAAGGATCCCCCATCATGACCCCCGGCCCGCCCAAGGCAAAGGGAGCCATAGCAAGCTGGAAAAAGTGGCGCTAAGCCACTTTTTTCAACACGGGGAGGGAGCGCTGGCAGGCGCCCCCCAGGCCCGTGAATTGGATTAGCCTTCCGGCAGGCAGATGTAACGGTAATCGTGCTTGGCGGTGCCGTTCCACTTTACCCCGGTGAGGCCCTTCTTCACCCCAATGTTGATGTAGGAGGTGGCAACCGGCACGATGGGGACGATCTCGTTAAGGTATTGCTCGATCTCGTTATACATCTGTTCCCGCTTGGCCACGTCCTGCTCCACCAGGGCGTCGTCGATCATCTGGTTGAATACGGGATCCTTCATATTGGCCCGGTTGGAGCCGTTCTTCTTGAGCACTCCGTCCTCCTCAAAGGAGCCGAACTGGTTGCGGAGGGTAAAGTCCGTGCCCAGGTTGTCGGTGAACTGGTACAGGCACAGGTCATAGTCCAGGGCCGCGTCGTTGAGGATGCCCTTGAGGGCCGCAGTCTCCAGCTTGATCAGTTCCAGGCCGATGCCGATCTCCGCCAGGTCCGCCTGAAGCACCAGGGCCATGTTTTCCTTGGCGGTGCCGTTGTAGATGATGCGGAAGTTCAGATCCCCGGGCTTGTAGGGGGACAGGGCCAGCTCCGCCTTGGCCTTTTCCAGGTCGTATTCATAGGGCACCAGGTCGTCATACCAGCCGAACTGGCCCCGGTTGATCCAGTGGTCGTGGACAAAGCCTTCCCCGTTGTAGCCCACCTGGATCATGGATTCCTTATCCGTGGCGTAGGCGATGGCCTTGCGCACGTGTACGTCGTTGAGGCCCTCCCGCTCATCGTTGATGGCGATATAGAGCAGCACGTAGTTGGGGATTTTCACCAGCTCCAGGTTGGGGTCGTCCTCGATGTACCCCAGGTCCGTGCTCAGGGGATCGATACATACGTCGATCTCGCCGGTCTGTAGGGCGATCAGCCGGGAGGATTCCTCTTTGATCAGCCGGAACACGATCCGCCGGGTGGGAGCGGGTTCCCCATAGAAGCCGTCGTAGCGCACAAAGGAGATTTGGTCGCCGGGGATCCACTCTTCCACCATGTAACGGCCAGTGCCGATCTCATAGCCGAATTCATCCTCGGTGACCAGCTTCTCGGACAGGATGGACATGCTCTGGTGGGCCAGCAGCAGCAGGAAATCCTGGGAGGGCTTGCTGATGGTGACGCTAACGTGGGTATCGTCCACCACATCCACGCTGGTGACCAGTTCCACCTTGGTCTTGGTAAAGGAGGATTCCTGGGCCCGGTCCAGTGTAAATTTTACGTCGCTGGCGGTGCAGGGGCTGCCGTCGGTAAAGGTGACGTTATCCGGGATCTCGAATACGAAGGTGCAGCCGTCCTCGGAAATCGTCCAGCTCTTGGCCATGCCTGGGATCACCTCGTTGGTCTCCGGATCCACTTCCACCAGGGTCTCGTGGGTGAGGGTAAAGGCCATCATGTTGGCGTCCGTGTTGGAGCCTTGGGGGTCCAGGGTGGTGATGTCGTTGGCCACGCCGATGGTGATGGTATCCTTATAGGCTGTGGCGCCCTGGGCAGCGGCGTCGCCCTCTGGGGAAGCCGCGCCCTCCGCCGGGGCCTGGGCAGGGTTGTCCGCAGGCTGCGCCCCATCTGCATAGGGGCCTTTACAACCCACTACGCTCAGGACGAAAAGGACGCATAGAGCCAACGCTAGGAATCGTTGCAGGGATTTCATGGTTTTCCTCCTTTTTTAATTGTGCGCGCATGCGCGCAAGGTTGGGACAAATGAAAAGCCCGGTCCCTTCGGGCAAGATCCCAGGTATTGGGGGTCGAAAAACCGCGAGGCATGGTTGAATTGTGAACGGGATGTGTCCTGTTGGTTTCATTCTGGCAGAATTCCCCTGGTTTTTCAATTGGCAGGGGCGGCAAATCCTGCGACATACCGGAAAAAATTTCCGCTTTTTCACCGGAAAAATTTGCAAATCCCTGAATTTGCGGCAAATTCTGCATGATGGCCTCAGCCTGGCCGAATCCAGGGCCTGGTTGAAAAAAACCAAACCATAGCTTAGAATAAAATTACACGATTCCTGTAGGATAGGGGGACTATTGTGGGTAGGCGGCGGATCTGGCTGGGGATTTGGGCGCTCTGCGCGGCGCTGCTGTTTCCCATGCCCAGCCGGGGCCTGAACCGGTATTTAAAGGTGGGATTCAACCAGAACCTGCCCCCCTTTCAATTTATAGATGAGGATGGCCAATGCGCTGGCGTCCACGTGGAAATGCTGGAGGCCATTGGTCAGAGCCGGGACTATTCCATCACCTTCGTCCCCTTTGACACCAACCGGGCGTGCCTGGACGCCCTGGCCGCGGGCCAGGTGGATCTGGCCATAGGGATCATTCCAGATTCCCTGCCCAAGGATAGCGGTTTTGTGTGCGCGGATGTGCTCACCAGCTCCCAATTGTGCATGGTGGTGCGCAACGACGTGCTGGAGCAAAACCTGCCCATTACCACCGCCATCTACGCCTCGGACACCATCCAGCACACCCTGCTGGCCAATTTGGGCATCCATCAGTTCATCGCCGCCGGAAACCAGCGCATGGTATACGCCCGGCACCTAAGCGACCCGGGCACCGCCATGATCGGGGTCAAGGACAGCCTATTGTACCAGCTAATCCAGGACGGGGTGGAGGACGCATACACGGTGCGCTACAATTACCTGGATACCATCGATTTCGGCCTATTGGTGCGCCGGGGGGATGGGGAGCTGCTCCGGGCCATGAACGAGAGCGTATCCCAGTTTAAGGCCAGCCCGGCCTACGAAAGCCTGTGCAACCGGTGGCTGCCCAACAGCGACCAAAGGGCCCGGCTGGACCGGGCTATCCGGCAGGTCACCACAGGCTCGGTGATCGTGGCGGCGCTGGTGCTGGGCTATAGCATCATCATGCGGCGGATCCAGCAGGTGCTCAAGCGCCAGGTGGCCCAGCAGACCCAGGAGATCCAGCGGGCTAGCCAGGAGCTGGAAAAGCAATTCGCCCAGTTGCAGGATGAAAACGACCTTCGAAACCGGATCATCAAATATTCCCCCAGCGGGATGCTATTGTTTGACCTGGACTATAACGTGGTGCTGATGAACAAGAGCGCCTGCGGCATTGCTGGCCAGAAGGAAAGCTGGGTGGGCCGCAGCGCCAGGGAGGTGCCGGTGTTCCGGGAGATCCTGGAGAAGGAAGGCCCTTCTGTGTTTGTGCCGGGGATGACCGTGGAAAACGGCATCCTGCGGCTGGGGGATTCCCCGGGGCAGATGCGGGTATACAGCTATCTACTCTACCAGGTGAACCAATACGGCCGGGTGGCGGGGGTGCTACTGAGCGTATCGGATATGACCAAGGCGGAGCGGATGCAGCAGGCGGAATTCGACAAGCAAAAGAGCCAGGCCCTGACCCGGATCGCCGCAGGCATCGCCCACGAAATCCGCAACCCCCTCATGTCCATCGGCACCTTCGCCACCCTGATCGGCACCCGGGGGGAGGACAAGCAGGTGCAGGAATCCTTCGCCAAATATGTGCCCGGTGAAGTGGATCGGATCAACCGGCTCATCGAAAACCTGATCCATTACGCCAAGCCCGCCAAGCGGCTGACCGAGCGGGTGGATTTGAACCAGCTCTTGGAGGACAGCCTGGCCCTGGTGCGGCCGGTGCTGCGCAAGGCGGGCTTTCTGCTGACGGCCCACCTGCGCCCCGACGCCTACATCCTGGGAGATCGGGATCAGATCCGCCAGGTGCTCACCAACATCCTGATCAACGGCATCCAGGCCATGGAGCAAAAAGCCGCGGCCCAGCCGCCGGCCCATCCCCTTACCCTGTCGGTGGAGCTGGCCCAGGACGGGGATAAATGGCGGCTGCGCATCCGGGACGAGGGGGTGGGCATGACGGAGGCGGAGCTACAAGCCTGCCGGGACCCCTTCTTCACCACCAAGGAGGCCGGGGCCGGGCTGGGTCTGGCCCTATGCGAGCAATACATCAAGGAAAACAACGGCGCCATGGAAATGGACAGCATCAAGCACCAATATACCCAAATTACCCTGCTGTTTGAAAGGAGTTAAGCCGTGTTACCCCGCATATTGATCCTGGATGATGAAAGCAGCATTTGCGTATCCCTGAGCCTGGCCCTCCAGCCCAATTATGACGTGGCCTGGGAAACCGATCCCCGGCTAGGCCTGGCCCGGCTCCAAGGGGAATCCTTTGACCTGGTGCTGCTGGATATGGTCATCGGCGAGCACGATGGCCTGGATTTGCTGGAACAGATCCGCAGCCTGGACCCCTGGGTGGCGGTGATTATGATGACCGCCCACGGCAGCATCCGCTCCTCGGTAAGCGCCATGAAACGGGGGGCCTTTATGTACCTGACCAAGCCCCTGGACCTGGAGGAGCTACAGATCCACATCCAGCAGGCCCTGGAATTCCGGGCCCTCAACGACAGCGTAGCCTACCTGAACGAACGGCTGCGGGCTCAGTCCCAGGCGGAACAGCTGGTGGGGGTCAGCCCCGCCATGCAGGGGGTGCTCCAAATGATCGAAAAGTTCCGCAATGTGGATGCCAACGTGCTTATCCACGGGGAGAGCGGCACCGGTAAAAGCCTGGTGGCCCAGGCGCTGCATTTTCAAGGTAAGTGGAAGCACTTCGTATCGGTGAATTGCTCCGCCATGGATGAGCGGCAGCTGGAGGAAGAGCTTTTCGGCTATAAGAGCGGCGTGTATCCCGGGGCGGTTGGCGACCAGCGAGGGAAGCTGGATTACGCCAACCAGGGAACCTTGTATGTGGACGGCATCGGGGATATGCCCCTGAGCTTTCAGGCCAAATTCCTGCGGGTACTCCAGGAAAAAGCCTTTACCCCGGTGGGCGGCCGGGAGATCCACCGCTTTGATACTAGGGTAATCGCCGCCACCAATCAGGATCTAAGGGCTATGGTGGAAGCGGGAACCTTCCGGCGGGACCTGTTTTACCGGCTCAATACGGTGGAGATCCACCTGCCTCCCCTGCGGGAGCGGCGGGAGGATATTCCGCTGCTGTGCGCCCAGTTTATCCAGCGGAGCAATGACCTGGGCGGCAGGCGAACCAAGCTGAAGGGCATTTCGGCGGAAGCCCAGGAGATGCTCAACGCCTATGATTACCCGGGAAATGTCCAGGAATTGGCCAACGCCATCGAATACGCGGGGATTGTGGCGGCGGATGAATGGATACGGGGCCGGGATCTGCCCTATCGGTTTTCGGATGGAAATGGGGGAAATGCGCCCGGGGCGTCAGAAAAGCTTCTGGAAGGGAAAACGTTGCAGGAATTAGAACGAATTGCCATCCTGGCCGCCTTTCAGCGGCATGGCGGCAAGCGCAAGGCCATGGCCGCGGAACTGGGCATCAGTGAGCGAGGCCTTTGGAATAAGCTAAGGGAATATGACCTGGCGTAAGGGGCGACGACATAGAAAACCATCGGTCACTTTCGGCCCCACTCGCCCCGGCCCTGTGCGGACTTGGAAGGGGGCCCGTCCTGCCTGCGGTCGTCCGCCTTGCGCCGGAACCACTGGGGCCGAAATGGACGCTGCGCCCTTGAAGCAGACAGATATCCGGCACATGTGGGAAAGAGGAGGGGGCATACCCGCTGTGGTATTCTTTCCGACGATGACAATGCAGCTGCCCCAATATGTCCCCTTCAGGGCGATGATTTCCTATGCCATCACCCAGAAAGCCAGGGGGCTTTAAAAGGCGGGTCGTAAGCGTCAATTAAAAGAGAGGAGGACATCCATTGGCACAACAAACCACCCTGCGCCACCTGTTTTTGCGGATCTACAGCAACGGGGAGCTTTGCCAATATCTCACAGACATGCTGGGGAAAGGATGGATAATACAACATTGCAGAGGAAACTTCCTGTTTTTTCAGCGCCGCCCTCTGCCCAAGGCCCGCCTGCTGGCGGCCACCACGGAATGCACCCAGCGCAATCCCATCGGGGATGAACAGGTAGACGAATACATTCAAATTGCACTTAGAAAAAAATGGCAGCTTCTGTGCATTGGCGACCTGGAAAGCCTGCTGCCTGCCCGGCGGCGGCTGTATTTCTATACCCAGGCGCCAGACGCGACAGATATGGAGCCGGATCCGGTAATCGATTTTCAGTACGCCCATAGGGCCTATCATACCACCCTGCGCTGGATGCTGATATGGTTGGCTTTGCTGGCGGCCGCTCTTTTTACCACCATCCCCTTTATGATTCATGCCGGACTGGAACCCGTATTTTTGCTCATCGACGCCGCGCTGCTTACCTTGCTGGTCAGCGCCTGCGTCCTTTTTTGGGATCGCCGGGGCCTCTACCTCCACGTGACCCGGCAGCTCCCCTGGCGCAACCAGGACTTTTCCCGCTTCCGCAGGTGGGAATCCATTCTGGCGGGAGGGTTGTTGGCCCTGTTAATCGGGTTGGTATGGCTGTTGTTTGCTTAAAATGGACGCCCTACGGTAGGCGGGAAACCAACCAATAAGGGGGCGGCGGCGTTTGGCGGCCCAGGGGGCTTTTGCCCTCGGGCCAGCCAAACAAAAACCAAGTGCAGGGGCTGTAAAAGCCCCTGCACTTGGTTTTCAGGGCGCTTCGCGCCCCCGCCGCCGCCCCCCGGGCCGCAGGAAGCTCCGCCGACGATAAAAAAGGACAGAAAAGCCCGGCCCCACGCTCTATGGGCCGGGCGGCTTAAAACGATGGAAGGAGGGGATAAGGCGCCGGCTCCGCAATCTTGAGCAAAGCCTGGGCCCGGACGGCATGAAACGCCTTGCCGCAGGCTACCGCTATGGGATAAATATATATTTTCCGGGCGCTCGTCTCCCCCGTAGGGCCGCCCTGGGCGCAGCAAGGCGGCTCATTGGGCGGGTGGGGGCAGAAGGGG
>ENA-OZGX01000986-OZGX01000986.1-human-gut-metagenome-genome-assembly--contig:-NODE-986-length-12079-cov-4.060878_pt1 | contig 12079 bp, 9 predicted proteins | sample MGYA00244040_ERZ653674 | MGnify/ENA primary metagenome ERZ653674 (study PRJEB26926, sample SAMN06165232) | human gut metagenome | biome: ENVO:00009003; feature: ENVO:2100002; material: ENVO:00002003... | reverse complement strand
CGAGATGTCTTAGGGTCTCGTGGGCTCGGAGATGTGTATAAGAGACAGATGATAAAGAATATCGTTATCGGAAATCATTTTTCCAACTTGGAGAACGCTAAAAGGGGCTTCTGCTTTTCCATTCACTACTTTCAGTGTACACGTTTTTTGCGCCAGAAGCTTCAGAGCATTGTCATAGATGGAAAGGGTCAGCTCATGCTCTCCAACCATCTCCTCTGTAGCTGTCAGAGAATATTTTCTTTCAAGGTTTTCCCCAATGTCACAGCTCCAGAGTACGTTGTATCTTGTAATGTCATTGCATTTACCGGTAACCTGCGCATTATAGATTTCCGTGGTCAGACCGGTTCCGACATAATAAATCTCCGGAAGATAAATCTGAATCTCTTCTTTTTCCTCCGCTGTTTCTGTTTCCGGGTTACCTTTGCCAAACTGTGATTGCAGATTTTTTTTAATTGAAAGCACTCGAAATAAAAGGACTGCCGATACAACTGTCAAAATGATCAGTATTGCAAGTATCAGCCAGATTATAAATTTTCCCTGTTTATTATGACAATCGTTTTTCATAAGCTTCCCCTCTAAAATCCTTCCAATAAGTATACCGTCCAGCCTTCATCCTTATGAAGCAGACATTCTTCGTTCAGCACAACATTGGGAAAGACATCCTCCATATAGGAAGCAACCTCTTTCATCTCCATATTTTCATCCACATAGAGAACAAGCTGCTTCTCATTCTCCAAAAGTTCCATGTCCCTCGCTACTTTCTCCGGTTCTTTTAATTCATCTATATAATAATATCCCTGATATTTACTCAAAACCTGTATAATATCATAATACTTTGGAATGTCTTCTTCTCTTTTCCCGGCATAAATAGCATAGCTGTCATGGTTTTCTTCCGCAACCGTCAATCTTGGAGTGATAATGATATCCTCACTATAGGTATGGGGAATCGCCGAATAAGCCATATGGATCACAGACAGTCCCCCAAATCCTAAAATGCACAACAGGGCCACTGCTTTCGCCGATATCAGCTTCGCTGCCAGCTTATAAACTGCTCCGATGACCAGAAGATATGCCAGCGGGTAAATTGGCATGACATACCGGTCGATCTGATACGGTGCAACCTTTGTTACGATCAAAAAATATCCTGTACAGGCAAACAGGATCACCCCTGCCTTTGTACAGAGCTCGTTGTTAATTTTTCCTCTGTTTTTTAGATATGTGACAGCCAAAATCACCAGAATAGCAAATATCACTATAAAAAGATTGAAAAACAGCTGGGAATCCATCAGCTTCCACATGGTTCTTATTTTTTCAATGAATCCTTCCGGGGATGAAAAGTTTTCTCTCGCCTCCACACCTCTTCCCGTACAGAACACATGCTTTAACATGGTCGGATAGATTACAAGGCTGCAGCCTGCACTGATGAGGATCGTGGCAATATATTTTCCTAGCTTCCCATATTGCTTTTTTGAAAAAAATTTGATTGCATACCATAGTCCATAGAAAAACGCGATGATCACAAAATAGTATTGTGTCAGGACTCCTGCAACCAATGTAAGTCCCAGAAAGACAAACCCTTTCAGCGGTACCTCTTCCCGCTCCAGATATTTTATATAAACATAGGTATGAAGCAGTATGATCAGTGTCAGAAGCATGTACATCCGTATAAAAACCATTGTATTGAGTCCGCCATAGCTGATGCCATAAAGGAAGGCAGACAATAAACCGCAGATCTTATCCTGAAAGAGCTCTTTTCCAAGAAAATACAATACAAGTGTACTTCCTATAAAAAATATAATATTACAGCCAGTACCCGCCCAGTAAGAAAAATCTCCCGGAACAAAAGAGCATGCTGTGTGCAAAAACAGATAAAAAAGCGGCGGATGTACATCCGTAGCCTGATTTCTATAGGGAATCGAATATTCAAAGGTATGATCCGGATCGGCAGAAACATAGTCCAAAAGCCAGTTTTCATCCAGCCATTCATTGGCTGGAAGCTCTGCAGCAGTTCCTTCTGCTCTGTTTGCGGCGGCATAGCTGAAAAGCTCATCCATAAACAAATAGCTTTTCTTTCCTGCCCAAAACAATGATAAAAAGAGCTGCAAGGCACAAACCAATATTAAGATATCAATCATTTTTTCTCTTTTTTTCATGATGTTCAGCCTTTCCTGCAGTTTTAATAATCTTCTAAATTATATAACGCAGTATCCAGATATTTCAAACGCTCTTTCGCGTAATGAAGAACAATTCCGCAATCATCCGCATAAGCCTCTTCAGGCCACCGTACATGGTTTCTTTCATAAGCTCCAGAATCTCTGACAATGTGATTTAAACCCGAAATTCTCTCTTCTATTGCCCCATCTGATAAGCAGGTCCGGCGAAGTTCACTGTAAAGCTTTTGCATTTTTTCAGCGGAGTCATTTACATTCAGTCTTACAAGACGATTTCCCGGCTCCCAGTCAAGAGATTTTTGTATGAGCTCCTCATGAAATTCCGTATAAAATGGTTCCGTATCTGCAGAAATATTCCCCCAGGTCAGATCCATATCCCATGGTGCAAAAGAAAAACGATAGGCAGCACCTTCCTTTTTCGCTACATAAAACGCATTTTTATACACCTGGTCAACACCTGTAATCACCTGTATGTACAGCCATAAACGCATGGCATTGTCTTCATCTATGATATTTCCAATGGTTTTTACAAACTCCTCATCGGAAGCCATAACGACTCTGGAAAACTCCTCCATAGGAAGCCATGCATCTTTTGTCAGCGCCCCTGCCTTAACTTCAAATCCAAGGACTTCTTCCTCAGGATTTTTCGCCTGCTCAAAATGTTCCGGGGATAGACTGTTTTGTTCCTTACGTTTATACAGATAATCTTCTGAATTCAAATTTAACTGCTTTGCATCAATCGGTTCCATCAAAGCATACATGCCATAATAGGATTCATCTACAATTAATTCCACGTAAGTAAAATTGCTGTTATAGGTGCTGCCCGGTGAAACCTTTTTCGCCCCCAGCTCATTCCACAAATCAATACAAAGCTTTACCCGGAGCTTTGATTCATCATTATAGATTGCATATAAAATCCAGTCATCATCTTTTCTAAGATCAAACAACGAAAGCTTATTTGGCTCCGCACTTCCATCTTCCTTATGCTTGGTCAGATTCAGCTTATATCCTTTTTTGGGATACAGGGTACTTGTATTTCCGCGGACATGACCATGATAGGCGGAAGCCTGAATACCCTGAACCGTAAAATCCGTATCGTAAAATACCGCATTTCCGGAAATCTCTCTCCCGGCATCAATTCCCTCTGCTGTAGAGATATCTATGACCGGCAACCCCGTAAAAATCATATGATAAGTGGAAAATTCCGTATCATTATACACAAGAAACTCAATATCCGTTCCCTCCGCAATCAGCTGCTTTTTATCATACTGTGTAAAATCCTCTGAAAAAAGAATCTGATAATCCTCATTTCCGCTTGCAAAATCCAACGTTTCCCACTGATCTGTTTCCATATCCACCGGAACATAAAAGGTCTTCTCTATATAATCAACGGGCAGCTGAATCCCGTTGCACAGCAGACTTCCAAACTCAAAGCGCTCTACTCTGGTCTTCCCTTCCCAGATTTCCTCTGACATGGCGGGAGAAACCGGATTAAACAGGGTAAATTTTATCTTCTGTAAATTTTTCACAAACAGAAAAACAACCAGTATCAGGAAAACACTGATACCTGCGATATATTTTTTATACATAAATACTCCTCATGCCCATTGTGCATATGTTGTTCCGGGCATTTTCTGATTTACACAGGTTCAAAAAAAGTATCCGGATGTGCCGGGTCAAACTGCTCATTCGCCCACATGACTGTTACCAGATCTTCCGTATCCGATAAATTGATAATGTTATGGGTATATCCCGGCAGCATATGAACTGCCTGAAGCTTATCCCCTGAAACCTCAAACTCCATGACTTCCTCTGTTCCAACTCTCCGCTGCTGAATCAGTCCATGGCCTGCTACGACGATAAAAAATTCCCACTTGCTGTTATGCCAGTGCTGACCTTTGGTAATTCCCGGCTTACTGATATTTACCGAAAACTGTCCGCAGGATTCTGTTTTCAAAAGCTCTGTAAAGGAACCTCTCTCATCACAGTTCATCCGAAAATCAAAGCTTACTTTTTCCTTCGGTAAATAGGACAGATAGGTGGAATAAAGCTTCTTTGCAAAGCTGCCTTCCGGAATTTCCGGCATGATCAAAGACCCCGGCTGATTTTCAAAGCACTCCAACAGATCCACGATTTCTCCCAGCGCTGCCTTATGGGTCACTGGTACATAGCAGTATCTGCCGTCTTCCTTTGAGACCGCGTCTAAGCCTTCGTATTCACAATGGTGCTCCTTTCCCTCCAGGGCATCCAACATTTCTTCCACCAGATCATCAATGTAGAGAAGCTCCAGCTCTGTGCTTCGGTCATTGACTGTAAACTCCAGATCATTGGCGATGGCATTGCAAAAGGTGGCAACTGCAGAATTGTAATTAGGACGGCACCATTTTCCGAACAGGTTCGGAAAACGGTATACAAGAACCTTTGCACCAGTCTTTTCTGCATAGTTGAAAAGAAGCTCTTCGCCGGCAAGCTTTGATCTTCCGTAATCAGAGGCTCCATACCGGCCGATCAGCGTCGCCTGAACAGAACTGCTTAACATGACCGGACAACGATTCCCGTATTTATCTAAGGTTTCAAGCAGGATTCCGGTAAAGCCGAAATTGCCCTCCATAAATTCCTCATTGTTTTTCGGACGGTTTACACCTGCCAGATGAAACACAAAATCCGCTTTTTCACAGAACAAATCAAGAAGCTCCGGCTTCGTATCTACGTCATATTCAAAAATTTCATCAATGATGATCTTCACAACCTTGTCAGATACATTTTCATCGGTATAATCCGGCACCGGAGTTCCATGATGACCGTTTTTGTTCATTGCTACTGCTACCTCCACAGCCTGTAGAAGACTGTTTTCTTCAATCCCTGCCAGTACAAAGCATGCCTTATCTAACGCCTCCGGACGCTCTGTGGAGGTTCTGATGCATACTGCCGGAAAAGGATGCCCCACAGAGGTAAAAAAGGACGCTTCCTCCGGCAGAGTCCCGGAATCCGATACCACCGCAAAGGCGTTCATCTGAAGGCAGTTATAGTCATGAAACCCAAGCGGCTCATGCTGAATAACTCTTGAATCCAGCACAAACCCGGACTCCTCCAGACGCTTTTTGCTTCTGGGATGACAGGAATATAAAATCGGCATATCATATTTTTCGGCCATCTGATTGATCGCTGTAAAAAGAGACGTAAAATTCTTTTCCGTATCAATATTTTCTTCGCGGTGAGCGGAAAGAAGGAGATAGCCTCCCTTTTTCAGCCCAAGTCTTTCATGAATATCGGAGGCCTCGATCTTTGAAAGATTGCTGTGAAGCACTTCTGCCATAGGAGAACCGGTCACATAGGTACGCTCCTTTGGCAGACCGCAGTCTGCAAGATACCGTCTGGCATGCTCGGAATATGCCAGATTGACATCGGAAATGATGTCTACGATCCGGCGGTTCGTTTCTTCCGGAAGGCATTCATCCTTACAACGGTTTCCGGCTTCCATATGAAAGATCGGAATATGAAGTCTTTTGGCACCGATGACTGATAAGCAGCTGTTGGTATCCCCTAAAACGAGCACCGCATCCGGCTTGATTGTAACCATGAGCTGATAGGATTTCGCAATGATATTTCCCATGGTTTCTCCCAGATCCTTCCCTACGGCGTTCATATAATATTCCGGGTCGTCCAGTTCTAAATCCTTAAAGAACACTCCGTTTAAATTGTAGTCGTAGTTCTGCCCCGTATGGGCGAGGATCGTATCAAAATATTTCCTGCATTTTTTGATAACCGCGGAAAGGCGGATGATCTCCGGCCTTGTCCCTACGATGATCAAAAGCTTTAATTTCCCGTTGTTTTTAAATGAAACTCCCATGTTTATTTCTCCATCTTTGCAAGCTCTTCCTGAATATAAGAAAGGGCCAGAAGCTTTTCTTTTACTTCCTCCACATTCAAAAGCCTTGTGTTATTGCTGTTAAACTCCGTCAGTGTATTTCTCTTGGCATCGCCCACACTGAAATATTTATCATAATTTAAGCTTCTCTGATCCGCCGGTACGCGGTAGAACTCTCCCATATCCAATGCCTTGGCACATTCTTCATTGGTAAGAAGCGTTTCATACATCTTTTCACCGTGACGGATGCCGATAATCCTGATATTTTCTTTGCTTCCCCCAAACAGCTCACAGACTGCTTCTGCCTGAGTCTGAATCGTACATGCCGGCGCCTTCTGCACCAGAATATCTCCGCTGTTTCCATGCTCAAATGCAAAAAGCACCAGATCCACCGCTTCCTCCAGTGACATAATGAATCTTGTCATGGACGGATCTGTAATCGTCACAGGCTGTCCGTTTCTGATCTGATCGATCCAGAGAGGGATTACAGAGCCTCTGGAACACATCACATTTCCGTAACGGGTACAGCAGATCTTTGTCCGTTCCGGAGCTACGGTTCTTGATTTTGCCACGGCAACCCGCTCTTCCAGCGCTTTGGTAATCCCCATGGCATTGACCGGGTATGCCGCCTTGTCTGTGGAGAGGCAGATGACTGATCTCACTCCCTCTTCAATGGCGGCTGTCAGCACATTATCTGTACCAATGACATTGGTCTTTACTGCCTCCATAGGAAAAAACTCGCAGGAGGGAACCTGTTTTAATGCCGCCGCATGAAAAATATAATCCACACCGTACATGGCTGCCTTTACAGAGGAAAGCTCCCGCACATCCCCGATATAAAATTTAATCTTATCTGCCGCCTCCGGCATCTTCGCCTGAAATTCGTGGCGCATATCATCCTGTTTCTTTTCGTCACGGGAAAAGATACGGATTTCTCCGATATCAGTCTTGAGGAAGCGATTTAACACCGCGTTTCCAAAAGAGCCTGTCCCTCCGGTAATCAATAATGTTTTTCCTTTAAAAGCTGACATTCAAAACCTCCTGCTACAATAAACCATATTTTTGATCTAAAACCTCTAACCTTTTTCTAATATAAATCTCCAGATTTTCCCTTGTATCCTGTCCATTCCATGCCTTATGCCCAAATACTTCAAAATCCCTGTCTAATGCTCCGCTGTCCTTTAATTCCTTATCACATGAATCAATGATACATGATAAATGCTCTTCTGAAAATACTGTGCCTCTGAGAATTTTCCATCGCTCTGCAAGCATTGCTTCTAATTCCGGATACTGCTCCAGAATTTTATCATACTCCACCCGGTTATAGATTTCTTCGAAGCTTTCGGGGATATAGGCAAAGCCATCTGACCACGCGATTCCAAAAGACATATCGGTATCCCAGGGTACAAAGCGCAGCGTCTGCCGCCCATCCTGTTCCTCTATCACATAATACATATTTTTATACCGGCGGTTGTCATTCATATCCCCCAGATGTAAAAACAATTGCAGATCTGTCCAGTTTTCCAGATCAACATTGGAAAAATCCGTCTTATGAAGGAAGGAATCCATCGCACGGTAGGTATCTTCCACATTTTTTTCAGAATATATGATTTCAAAAACATCCTCCGAAGTATTCTCCTCCGTTGGATCTATATTATTCCCTTTGAAAAGTATGTCGCTTTCATCTAATTTCAGGGATTTTTTTTCGATTCTGTTCTGCAGCAGATACAGTCCACAGTATTCTCCATTGATGATCAATTCACAATATTCTGCATTGGACATCCTAAGATTACTGTTTCTCTCTTCCGCAATTTCATTCCATAAAGAGATTGCCAGTTTTTCCCGTACCTTTAAATCGTCCAGCCACATGGGATTTAATATGTAATCATCATCGCTTTCCATTCCTAAAAATGAAGCATTTTTCTTCTGCCCCTTTTTGTCTTTTAAGGACAGCTTGTATGACTTTTTCGGAAATACCATAGCGGTATTGCCGCGTACCTTCCACTCCAGTCTGCTCGTTGTTACGGCATCGCCCTCCTCGCCTGACTGATTCCATACATTGATTTCTCCGCAATAAATATCACGATCCCGTTCATCAATTCTGGTGTTTGCTCCGTGAATTTCCACAACCGGAAGTGTGGTAAAGATTACATGGTAAACACAGTAATGACCGGTGGCGCTCACCGCCGCTAACGGAAACTCATGACCTTTTTGGATTGCTTCCGGCATATTTTCAAACGAATCTTCTTTTATGAAAAACAACTCATAGCCGGGATAATCACTACTTATCTGTCCTGGTATCTTATAAAATTCTGCAGCTTCAGCAGCATCACAGGAAATGTAAATTCTTTTGGAATTCCGGTCATAAGGTGTAAGCTTTCCTTCCAAACAGGCAATATGATCCAAATCTACGGATTTTTTTGCCATTTTCGAAAACTGTTCTTCAGAGATCACCGGGATTCCCATACATTTTTCCATAAAATCATAGGAATCATTCGCATGATGACTCCGAAAAGCACGGCAAAGCAGAATTGCAAACAATATCATACTGAACAATATTATAATCGTATTTTTGACTTCTTTTGTGTACAATGATGAAACGCCTCTCTGAATTATAACTGATTTCTTTTTAGTCGATAGTTGTTTAGAAACAATAATTTAATCAAGGTCTTAACTTTCTGCTCTAAACTCATTTTATCGAATACTTCCCGAATTTCTCTGTTTTTTAATACTCTGAGATCTGTTGACCGCATTAAAATTTCCCAGTATCGTTCTTCTATAATTGACTGTATATGAGAATGCAGCTCATAGTTTGTATATTCATCCACACTCTTGAGCATAGCAATGGCTGTATGCCTCATTGCTTTAAATCTCTCGATATCTTTCAAACCTGCTGACCAGGAACCCGGGGTACCATAACGATACACGGACATAATATCCGGTAAATACTTTACCTTTCCTTTCAAAGTAAGATAAATTGCCAACGGATAATCGCCAAATCCCTTTGCTGCCTTAAAAAAATCCGGACATTCATCGGAATATACAATTTTTGCATATTCCATACGATATACAACAGAGGACGTATGGTAATCACTGCCTCCTTCTAAAAGTACATGGCGAATATCCAGATCATATGCCTCTAAGGAGGGATTCATCAGCCTTCGATGACCGCTGTCCATTTCAATCACTTCTGTGTTATGAACGCAAGCACTGTATTCCGGGTTTTGTTCAAGAAAATCCACTTGTTTCTGTAGCTTACAGGTATCACACCAGTAATCATCACCCTCACAGATTGCAACATATTCCCCGTTCAATCTTGGTACAATAAAATTTGCAACAATTTTTTTTCCCTGAGAATATTGATTTTTTGTCTGATAGATTCCCCTGATCATCTCCGGATAGTTTCGTTCATATTCCTGTATGATCTTTTTTGTCCCATCCGTAGACGCATCATCATGCACAAATACTTCATATTCAAAATCCGTAACCTGATTTACAAACCCTTCTAATGTGTTCCGAATATATTTTTCATGATTATAAGCCAGGCAATATACGGATACCTTTTTATTTTTACCTTGATTTTTTTCTAACATATTATTTTGTCCCATCATACTTCTTATGTCTGATGTATCTTGCGGGAACACCGCCTACAACCGTATTTTCCGATACGTCCCTGGTTACTGCCGCACCTGCCGCAATCACAGCGCCGTCCCCAATCGTGACTCCTTTCAAAATTGTGGCATTTGCGCCAATCCATACATTCTTTCCAATAAGCACAGGTGCTGTTTGAAAGCCCATGCCATCATGATCATGATCCACAATCACTACATTATTGGCGATCAACGTTCCCTGACCGATTGTAACTTCTTTCAGACAGGTAATACAAACATTGTAATTCATAAAAATATCATCAGCAATGTTCAATTTACCGTTTTCACAAATGATGTGACTGTTTTGTCTTACATAAAAATTGTCTCCGATATTGACAACGGAATCCCGGCCCCTTAATTGCAAAGTAAACCCTTTTTCTATAATACATCCTTTTCCGATGCGTAAGCTGCCTTTTCCTATTCGATTTTTCAAATAGAGGAGCATCTTTTTAAATAATGTTCCGAATACTTTCAGATAACGCCCCTTATAGTTTAAAATCGCATATACAATAGAAAATCGCCTCAGAAAATCCTTGATGGATTCTATGGTTGTTGTCTCATTATTCCAATTCATCATATCCCTTTTTAACTCTTTCCAAATTTCAATAGCTTCTTAATCTGATACGAAACCGAAATGGAGCGATACTGACGCTCACTGAGAATCCCATGGGCTTTCAGCATTCCAAAAGCTTCCATCATGGACGACCCCTGAGAAGACATTCCGGTTCCCTCCGTAAAGGATGCCAGAATCTTATAAACCGGCACAAAGGTAACCTCCGGATGCTCCCTCATCCTGAGCATAAAATCATGGTCTGCACAGGAGCGGTATTTTGTATCAAACATGCCAAAATCTGTATAAACCTTTTTTGTCACAAAACAGGTAGGGTGGGCGATCATTTCCTCCGACAGATTCTCATGCTTCGGCATGGTAACCTTTGTTTCAATCCCTCCGTTTATAATCCTCATCATACCATATAAAATCTGATATTCTTTATCAGACATTGCTGATACCACATTCTCTACCGTATCCGGTTCATAATAGTCATCACTGTTGATAATGCCGATCAGTTCACCGGACGCATGTTTAATTCCCTTGTTCATGGCATCATAAATGCCATGGTCCGGTTCAGAGATGATTCTCATTCTTCCCCGGAACAGGGGTTCATACTTTCCCGCAAGCTCCAAGGTCCTGTCGGTGGAGCCTCCATCTATGATAAGATACTCCAGATTCTCATAGGTCTGTCCCAAAACAGATTTTACGGTTCTTTCTATGGTGGATTCACTGTTAAAACAGGGGGTAATAATACTGACACGAATATTTTTCATTTTCATAGTTGTCCCTTCACGATGGAAAGAATCTCATCATTATTTTCCAGGCTTACCGGATGCTCTCTGTTTTCCCGATACATCAGGGTGATAGATTCTTTTACTCTTACATAGTCATCCAAATAAGAAAACAGCCCTTCCTCATCATCAAAAACTTTACCACAACCATACTGATTCGTCATGCTGCAGATATTTCCACTAAATTTATTGGTAACTACAAAGCAGCCTGTAACATAGGATTCAAAAAATGTATAGGAATAGGTTTCCGGAACTGTGGACCATAAAAATGCAATATCAATCCTGTTCCGGCGAATAGTATCAATCATGGCATTGGGGCCGTCTTTTGACACAGATACCGGAATTTTTGTTACGTTTCCCTCACATGCTCCGTCGCCCAGGATATACAGATCATAAACACTGTCATACCTTTTGCAAAGTCTTTTCCATGTTTCCCAGCCTTTTTCCACTCTCCCGTAGCCGATAAAAGCAATTCGAAGCTTCTCATTCTCAGGTTTTTCCGGGTAGCTTTCCACTGTCTTTCCATATTTTGTATTCGGAACGATCATCAGCTTATTTTTTGCATGGAAGGTATTCTGCCAAATATCCTTTACGACTGAGGATGGAAACAGATAAGTAATCTTTTGGTACCGCTCTACAAACTTCCTCTGCCATCTCTCATTTTGCTTCCCCTCCGGATAAAACCGGCAATTTTTACACTTTTTAAAGGAAATCGGCTCCGTTCCGCAAAATTCCTTATTATTCCGCATCAGGACATGATTATAGCATACCATGGCATAATCATGCACAAAATAGTAAACCGGACACTGCACCCGGTCAAAGAATGCAAACAATTTTTCATTCTTCTGAAAGGTTATCAGCTCATGTATGATCATTGCCAAAAGATTTTTCGTAGTAAGCAGCTTCAGAAAATCCTCGTATGCAATCTCTCCCTGATTTTCTCCATTGATGATCAGACCATAGGACGGCAGCGTCACACTGTGAACCCAGCCAAAAAGCTCGAAATCCTTTCTGATAGGATAAACAGCAATGAAATTTATATGATT
>ENA-OZGX01000983-OZGX01000983.1-human-gut-metagenome-genome-assembly--contig:-NODE-983-length-12100-cov-5.606642_pt1 | contig 12100 bp, 9 predicted proteins | sample MGYA00244040_ERZ653674 | MGnify/ENA primary metagenome ERZ653674 (study PRJEB26926, sample SAMN06165232) | human gut metagenome | biome: ENVO:00009003; feature: ENVO:2100002; material: ENVO:00002003... | reverse complement strand
AGGGTCTCGTGGGCTCGGAGATGTGTATAAGAGACAGGGGTAAAATAGGTGCAGGGGGCCTGCAAGGTGATCTCCAGAGTTTTGTCGTCCAGGGCCTTTACCCCCAGGTTCTCCAGCTGATCCTCGGTAAGGGAACCTTGGTTGGACAGAAGCTCCATGGCCTCTTCGCCGCCGGCGATGTAGTCATAGATCAGGTTGCTGAAATAGATCTCCGTGCCGTAGCCCAGGGACCGCTTGATGCCATAAACAAACTGGTCGGCCGTAATGGGCTCCCCATCGGACCAGGTGGCGTCTACCAGGGTAAAGGTGTAAACTAAGCCATCATCGCTGACGGTATAGCTTTCGCACAGGGCGTTTTCCGCAGTGCCGCTGGGGCCGATATAGAACAGGCCCTCATAGATGTTGGTGATCACATTGATGCTTACGATGTCATTGGGCAGAACTGGATCCAACAACGACGGGGAGCCGCTGAGGGCAAAAATCAGTTCCTGGGCGCCGGCTTCCCCGGTAGCCTCTTCACCGGAAGGCTCTTCACCGGTGGATGCTTCCGGCTCGGCTGCAGACTCACCGGATGCCTCGGGGGCAGGGGCGGCGGTTTGGCAGCCTGCCATGCTGCTGAGCAAAAATGCCAGCAACAATATCAAAGATAGTGCTTTCTTCATGCTGTTTCTCCTTTCTAATTTAACGCAGATGCGTTATTCACTTTATTCATAAAGGAAGCAAGCCACTTGGCGGTCGCCAACGGTTTTCAGCTGTGGCTCTTCCTCCCGGCAGCGGCTGGTTGCGGCCGGGCAACGGGTATGGAAGGGGCATCCTTTGGGGGTATTTATGGGGCTGGGAAGCTCGCCCTTAAGGATGATGCGGGTATTCTTTTTGGCGCGGATGGGATCCGGCACCGGAATGGCCGACATAAGGGCTTGGGAATAAGGATGCATGGGGTGCTTGTAAAGCTCCCCGCCCTCTCCGCTTTCCACCAACCGGCCCAGATACATAACGCCGATCCGGTCGCTAATGTGACGGACCATGCTCAGGTCGTGGGCGATAAACAGATACGATACGCCGGTCTCCTTCTGCACCTTTTCCAAAAGGTTGATGATTTGCGCCTGAATGGAAACATCCAGGGCGGAGATAGGCTCGTCGCACACGATAAACCTAGGGTTGGAGGCCAGGGTCCGGGCAATCCCAATGCGCTGGCGCTGGCCGCCGGAAAATTCATGGGGATAGCGATGGATATGGTCAGACTTTAAGCCGACGGTATGTAGCAATTCCGCCACATGCTCCATTTCCTCTTTCCGGCTGGAATATAAGTGATGGATCTCCATGGGCTCCCGGATGATTTCCCCTACATTCATGCGGGGGTTCAGGGATGCGTAGGGATCCTGGAATACCATCTGCACCTCCCGGTGATAGCTTTTAAGGGCTGCGCCGGTTTTACCCGCAATATCTTCCCCCATGTAGCGGATAATTCCCTCCGTGGGCTTATATATGCGCACAATGGTGCGGCCCAAGGTGGTTTTCCCGCAGCCGGACTCCCCAACAAGGCCAAAGGTCTCCCCATGGTTCACATGCATGGTAACGCCTTTTACGGCTTTCACCGTCCGCGCAGGCGCCAGAACGGAGCTCTTGGCGGTAAAATACATGCTGAGGTTTTCAATTTCGATTATCTTTTCACTCATGTTCCGCTTCCCTCGCGTCCTCTTGGTTCGCATACGCATGCAGCATCCAGCAGGCACAAGTGTGAGTGGGGGAGAGCTGCATGGGCTCCGGCATATGGTTTAAGCATATTTCCATTGCCTCCGGGCAACGGTCTACAAAGGGGCAGCCTTTCGGCGGGTTTAAAAGGTCAGGCGGAGAACCCGGTATAGGCCGTAGCGGAGCCTTATCATCCCGATCCGGGTCGTTTACGCTGGCCAGAAGGCCCTTGGTATATTCATGCTTGGGCTGGTAGAAAATCTCCATGTCCGTGCCCTGCTCCACGATCTTGCCGCCATACATGATGATAATCCGATCGCACATGTTGGCCACAACCCCCAGGTCGTGGGTGATCAAAATAATGGAAGCATTGGTGCTGTCCCGCAGATTGCGAATCAACTCCAACACCTGGGCCTGAATGGTAACGTCCAGGGCGGTGGTGGGCTCGTCGGCAATAATCAGCTTGGGGCCGCAAGCAAGGGCAATGGCGATGATGATCCGCTGGCGCATACCCCCGGAAAACTGATGGGGATATTGCTTGATCCGCTCCTCCGGGGAGGGAATCCCAACGGTGCGCATAAGCTCCAGGGCCTTTTCTTTGGCTTCCTTGTGGCTAACCTTCTGGTGCAGCACAATATGCTCGGTCAGCTGGGTTTCGATGGACAGGACCGGGTTTAAAAAGGTCAGGGGGTCCTGGAAGATCATGCTCAGCTTATTGCCCCGGATCTTGCGCAGGTGCTTTTCAAATTCCTTCGGGCTGCCGGAGAAGTGTAGGGGAGAAATCTGCTCCCCATCGAACAGGATATCGCCGGAGGTAATCTGGCCGTTTTCCGCAAGCAACCCCATGATGGAAAACATGGTCTGGCTTTTTCCGCTTCCGGATTCCCCCACGATGCCAACGATTTCCCCTTCTCCAACGGAAAAGCTCACATCCCGCACCGCTTTGACGACGCCGTGTTCCGTAGTAAAATCAGTTGTAAGGTTTTTGACTTCCAACAGCATGGCTTTCTCCTATTTCTTCTTTGGGTCTAGCGCGTCGCTCAACCCGTCGCCGATGAAGTTAAGGGACAGCATGGTGATGCATATTGCGGCAACTGGCCAAATGGCCTGCACGGGATAAAGCTCGATCAGGGAACGGGCTTCGTTTGCAAGCGTGCCCCAGCTGGCCATGGGGGCGGAAACGCCGATGCCCACAAAGCTCAGGAACGCTTCGGAGAAAATGGCCGAAGGGACAATAAGCATCACGGATACGATGATGGGCCCTATGCAGTTTACGATCAAGTGCTTAAACAGGATCCTGGCCTTGCTGGCGCCCATCACCTTAACCGCAAGGGCGAATTCCTGTTCCTTCAGGGTAAGAACCTGGGTCCTTACAATACGGGCCATGCTGGTCCAGGAGGTCAAGCATATGCCCAACAGCACGCTGAATACGCTGGAGCCAAATTTAAGCATCACCAGAATGATAATAAGCAAATTGGGGATGCACACCAGGATTTCCACAATGCGCATCATGACCATATCCACAACGCCCCCCACAAAGCCCGAGATGCCCCCGTATATAACCCCGATCACCAGGCAAACCCCGGCTGCGGAGAAGCCGATCAGCAAGCTGATGCGAGCGCCATACTGGACCCGCACAAAAATATCCCGGCCGAACTTGTCCGTGCCAAAGGGGTGGGCCCAGGAAGGCGACTGGTTCCTGGCCATGGCGTCCTGGCCGTCGTAGGTATAGGGCGAAAGAATCGGGCCAAAAATGGCCAACAGAATCACCAGGCCCAAAATCACCAGGCCCACTAGGGCCATTTTATTTTTCCGAAATCGGTCCCACGAGCTGCGGAGAAAACTTTTGCTATCCAGTGTAATATGCTCATAATCCTTGCAGCTGTTGTCCAATTTTTTAAACATGGAGCGCTCTACAAGCATGTATATCCCTCCTTAGTCTCCGCTAATATCATTACATTTATCCCGTCAATCATGGAGCCGAATCCTGGGGTCAACCAAAGCGCTGATTATGTCGCTCAGAATGGTGGTTATTACGATAATGGTTCCCAGATAAATGGTCAGCCCCATAATCATGGTATAGTCCCGGTTTTGCACGCTGGTAACATAGGCTTTTCCAATGCCGGGGATGGAATACAGGTTTTCGATTACGAAACTGCCCGTCAGCATGAAAGCGATGGTTTGTCCAGCGGATGTGATAACAGGCAAGACGGCGTTTTTCAAGCCGTGTTTCACGTAGACCACCAGGTTGGAAAGGCCCTTGGAGCGGGCCAGGGTGATGTAGTCGGTACGCATGGCCTCCGTCATGGTGGATCGGACCATACGGGTATAAGAGGAAATGCTATACAGCGCCACCGACAGCCCGGGCATAATGTAATGGATGGGGGAAGAGAGGCCGATCAGCGGCAACACCTTGAGCCAAACCCCAAAGACATACATCAGCATCAGGGAAAACAGGAAGCTGGGCAAGCTAACCCCAACAGTAGCCATCATCATAACGGTATTCTTTAGCCACTGCTTCTTTGTAAGGGCGGCAATCAGGCCAAAGGTGATGCCCAGCACAATGGCCAGCGTAAAGGCAAAGAGGCCGAGCCGTAGGGTAACCGGGGCACTGGTGGCAATCACGTAGTTGACCTTTTGCCCTGTATTGACCATGGATTCCCCCAAGTCACCCCGGATTAGATCCTTCAGGTAATAGGAGAACTGCACATGGATGGGGTCGTTTAGGTGATAACGATCCAGCATCATTTCCAAGACAGCGGGCTTCAGGTTCCGGTCGCTAGAAAACGGGTTTCCCGGCACATAATGCATTAAGTAAAATGTTACTGTGGTAAGGACACATACAGAGATCAGGCCCACAAGTATGCGTTTTGCGATATATTTTACCATACCAAACCTCCGTTTATTTTGACTGTCATTTGTATCCAAGCTCCTTTACTGCACATTCGCCGGCAATCAGGATGGGATCGTACACAGGCGCTACCGGGGGTGCATACACCAGATCCAATTGGGCGATTTCCTGCACCTGCATTTTGCAGGTGATGGCAGTTGCCAACACATTGATCCGGCCTGCAATGGATTCGCCGCCAATCCCTTGCGCCCCTAGTATTTGCCCGCTCTCCCTATCAAACACCATGCATATTTCGCTATCTTTACCGCCTGGGTAATAGGAAGCCCGATCGCTTTTACGAATCGCCGTATATGCGGCATGGAAACCGGCTTGTTCCGCCTGCTTATATGACAACCCAGTGGAAGCCACATAAAGGTCAAACACCTTGGTAATCTGGGAGGGAAGCACGCCCGGGAAACTTGCGTCCTTGCCGCTTATGCAGGCCCCTGCTACCCGCCCTTGCTTATTGGCATTGGTTCCCAGCGGAGCATAGCATCGTTGCCCGGTTATCCGATTGGTGGTGCAAGCGCAGTCCCCACATGCCCAAATCGCGCTGTCCGAGGTGCGTTGATGCTGATCCACCGTAATGGCGCCGTTGGGCTCTGTCATCAGCCCGGCCGCCTTTGCAAGGCTTGCATTTGGGCTGACCCCAACACAAATTAGTATTATATCCGCAGAGTATTCTGCATTGCAAGCCTTTACCCCCACCGCCCGATCGCCTTGGAGCAGGATTTCCTCTACCGTAGCGGCAAGATGTAGCGAGACACCATGTTGGTTCAGCGTATGCAGTACCGAATCGGCGAATTTGGGATAGAGATCTGGCAGCAGCTGTTCGGCCGCTTCAAATATATCCACATGGACGCCGCAGGATGTAAAAGCCTCCGCCATTTCCAGGCCAATATACCCGCCCCCGATGATAACCGCTTTTTTTGCGCCGGCCAAGCTTTCCCGTATGGCGATTCCGTTTTCAACATTTCGCAAGGTAAAAACGTTATTGGCCTTTACGGAAAGGGCGCGGGGCACAAGGGCATTTGCTCCGGTTGCGATTACAAGGGCGTCATATTTTAACAGCAGCCCTTCGCCACCATCAAGATCGGTTACGGAAACAGTCTTTTCCTCCCTGTTAATGGCCACAGCCTCGTGATGGGTAAGCACCTGTATGTCCCGCTTGGTCGCCAACGCATCCGGGGTCAAAGACACCAGGTCGTCTGGCTCCTCTATCAAACCGCTTACATAATAGGGTAGGCCGCAGGCCCCATAGCTTACATATCCTGACCGCTCAATTACGGTTATTTCCGCATCCGGCAAGTATTTACGCACCCGGGATGCCGCGCTCAGGCCGGCGGCAGTGCCGCCAATCACAACCAGCCGCATGGATTTCTCCCCTTAAACCTTATATTTTTCCACCACGCCAAGCTCGTTGAGCACCCGCTCCAGCCGGGCGTAATGTTCGCCTGTGTAATCCAAGTACGGCTTTCTTAAGTTGCAGCCCGGGAAGCCCAGGATCTTTAAAGCCGCCTTCAGTACAATGGGGTTTGAAAGCTTATATAGCTCCTCCAGCAGGGGGTACCATTTGAAATATTCCCTTCTGCACTCCTCTACAATGGTCATATCGGTCCAGGGCCGGGAATAGGCGGCTACCTCTTCGGGAATCACATTGCCGCCGATATTGGCCGTGCCTGTGCCGCCAACCGCCAGGGTAGGGATCACGATGGAATATTTGGGGAAATCGCAGCACATGATCTTTACCGCGTCCCCGCATAGCCTGCGGATCTGCACCAGTTGCTGCACATTGGGCATGGCTTCCTTTTGCACCATGTAATTGGGATGCGCCTGGGAAAGGGCATAGACCGTTTCCGGATTGACGTTTACGCCAAGGCGGGAGGGGTTATTGTAGATCCCGCAAGGAATATTCACCGCCCCCATACATGCGTCAAAATGAGGGAACAAGGCGCTCTGGGGAATCAGCACATAGGGAGGAACCGTAAACACAACCCCGTCCGCTCCCTGGGCTTCACAATACTGGGCAAATTCCACGCTCTGTTCCGTGGTAAGGGCTGACGCCCCAAAGAATACGGGGATGCGCCCATTTGCCATGCGAATTACGCGGCGCACGATCTCCTTTTTCTCCTCCCATGAAAGCAACGTGACTTCGCCGGCAGAACCCAGCACAAACAATTGGGACGTGCCGTAGGCGATTTGGCGTTCGATCATTAGCGCAAAGCCGTCAAAGTCTATTTTGCCTTTGCTATCAAAGGGAGTGGGCATGGCCACCCAGGAACCGGATAATTTAATCATAGTTATACCTCGTCATGTAATACAAAATGCTTTGTAAATTAATTGTTGAGATAGAATTTATCGAAATATATACTAGGCCATTCATCATGTGATTTCAATATCAAAGTATAAATTGAATAAAATGATACATTGCATATTATGATGTTGCATATGCTCGCATTATAGGATATTTTTGAAACAACATATGAACTATTTCATTCGGTAGGTTTAAAGGGACGGTTAACACGTACCGCTTTTTAACTTGCTTGCATAAAGCCTCCTCGTGCTGCTATAATCATAGGATAGGATTTAAGCGAGGGGAGGTTTAGCGGTGAGTTTCGAAAATGTGAACCTAACATTCCCAGACCAAAGAGATCCAGCTTTGGAATCTTTGATTGAATCATATGGGGAAAGGATATTTGCTCCGGCGAAGCATACGGTCTCTCGCCCTGGAGATATGTTGGATTGCATTTATTATTTAAAAGAAGGCTCTACCCAGCATTTTATCGTAAATGCGGATGGGTCTGAAAAGTTGCTATATACACTGCGTCCAGGATGGTTGTTTGGCGAAACCCCCTTTTATTTAAATCTCCCTACCAATCTGAGCTCGCAGGCAAAAGAAGATAGCGTACTTATTAAGCTCCCTGGGAAGGTATGCCGTGAAATATTGGCGGACAACCCCCAGTTTGTATCCTTGCTGATCCGGTGCTATTCCTATAAGTTGTTGACGTTGCGCTATGAAGTGGAAAACTTGTGTTTTAATTCCTGCAAGGTGCGTTTAAAGCGCCTGTTTTGTGCTTCCGTAGATACGAAGAACCTAATTGACCACAACTGGTATCCCCTCCGCGTGCGCTACACCCAATACGAAATGGAAACCATCGTGGGCAGCACCCGGGTGAATATCAATAAGACCATGAGCGCCCTGGCAGAGGAGGGCTTTATCCGGACCATCAACCGTAAGGTTCAGGTAAACGCCACCATGTACCAGCAATATTTGAATGAAATAGGCGGCATGCAGGAAATCATGTACTAATTGCCGCTTAATTTGAAATTAAGAGGTAATTATGAACAGCAACATCTGCAAAAACACAAGCATAATCGCCGACCACGTCAGCAAGGAACGGCTGATGCGCAATCTGTCCCTGCTGTGCGGCTACCACCGCATTCAAGCATCGCCGGGATTCCGCGCAGCAGCCGATTTTTGTTGCGATCTTTTAAAACAAGGCCATATCCAAGGGGAGATATTATCCTATCCCGCCATGGAAACCAGCGTTTACGGCGGCTATCCGGGGTTTCAAGCCTGGAAATGCCAGGAAGCCTGGTGCGACCTGGTCTACCCGGCCCAATACCGGCTGGCGGATTTTTCCGGGAACAGCATGAGCCTGATCCAGCGGAGCATTGCCTGCGACCATCGGGATCAGCCTTTGGACGTGGTGCTGCTGGACCGGGGAAGCCAGGAAAGCGACTATGCGGATGTGGACTTCCAGGGCAAAGTGGCTTTTGTGCGAAAGATGTATAAGCCCGGGGACGTACGGTGGCTTTGGGAAAACCGGGGCGCGGTAGGCATTATCACCGACCATATCAATGAAAACCCAGGCAGGAGCCGGTACGACCTGTTGGATTGTATGACCTATACGGCGTTCACCTGGGAGCCGGGGCGGCCCAAGATCTTTGGCTTTGTGTTGTCCCCCCGGGAAGGGGATATCTTGGCGGCGCATTGCCGGGCGGCCGCGGCGGAAGGCCGCTGCGCCCAAATTACCTGCTATTCCGACGGCGCCCTATACGATGGGACGCTGGACGTGGTATCCGCCTACCTGCCTGGCAAGACCCCCAAGGAAATCGTGCTGACCGCCCATCTATGCCATCCCCGTTACTCCGCCAACGACAACGCCAGCGGGGTTGTAGCCGCCCTGGAGGCCATGCGGGTAATCGCCAAGCTGGTGGAAGAAGGGAAATTAGCCCCCCTGGAATATGGGATCCGGATGCTGTTGGTGCCGGAATTTACAGGAACCTACGCCTATCTGGACGCCTTGGGAAAGCAGCGCGGCCAAATGCTGGCAGGTATAAACCTGGATATGGTGGGCGGGGCGCAAACCACCGGCTACGGGCCGGTGATCCTATCCGACCTGCCCCGCAGCATCCCCAGCTTTGTGGTGGATCTAGGGGCGCTTATCCTGCGCCAGCTGGATCAGGAAATGCCCAGCATGGGCGGAAATTTCCGCTACAGCATGATCAACACCCTGGTGGGGAAATTCAGCGGGGGCAGCGACCACGTGGTGTATGCGGATCCCTTCGTAGGGGTGCCCATGCCTATGCTTGGCCAATGGCCGGATCGGAATTATCACACCAGCGGGGACGTGGTTTCCGTAATCGACCCGGCGGTGCTGCATCGGTCCACCTCCCTTGCCGCCAGCTATGTTTACGCCCTGGCCACCCTGGGGGCGGAAGATATCCCGGTGATCAACGATATGGCCATTAGCCGTATGGTGGCGGATTTGGCGGAGTTGCGGGCAAACGGCGGGGAGGGCCGCCAGGCTGCGCTGCAGGAAAACCGGGAACTGGAGCGGATTCGTTTCTGCGAAAAAAGCTGCCTGGATTACGCAAGGTTCCTGCCGGGGGATCCTGCCATTACCCCCGCCATAGAAAAAGAACAGGCTAGGATCCGGGGCGCTGCGGCTTCCTTGATCGGCGAGATAAATGAAGCGGATGCTTCAAGCTTATTTCCCGCCCAGGGACGGTATCTATGTAAACCCCGCAGGCTTTTCGACCTGCCGCTACAGCATGGGAAGTTGGGCATGATGCTACAAAACGATGCGGACCGGGAAGCCCTGGCCCAATGCGACGCCAAATGGGGGGTAGCCTTGGGATTTTACATCAAGCACTTTATGTGCTGCTATGCGGACGGCACCCGCACGTTAGCAGAGATTGCCCGGCTGGTATCCGTGGAAGCGGACAACGTGGATATAGACGCCCTATACGACTATATGGAGCTTCTATGCCGGTTCGGCTATATGGAGCTTGCCCAATAAACCGGGCGGGGGGAATTGGATCGCCCGCTGGGCAGAAGGAAATGGAACAGATGCAATAGGGGCGACGGCCAAACAGGCCGCCGCCCCTTCCATTTCCATGGGTCCCTATCCTTGCCCCAGAAAAGGAAGCGGGGCGAGCGTAGGTCTGCCTACGCCCGCCCTGCCAAAAGCTTGGAACGGGATGCTGGGGTATGGGCCCCATTATTGCAAATTGAGCATCCACTCATAGGTGACCCGCTGCCCTCGAGCATATACCGCCTGCACGTCGTTTAAATTATGCAGGTCGTCCAGGGGGTTGCTACCCAGCAGCAACAGGTCCGCTTCTTTGCCTACCTCTATTGTGCCGATCTTTTTGTCCAACTGGAGCACTTTGGCAGCGTTGATGGTGGCGGTTTGCAACACCTCCATGCGGCTAAGGCCCCGCTCTTCCAGCAGGTACATCTCCTTGTGCAATTCGCCCAGGGTGTCGCTTCCCGCTGCGATCAGGATGCCCCGCTGGTGGGCCCGGGTTACGCTTTCAAAATGCTTAAGCATAACCTCGTTGGTAATCAGGTCCGCCAACGCATCATGGCCCACGGAACGCTCTTTATCGATGAAACCGGTGACCGTGGTCATGGTGGGGACATAGTATACCCCCCGCTCACACATGATATCCAGGGCCTCGTCGTTTAGGCTTACCCCGTGCTCGATGCCGTCTACGCCGCCGTATAGGGAGTTGAGCACAGGCTTGATGCCATAGGCGTGTACGGTAACCGTTTTGTTATGGTCGTGGGCCACCCGGCAGGCTGCGGTGATTTCCTCTACCGTCAATTCCACCATATCGGGGTTTTCATGCTCCGGCATGCCGGCGATCCCGCCGCAAGCCATCAGCTTGATGAAGTCCGCGCCCAGCCGGATCTCCTGGCGCACCGCCTGCATGACCGCGGCCGTACCGTCCACTTCCACCGCACCCTTATACATATGGGTCTCATGCCCGCCCGTGCAGGCTATGGCCTTACCGCATACCACCAGGCGGGGACCCCGGATAACGTCCGCTTCAAAGGCGGCTTTGAGTTCAGAGGCGGTCCTGCCCACAGAGCACAGATCCCGTAAAGAGGTAATGCCTTGATTCAGCTCAAACCAAGCGTTTTTGGCCGCGTAGAGCATCCTGCGCCCATCGGTGCTGTTCTCCACCACAGGCCCCAGGTTCCGGAACGCACCCTTGGCCCGGGATACGTGGCGGCGGTTGATATGGACGTGGGAATTGATCAACCCGGGCATCAGGTATGCGCCTTTGGCGTCTATGGTTTCCCCGTCGCTGGGCATATCTTCCTGTATGTCCACGATCTTCCCGTCGCAGATCTTGACCGCAGCCTTATAGGGGTTGCGCCCTGTGCAGTCGATAAGGTTACAGTTCCTGATAATCATTTATTTCGTTCCCCCGTTCTTTGCGTTTAATACCTGTATCATTACGGCGTCTACATCTTCACGGGTGCGGGCCGTGAGCTTGCCAAGGTTGCGAAGGGTATCTTCCAGCCCGTCTTCCGTCAGGCCGTCATAGCTTCCCGCATGGCTGCCGTTCAGGGCAAGGGTCGCCGCCATAAACGCCTGGTCGCAGGCAACCCCCATCTTTAGGGCGCAGGCATTTTTCGCGCCATCGCAGATTTGGCCGGCTAGGGCGCTGATTACGTTTATAATGGCGTGTTCAATTTGCTGTTGATTGCCCCCGGACAGCCATACCATGCTGGATGCGGCGCCGGAAGCGGAGGCGATGGCGCAAAGGCACGTGCTGGAGATACGGCCAATATAAGATTTTACCATATAGGTAACCAAATGGCTGATGGCAAAGGCCCGGCAGCGTTGTTCTTCCGTGGCGGCGATGTGGTCGGCAAACACCCCCACCGGAATGATGGCGGTAATTCCTTGGTTGCCGCTGCCTACGGTGCTCATAGCAGGCAATAGGCTTCCGCCCATGCGTGCGTCTGAGGCGGCGCAGGTAAGGATTTTAGCATATAGGTTGGGGAGCTTGGAGAAATCGGCACCGGCGTTTGCGTCCAACAGCACCTTGCCGGAACCCAAGCCAAAGGCATGCTGTAGCCCATCGTTAGCCAAAGCCCGGTTCATGGTATCTCCCTCCAAGAGGAAGCGGATATCCTCAACCGGCACATGCTCCGCATAGTCCAAGATCTGTCTCTTATACACATCTCCGAGCCCACGAGACCCTAAGACATCT
>ENA-OZGX01000975-OZGX01000975.1-human-gut-metagenome-genome-assembly--contig:-NODE-975-length-12129-cov-13.824250_pt1 | contig 12129 bp, 9 predicted proteins | sample MGYA00244040_ERZ653674 | MGnify/ENA primary metagenome ERZ653674 (study PRJEB26926, sample SAMN06165232) | human gut metagenome | biome: ENVO:00009003; feature: ENVO:2100002; material: ENVO:00002003... | reverse complement strand
GTTGACCAAACTTTTATAATTGCTTGATAAAGCAATCAGCAAAACCATAATTTATCCCAACTTTCGATAAAGAACCGATTTTTCTTACTTTTCTGCTCTACTGTCAATTTACCCTATCTGCAACCGTATGCCAAAATACTCGCCGCATAAAACGGCGAGTATTTTTTAGCAAATATTATTCGATTAAACTTACATTCTGTCGGCGGATTCTGCGATTTTCATTTGAAGATATGTAACATCCGTAATCATAATAAGACCGTCACCGTCCAAATCTGCCGACATACCTTTAAGTCGGATAATTTATGTCCGCCCGAAATAGACATTTGCAAAATTGTTGCGTCATTAACATCAATCTTACCGTCGCTGTTAAAATCTCCGAATACAGCCTTTGTTGTATCAATTTCATAACTGCCCGTAGCGTTGTCTGCGCTGACATATGCCACATAGCAAGTACCGCCCTTTGCCACAGATGTTACGAATGTATATTTCTCATCTTTACCGAGAGTTTTACTGTTAATAACCTCGCCCTTTTCATTTAAAAGATATACATTCACACTGTCCATATGAGATGTCGCCAAAACCGCAAGCATTGCTTTCTTGTCAAAACTGTATTTAAAAATATCCACCTTGTCGGTTTCTGTCAAAAGTCCGCTGTAAATGGTTTCGGTTTCCGCATTGTTTGCGGTTTCGAGAGTATTGTTTGAACCCTCCTCGGTTTCGGAGAAAGATTCATAAAACGGCGTAAAAGTAAAGTCAACGCTGTACTTTCCCATTACTTTTTTGTATGCAGAAATTTTTATTGTATATGTGTCTGCCGAAATATATAACTTCTCATTAAAACTTCCGCTGCGACAGCTTTCTTCAACATAATTATCCCCGATTATGTTTTATCAATATTTAATTTTATCTGTTCAAAAGTTACACCGTATTTTTTTGCAATATCTCTTGCATAACTGCTTCCTTGCGGCGGTGAAATATAAACTTTAAACGAGCGTTCACCGTTGTCAACTCCCGTTACAAGGCTTTGTACAATACTTTTGCCCTCTGTTTTGGTGTTCATTTCGTCAAGGTTTTTAGCCAAATCGTGCATATGTGTGTTAAACACAGACCTTACTCCGAGGTAACGCATTGCCCGCACGACATCTTTTGCAATAAACAAACCCTCCGATACATTTGTTGTTGCAAGGCTTTCATTAAGCAAAAGCATACTGTTTTCGGTTGCAATATCAAAAATTTCCGCAAGTCTTTTGCTTTCTTCGCCAAGTCTGCCCAGGTCAACTGTGTCGTTTTCGTCTGCCGGAAAGTGCGTAAAAATATTATCGCAAGGACTGATTTTCAGCTCACGGCAAGGTGCGTAAATACCGTTTTGAGCAAGCAAAACAGCAAGACCGACAGCTTGAGTGAAAGTGGTCTTTCCTCCCCTGTTCGGACCCGTAAGAATATAAATTCTGCCTGATTCGTCGTCAAAATCAATATCATTTGCCACGATATTAAATTCTTCTCCGTTCACACGCTTTATGCCGAGTTTCAGATTATACACGCCTTTAGCAAAAATCTCTCTGTTTTCCGACGGCAGGATTTCGGGCTTGCACATATCAAGTCCTTTTGCTCTGATTTTTTCAACCAGCTCTGCCCACCTTATATAAAAAACGATTTCAGGCATAAGCGCAGAAAGCGTGTATCCGCTGATATTTACATACTTTGTAAGCACGCTCTGAATGTCACGGACTGTTTTTCTCATAATATCGGTTACCGCCTTTTTAAGGCTGTCCGAAAGCGGATCGGCGCCTGTCAATCCGCTTGAGGTTATATGAGGATTACCGTTTGTCGGCACTGCGTCAAGAGTACCGATTCCTATATCATTTTCCTTAAACTTCGGACTTGACGGGTGAAATTTCTTAATATCCGATATATCTGTACCGAAATGAATTTCATCTCCGTTGTTGGTAAACTTCATAAAATGCTGCATAAGTCCCGAAGATGTAAAAGCCTTATCGTTAAGCGACAAAATTCCCGCATTTTTCGGTCTTAACAAATCATCAAGATTTACTCCTATCGTAATGCTCTTTACTTTTTGCACCTTGGCAAAGGTTTCGTTAATGTCGGCTTTTAACTGCGGAAAACCGCTGTTGGCATAAATATCGGTAACTTCTTTTTTCAGGGTAAGCAATCCCTCCGACTTTATATCAAGACTTTCAAGGCATTCTTTTATTTTTGTAATGCAATTAACATAACCGTCAATCTCTCGCAGACGGTTAATCAACTTCCATAAAGAAGATGCCTCCGTGTCCTTTTGAAATCTTGAAATGTCACGCAAATCGTTAAGTTCTTCAAGAAGTTGAGCAAGAGAATCACGCAGTTTCGGGAATCTTAGAAAATCGTCAAACACATCTCCCCTATATTTCACGGTTTCTGCATCGTCTGTAATTTCGGTCATAATTTTCATTATAACATTTTGCTCATATTCACTTTTGGTAAGCGCCTTACAAATAAAATCAAGCGAAAGGTCGTTTATACTTTCTTTTGTCAGGCTCTTGAATACCGCTTTTGAATTTTGCGGATTCAACAAACTTATTTCAGCCATAAGATTATACCGCCTTTTATAAAAAATATCTATATCTTCACAAAGTTAAGTTTAATATATTGTCAAACTTTCACTATATATAAAATAACATTATTTTCGTTAAATGTCAAAGATTTTTTGTTGCAGATTGTCAAACATTTAAGATTTTTAAAAATATAATAAAATTATTGTGATTTATTAGTCTGTTTTATGTACTCGTAACCTTGCACTATTATGCTCAATTTGCTATAATAAAATTTATAATCAGTAATAAAAGGAGCTTTATAAATGAAAGGTATTCGATTTTTTGCGGCGCTTTATGCCGCAAAGCTTGCGACTGTGGCACTTTCTGTAATGCACCGCAACGGTACTCATATGCCGGGCGTACTTGCTATGAAAATCTGCCCCGACTTTCTCGGCAGAATGGACAAGCCGAAAACAATCATCGGCATAACCGGCACAAACGGCAAAACCACAACTGCAAATATGATTAACGATATTCTTGCAGACAACGGGTATTCTCCTGTAAATAACCGTGCCGGCAGTAACATTCTCGGCGGTGTGGCAACAACCTTGATCTCCGCCGTTAATTTGAGAGGCAAAACAGTAAAAGACCTTGCTGTACTTGAGCTTGATGAACGCAGTTCAAGACTTATATATCCGTATGTTCATCCGACATACTTACTCTGCACAAACCTTTTCAGAGATTCTTACAAGCGTAATGCTCATTCTGAATTTATATTCGACATTCTGGACAAGCACATTCCAAAGCAGACAAAACTTGTTTTAAATGCAGACGACCTTGTAAGTGCAAGACTTGCCAAAGGCAATGACAGAGTATATTTCGGCATTGAGAAGCAGGACAACGAGGTTCTCAATGAGAATACAATAATCATCGACACTCCGCTTTGCCCCGAGTGCGGCAGCAGACTTGAATATGACTTCCGACGTTATCATCATATCGGTTCGGCTCACTGTACAAAATGCGGTTTCCGTTCGCCAAAAGCCGATTACGATGTTACAAAGGTAAACGAAAGCACCGGAAGAATTACAATGTCACTCAAGGGCAAACAGGCTGATTTTAAAGCAGTCGGTACTTCTGTTACGGATACCTATAACCTTGCAGGTGCGATTGCCGTTCTCTCCGAATTTGGTCTTAGCGCAGAGCAGCTTAAGAAATCCGTTGAAAAACTTGAAATTGTAAAGAGCCGTTATGACGAAGAAAAAATCGGTGACAAGCAGGTTATTATGAGTGTTGCAAAGGGACAGAACCCCGTAGCCTGCTCAAGAGTATTTTCTTCCATTAAAAATCACACAGGCAAAAAAGCCGTTGTACTTATGCTTGACGACCTCGGCGACGCCGAAGAAACAAGCGAAAACACAGCTTGGATATACGATACCGACTTTGAATTTTTAAATGACGATTCAATTACACAGGTAATTTGCAGCGGTGTTCGCCGTACAGACTACAAGGTAAGACTTCTGCTTGCAGGCGTTCCCGAAGAAAAAATTACTTGTGTTGAAAAAGAGTCCGATGCGGCAAATGAAGTTGACCTTGACAAAGCAGATACAATTTTCTTCCTTTATGATGTTTACACAACATCTTACGCCGCAATTTCAAAAAATACAATCAGCGACAGAATGGCTGAAAGGGGTGCAAAACAATGAAAATAGAAATTCTATTCCCTGAAATATGCAATCTTTTCGGCGATATGGGCAATATGAAATATCTGAAAAAATGTTTGCCGAACGCTGAATTTATTTCAACCGCATTTGGTGACAAACCGCTTTTTGCAGACGAACAGCCAAATTTAATTTACCTTGCACCGTCAAACGAAAAAAATCAAGAGCTTATAATAAAAGCTCTGCTCCCCTACCGTGACAGACTCAAAGAATTGATTGACAACGGCACTCCTATGCTTTTCACGGGCAATTCGGGAGAAATTCTTTTTAAAGAGATAGAAAACTATGACGGCAGAAAAATTCCTGCGCTTAATATTTTTCCGTTTACCGCAAAGCGTGAGCAATACACAAGATTTAACGGTCTTAACCACGGCACAATGGCGGACGGAACAGAAATTCTCGGTTTCAGAAGCCAGTTTACATATTGGTTTGGTGATAATTCCGATTGTTTCTTTGTCAAATGCATTAAGGGAATCGGTATTAATAAAGAGTCCGATAAAGAGGGCATTATGGTGAACAATGCAATTGCCACGGCACAGCTCGGACCGCTCCTCGTAAATAACCCCGCATTTACAAAAAGATTATTAAAACTTATGGGCGCCGAAAACACCGCACTCGCATTTGAAGACGATGTAAAAAAAGCCTTTGAAATTCGCAAAGCAGAGTTTGAAAATCCAAAGACTAAATTTATTTTGTAATTAATATTTTAAGCATAAAGCCTGTTGATTCAGTATAATCGACAGGCTTTGATTTTTGGTTTTTTATTAAATTCGGGATAAATTTCGGTTTAAGCCGCATACTGCGACAAGTAATTATAAAAAATTGCGTGTGGTGTGTGCAAAGCCAATAAAATCTTCCGTCACAGCAAACTAAATTTAATAGCCATAACTTACATTTACCCAACTGCCGCCCTGCTTATCAGCAATCATCGCCTTGGGCAAGAGTTTTGGTAAGATGCAGTTGTCCGCCGTCGTTTCTGTAATTTCTTTCGTCCATATTGCAAAGGCAAGGCACAAACTCAAAACAATTCTCTCATTTGCCGATTTTACCTTTTCTTAAAAACTTTTACATCAATTTCTGGGGCAAATCGGAAAGTTTACCCAAAGCGGGTTTAAAACACAGCAATTTCACAGACTTCGCATAAATTCCGTACTTTAACAATTGTATCATTCATTTTGTATATAATTAAAACAGTATTCCTACTGCTCATTAAATATAATCATTCACAACAAAGTATCTCTTTAGGAACTTTGCCTTTGGTAGAATACACATTTATACTGTTTTTAATCTGCATAAAAATTGTGTCGACAATTTCTTGAGTTATAACTTCGCCCTTTGCCACAATCGGAATCCCGGGCGGATATGCCCACACATACTCAAGTGAAATTTTATTAATACTGTTTTTCAATCTGTAAAAATCTCCGCTTTTGCCGCTGCAATCACAAGGATTCAGTGCTATGCGAGGCTGTGAAAGAAGCAGATTATTATAATTTAATTCTTTTGCAGAACATTCGCTGTCAATGATTTGTAACGCATTTACAAGTCTTGCAAAACCCTCATCAGTATCGCAAACTGTCGTAATAAGTAAAACATAGTCCGAGCATACCATTTCAGGCTCAATTTTAAAATCGTTTCTAAGTTTGTCCGCAAGCTGAACACCGTTAATATTCAGTCCTTTTACGGACACGGTAATTTTAGAAATATCAAAATCAAAAAAATTATGATTTTTAATATTATCATTGCCACAGCAAAGAACCTTTATATTTTTCAATTCTCGGCATTTTTCGTCAAAAGAATTAAGCCTGATTATATATTCATCAAAAGCCTTTGTATTCTTACAAAAATCAAGGCACTTTTCGATTGACGACATAAAAACATATGACGGACTGCTGGTTTCAAAAATTGCAAGGTTTTCGGCAAGAGGATTGATTAATTCTTCGTTTGAAGTGAGCAAAAGCGCAGTTTGTGTAAGTGACGGCAAAGTTTTATGCAAACTTGCAACCGCTGCATCCGCCCCACTTGCCACTGCCTCACTCGGAAAACTTTTTGAAAACGGAAAATGCGCCCCATGCGCCTCATCTACAAGCACCATCACATTATGTAAATGTGCAATCCTGCAAATTTCTTTTATGTCGGACACCACGCCCTCATAGGTCGGAGAAGTGATAATCAACAGCTTTGCATCGGGATTTTCCCTAATTGCTTTTTCTGCCTGTGACGGTGTAATCGAACAGTTTATACCAAACTCTTTATCAACTTTCGGCACAATATATTTTGGGGTTAATCCGCAAAGCTCAAGCGCATTATAAACAGACTTGTGACTGTTGCGGGCAACAATCACCTTATCTCCCCTGTCGGTCATGGCACGAACAGCAGACAATATTCCGCCCGTTGCACCGTTTACAAGCAAAAACGCTTTCTTAACATTATATAATTTCTCCGCAAGGTTCTGCACTTCAAGAATACAACCCTCCGCATTATGCAAATTGTCAAAGCCGTCAATCTCTGTAAGGTCAATTTCATAAGGCATTATGCCGTCACAAAGCATAGGATTGCGTTTATGTCCCGGCATATGAAATGGATATACTCCGCTTTCGGAATAAATTTTTAATTTATCGTACAGCATTACCAGTCAGTGCCAAACTCTCTTAATTCAAGTCCCTTGTTATGCTCAAGCGCCCAGTCAATGCTCCAATAACTTGTAAACAGCAACAAATGATTGCCTTTTAAGTCCTGTATACGCTTTGTATCTGACGCAAGGTCAAGTTCCTTTGGATTTACATCTTTATTTACAATCCATCTGATATATTCGTAAGGCAGATTTTCCATAATAATATCAACATTGTATTCGTTTTCAAGGCGGTATTTAAGAACATCAAACTGCAACACGCCTACTACGCCTACAATTACTTCTTCCATACCTGCGTCAAGTTCCTGGAAAATCTGAATTGCACCTTCCTGCGCAATCTGACTTGTACCCTTTATGAACTGCTTACGCTTCATAGTGTCTTTCTGACGAACAATTGCAAAATGCTCGGGTGCAAAGGTAGGAATACCCTTAAACTGAACTTTCTTCCCCGGTGAACAGATTGTATCGCCTATAGAGAAAATACCCGGGTCAAACACACCGATAATATCGCCTGCATATGCCTCATCCACTATTTCACGCTCCTGCGCCATAATCTGCTGCGGTTGAGAAAGACGCATTTTTTTATTGCCCTGAAGGTGGTAAACCTCCATATTTTTCTCAAACTTGCCGCTGCAAATTCTCATAAACGCAACTCTGTCACGATGCGCCTTGTTCATATTCGCCTGTATTTTAAATACAAATGCCGAGAAATAATCAGACATAGGCTCAACAATGCCGTCAACGGTTTCTCTTGCAAGAGGTGAGGTTGTAATCTTTAAAAACTGCTCAAGGAACGGCTCTACGCCGAAGTTTGTAAGAGCTGAGCCAAAGAATACGGGAGTAAGCTCGCCTCGTCTTACAGCCTCAAGGTCAAAGTCATCGCCTGCACCGTCAAGGAGTTCAATATCATCAAACAAATCCTGTCTGTGGTACATACCGATTACATCATCAATGTTCGGGTCATCGAGAGTGATTTCGTTTTTCTCAACTTCTTTCTGACCGTTGTTAGCGGTAAATGCAAGAATTTTCTTTGAATTTCTGTCATACACACCCTTAAATTCTTTACCCGAACCGATAGGCCAGTTTACAGGGCAGGTATGAATACCGAGTACATTTTCAATATCCTCAAGCAAATCAAAAGGATTTTTTGCATCTCTGTCCATCTTATTGATAAATGTAATAATCGGAATATGGCGCATTACACAAACCTTAAAAAGTTTGATAGTCTGTCGCTCAACACCCTTTGAACCGTCAATTACCATTACCGCCGAATCGGCAGCCATAAGTGTACGGTAGGTATCTTCGGAGAAGTCCTGATGTCCGGGGGTGTCAAGAATATTTATGCAGTAGCCGTTATACTTAAACTGCAAAACAGAAGAAGTAACGGAAATACCACGCTGTTTTTCAATTTCCATCCAGTCCGATACTGCGTGCTTTGCTGTACGCTTGCCCTTTACAGAGCCTGCAAGATTGATTGCTCCGCCGTATAAAAGGAGTTTTTCTGTAAGTGTTGTTTTACCCGCGTCAGGGTGCGAAATAATCGCAAAAGTCCTGCGCTTGCTGATTTCTTCGTTTAATGAACTCATCTTTTACAATCCTTTCGGAATCATTTTACATACTTTTCTACAATACTATATTTTACTATTTTTCTTATATATATGTCAATAAAACGGACGAAAAATATTTGTTTTACGGTATATAAAAAATCAATTGCTACAAAAGCTTGACAAATTTGTAATTTTATTGTAATATATAGTTGATGAAGGTAATAAATTCATTTTATATTTTGTTTTTTCCTATTTTTTCATATACCTTCCAAATCGGGGCAGGAGTTTTACTTCTGCCTCAAATTCTTTTACGGAGATTATTATGAGTAAATCAATCGGACTGTATCTGCATATCCCATTTTGCAAAAGCAAATGCCCTTACTGCGATTTTTACAGCACAAGGGCGGGCGAATATGAATATAACGACTATGTTATTGCTTTAAAAGAAAAATTAAAATATTGGAGCAATCACTTTAACGGAACTGTAAAGACCGTATATATCGGCGGAGGCACTCCGAGCGTTCTCGGAGCGGAAAGGCTTTGCGATATTCTTAGTTTTGTAAAAAAAAATTTTACACTCGAAAGCAATGCGGAAATCACGGTTGAAGTAAACCCTGACAGCGGAAAAAAACTTGATTTTGCCTTAATGAAAAATACAGGCTTTAACCGCTTGTCAATCGGTATGCAAAGCGCAGTACCCGCCGAATTAAAAAAGCTCGGCAGAATACACACCGCCGAAGACGCAAAACATACGGCAGAGCTTGCACAAGCTGCGGGAATTACCAACATTTCACTTGACCTTATGACAGGCATTCCTCTGCAAACAAAGGAAACTCTGAAACAATCCGTTGACTTTTGCGCTCAATGCGGAGTCACTCATATTTCATCGTATATTTTGAAAATTGAGGAAAACACAAAATTTGCGCAAATAGAATCAAAATTAAATCTTCCGAGCGATGACGAGCAGGCTGAACTCTACCTATATACAGTTGAATTGCTTGAACAATACGGCTATATGCAATATGAAATTTCTAATTTCGCAAAAAAAGGCTTTGAAAGCAGACATAATTCAAGCTATTGGGAATGTGGCGAGTACATTGGCATAGGTCCGTCCGCTCATTCCTTCTTTAACGGTAAAAGATTTTTCTATGACAGAAGTATAGAGAATTTTAAAGCAAACAAAATTATCAATGACGGCGAGGGCGGCACTGCCGAAGAATATATTATGCTGTCTTTGCGATTGAAAAAGGGACTCGATACCGAAGAATATGCCAAAAAATACGGTACTCCGTTGCCGCAGAGTTTTTTCAAAAAAACTGATTTGTATGTAAAAAACGGTTTTATGGAACACAACGGCACTTCTTTTTCTTTTACTCCGAAAGGCTTTTTGGTTTCAAACACAATACTTGCCGATTTAATATAACTTAAATTTTAACAATTTTATAAAATAATGTTAATTTTAATTTCGTTGCCGTAACAACATATTTGCCGACCGAAAAATATTATACTTATACCACAAGGTAAGTAATTACAACAACTTACAATTGTATAAATAAATATTTTGGAGGCAACTATGGATTATAAAATGTTTTGTTATCAATGTCAGGAAACAGCTAATTGTTCAGGCTGTACAGTAAGCGGTGTATGCGGCAAAAAGCCTGATACAGCAAATATGCAGGACTTGCTCGTATATGTTACAAAGGGCATTTCGGCAGTTACCACACAAATCAGAGCAGAGGGAAAACAGATTGACAAAAGCATAAATCATCTTATTACTCTCAACCTTTTCACAACAATTACAAACGCAAATTTTGACAAAGATGTTATCGTTGAACGCATTAAAACAACCCTCAAAGTAAAAGAGAATTTGTTAAAAGAAGTTTCCGATAAATCAGCACTTCCAAGCGCATCTTTATGGAACGGAAATGAAAGTGAATTTGCGGCAAAAGCGGCTACAGTCGGCGTACTTGCCACAGAAAACGAAGACATAAGAAGTCTTAGGGAACTTATAACCTATGGTTTAAAGGGACTTTCGGCATACAGCAAACACGCAAATGTTCTTATGAATGACAATGAAGAGCTTGACGCTTTCTTACAGAGAGCGCTGTCGATGTTGCTTGACGATACACTGTCCGTTGACGACCTTGTAGCACTGACGCTTGAAACAGGTAAATTCGGCGTTGACGGAATGGCTATGCTTGACAAAGCCAATACTTCCGCATACGGTAATCCCGAAATTACAAAAGTCAACATCGGTGTACGCAGTAACCCTGCAATTCTTGTTTCGGGGCACGATCTTCGAGATCTTGAAATGCTTTTAGAACAGACAAAAGATACAGGTGTAGATGTTTACACTCATTCGGAAATGTTGCCTGCGCACTACTACCCTACTTTTAAAAAATACAGCCATTTTGTCGGCAATTACGGCAACGCATGGTGGAAACAAAAAGAAGAGTTTGAGAGCTTTAACGGCGCAATTCTTATGACTACAAACTGTATTGTACCGCCAAAGGACAGCTACAAAGACAGAATGTTTACAACAGGCGCAGCGGGCTATCCGGGTGTAAAACACATCGGCGGCGAAATCGGAGAAACAAAAGATTTTTCGCAAATCATTGAAGTTGCAAAAAAATGCAAATCTCCGGTTGAAATTGAAAAAGGCGAGATTGTGGGCGGATTTGCTCATAATCAGGTACTTTCTCTTGCTGATAAAATCGTAGAGGCCGTGCAGAACGGCGACATCAAGAAATTCATTGTAATGGCAGGCTGTGACGGCAGAGCAAAGTCAAGAAATTACTACACCGAATTTGCAAAAGCATTGCCAAAAGATACGGTAATTCTCACCGCAGGCTGTGCAAAATACAAATACAATAAACTTAATCTCGGCGATATAAACGGTATTCCCCGTGTTCTCGACGCAGGTCAGTGCAACGATTCCTACTCGCTTGCGGTTATTGCACTTAAGCTAAAAGAAGTGTTCGGTCTTGATGACATTAACGAACTTCCAATTATCTACAATATTGCCTGGTATGAGCAAAAAGCCGTAATCGTTCTTCTCTCTTTGCTTTACCTCGGAGTCAAAAACATCCATCTCGGCCCTACACTCCCTGCTTTCCTCTCTCCAAATGTATTAAATGTACTTGTAGAAAACTTCGGAATAAGCGGTATCGGTTCTGTAGAGGACGATATAAAACTTTTCTTTAATAAGTAAGATTAGTGTTTAACGCTCGGTTATTATTAAATAATTATAAAAGTTCGTCAAATTTTTCACTGACTGATATTTACCCCAACTTTTGATAAAAATAAAAATCACGGGCAAAACATTATGCTTGTTTTGCCCGATTTGCTTATATACCAAAAAACAGCCGCATTGCTGCGGCTGCCCTCAGTTTTTATGAAGTTTTGAAATTATCGTGAAAACACGGTGTTATCAATGTAACTCGGGTTATCAGCCAACCTTGGCATCTGCTGTATCACCAAAGAAATTGAATCTGAAAAGTTTGCTTTCATCTTTCTTATTATCACAGATGATGCTTGCCTCTGCAATTCTGCCGCCCTCAATAAGCTTTGTTAAGCCAACGAGCTGACAAAGTTTGCTCTTAAGGTTTAATCTGTCGCCTTCGCTTGTAACGAGATATACATTGCCCTCGCAGGTATCGAGCCTGTCTCTTATACACATCTCCGAGCCCACGAGACCCTAAGACATC
>ENA-OZGX01000972-OZGX01000972.1-human-gut-metagenome-genome-assembly--contig:-NODE-972-length-12148-cov-14.166295_pt1 | contig 12148 bp, 10 predicted proteins | sample MGYA00244040_ERZ653674 | MGnify/ENA primary metagenome ERZ653674 (study PRJEB26926, sample SAMN06165232) | human gut metagenome | biome: ENVO:00009003; feature: ENVO:2100002; material: ENVO:00002003... | reverse complement strand
GTAGCAGCTAAAAGCCACTACGCTTTCAAATCTAACTTTTGGGGGTCACCACAATGTTTTTGTGCCGTTATTTATTACATCATCAACTTCTGTCGGTGGAATATATACCTCGTCCTGTAACATACTGTCTGATTTATCGTTGTTATGAGCGATTTTAAAAATAGATTTATTTTCAAAGGTATATACGGTCACATCAATCATCGAAATTACAGCATACCGTAAATAATTAAACTTACGCATATTAAAGTTAGTATAAAAAATTTAACACTTTCCTCATAATTTTCTCATATAAAAATCAACAGTGATTGGTATATATCACTAACAATATAATTTAAAGGATTTTCAAACAATACTTAATTTTAAAGCCGACAAACTTCAACTGTTTTATTGTTAAACTTTCTTGACAAAGCAAAATATTTATAATAGAATATTAACAGATATGTGCCAATAGCTCAGCAGGATAGAGCGTCTGCCTCCTAAGAATATGTTGCAACGACCGCCTTTGGAACAAAAGTGATTGACAATGAGTTAGTTTAAGTCCATAATTGAATAGATTTTAAAGATGTTTCCGTAGCTCAGCTGGATAGAGCGACCGCCTCCTAAGCGGTAGGTCGGGTGTTCGAATCACCTCGGGAACGCCAAAAACTCCGCCGGAAAACCCAGTAAAATCAAGGGTTTCCGGCGTTTTTTCATTTTTACGAAGAAACAGCAAAAACGAAAAAATCACAAATTTTCATTAGCAAATTCTCCGTCTGCTAATGGAATTTAGGACTAATGTCGTCCGCCTTTCAGGTGGACGGCTTGCTAATAAAAATTAGCAAAAAAATAGCTTTTTTGCTAATGAAATTGCCCTCTCTGCTAATGGCGGAAAAAATCGAGCCAAAAATCCTGCTAATGGGCAAGGCGGTCGTTACCCTGTTAATTTGTTCATTTAGGGGTGGCGAGCGACAATCGCACACTACCTCTATGCCCTTTTGACCTTGTAAATGTGATAATGGCAAATACAATGTTGCCGAGATTGACTATCATAAGAATAATAAAAGGTTTATCAGCAGAAGCAAGGAACAAAATTAACAATCAGGATTATCTTGAAGAAGCGATTAAAACAATTAACAAGCTGCTCAAAGAATTCAAGAATAAGGAGTTTTTGACATCCGAACTAATTGAGGGCATTGGTGCTCTTGAAAAGGACATTTTCGAGGTGGATAAGATTGTCAATGAGGACGAGATAAAGTATCTGTTTACACCAAATCCAGCTCATAAAAAAGCTATGAACTTGAAATATAAGTTTGACAGTGAAGGTGAATGGAAGTTTGCAAAAGCTCTTGACGATGATCCGAATGTAATGCTATACACTAAGCTCAAAAAAGGCGGTTTTGTTCTTGAAACTCCGGCAGGAAATTACTCTCCTGACTGGGCGATTGTCTCAACGAGAACTTTGCTATGTATTTTATCGCAGAAACAAAATGGGATCCGCACTGCTTTTATTCCACAGCTCGGCACATAACCGCTAAAACAGAATATTTTTAAGACGGTGTAATACTGTAAAAAATGAAACATCCTCATAGATTAAAAAAGCAAGGACCACCCAAGAAAAAAATAGGTGGCCCTTGATTTTAGAGAGATTTTATTTTTAAAGGAGTTAGAAATCAGCTCATTTTATTTGTTTATACCAAAAATATACTTCGTAGTTTGTGTATAGTTTTCGTTTGCTTTTAATATTGTCGTAGGAAAATTCTTGTGATTTACAGCATCGGGAAAGCCCTGGGTTTCAAGACAAAACGCTGGATTTTCTCCGTATGTTGCTGAATCCTTTCCCATATTGGACAAAACATCGACATAATTTGCTGTATATACATGAACACCTTTTTGAGAAGTATAGCATTTTAATGTGATTCCGCTATCAATACCCTCAGCTTCGGCTGCAAGCACAAATTCTTCATCAGAATGATTCAGCACAAACATATGATCAATACCGTTTGCAAAACCAATCTGCTTGTTTTTTCTGTCAATACCATTTCCAATTAACTTGGGTTCGGTAAAATCAAACGATGTATTCTTAACGGGAGTTATCTCTCCTGTGGGATTGAGGTTTGAATTTATCGGTATGAAGGAATTTGCATTTATTTTCAGCTTGTGATTTTCTGTAACTTTACCGCTTTTATGTCCGTTAAGATTAAAATATGAATGATTGGTCAGATTACATATTGTGTCTTTGTCAGAAACTGCCGACCATTTTATCGTAAGTGCATTTTCATCATCAAAGGTGTAGCGTACAAAGACCTTCATATTTCCGGGATAGCCCTCATCACCGTCGGGACTATCAAGCATAAATAGAACTGTATTTGGAACTTTATCATCAACTACCGCAAGCCACACTTTGCGGCTAAAGTTGTTAAATCCGCCGTGTAGATGGTTACTCCCATTGTTTACAGAGAGCTGATAATCTTCTCCGTTAAGAGTAAACTTGCCGTAAGCAATTCTTCCGCAACATCTTCCGACAGTAGCACCGAAGTATGTTCCGTCAAATTCATAACCGCCAATGTGCTCATAGCCGAGAACTACATCTCTAATACTACCGTTTTTGTCGGGAACTTTTATCGAAACGACACTTGCGCCTAAATCACATAATGTCACGCTTGCTCCGCTGTTATTTTCTATTGTATAAAGATGAGTGTTTTCACCTTTGGATGTAGGTTCAAAATTTACTACCCTTACCTTTGACATTTTAGCACTTCCTTTACTACAGAGTCTTTATAAATTTATCAAAAGCCTTTTGTCCTTCAGGAGTTCTTTTGAATACACCTGCATCCAAAAGAACATTAAGAAATACCTTTCCTATCTCATTTTGAATTATTGAATCAACATTATTTTCATTGATTTCATCATACTGCGAAACAAATTCATTTACCCACTCGGAATGTTTGCTGATTTTCGGAATTTCACTTACATCCTTGTGATTAAGAATAGCATCCTTTAAAATAGCCATTTCATCTTTAAGCCTTGAGGGCAATACTGCAAGTCCCATAACTTCAATAAGGCCGATATTTTCTTTTTTAATATGATGCAAATTCGCATGAGGATGAAATACTCCCAGAGGATGTTCTTCACTTGTGATATTATTTCTGAGAACGAGGTCAATAACAAATTTTCCATCCTTTGTAAAAGCAATCGGAGTGATAGTGTTGTGAATTTCACCATCTGTTTCGGCAAAAATGCCAACATCTGCGTCCGTGTACGCTCTCCAACTCTTTAGAATATAAGAAGATAATGAAATAATGCTGTCCTTGTTTTTACCTGTCAATCTTACAACTGACATAGGCCACTTTACAATTCCGCACTCCACATCATCAAAGCCGTTAACAATAAACTTTCTTTCAACCTCTGCCCTATTAAGTGCAAAGCTGTATCTGCCACCCTGAAAATGTTCATGTGTAAGTATTGAACCGCCTACAATCGGTAAATCAGCATTCGAACCGATTATATAATGCGGAAACTGTGAAATAAAATCAAACAGTTTTCTGAATGTAGAATCATTGATTACCATCGGTGTATGCTCACCGTTAAACACAATACAATGTTCATTGTAATAAACATACGGAGAATATTGCATAAACCAGTTATCTCCGTCAATGGTGAGCGGAATAATTCTGTGATTATCTCTTGCAGGATGATTTACTCTTCCGGCATATCCTTCATTTTCCTTACAAAGCAAACATTTCGGATAGCCCGACTGTTTTTGAAGTTTTGCCGCTGCAATAGCTTTCGGATCTTTTTCAGGCTTTGAAAGATTTACCGTGATATCAATATCACCGTATTCGGTTGATGTTTTCCACTTTAAATCTTTCTTAATACGATATCTTCTTATATAATCGGTATCGCAGCTGAATTTATAGTATCTATCGGTTGCAAGTTTAGGAGAAACGCTATAATTCTGCCAAAATTCTCTTATTACTTCTGACGGTCGCTTAACAAGTGAAGCCATAAGTTTCACATCAAATAAGTCGCGATATGTTACTGTATTTTCGGGAATGATTCCTTTTTCGTATGCATAATCAAGAAGTCCCGACAAAATTTCTTCAAGAGTATCCTCGTTATCTGCTGTAAGGCAAGTACAACTGTCATCGGGTTCATCCATATGGAACAACGAGAAAAGCCTATTTTGCGTGTAGATTATATCCTCTTTTTCAATAAGCCCTGTATTGATTCCGTATGAAACAAGTCTTAATATTAAGCCGTAAACGCTGTTCTTCATAAATACCGCCTCACTTACTATAGCCGTTGGGATGTGTTGAATGCCATTCCCACGCTGTTTTAATAATTGTTCCCAGATCATCATACTCAGGTTTCCAGCCAAGTACAGTTTTCGCCTTATCGCTTGATGCAATCAATACAGCAGGATCGCCGCTTCTTCTGCTTTCTTCAACAACCTTAATATCTTTCTGTGTAACTTCCTTTGCTTTTTCAATTACCTCACGGACAGAAAAACCTACACCGTTGCCAAGATTGAATATATCACTTTTACCGCCCTTCATAAGATATTCAACTGCAAGAATATGAGCCTGTGCAAGGTCAGTGACATGGATATAATCACGAATACAAGTTCCGTCAGATGTGGGATAATCAGTACCAAAAATACTTATGTGGTCACGGGTACCCTGCGCCGCTTGAAGAATAATCGGAATAAGGTGGGTTTCAGGATTATGTGCCTCACCGATTTTTCCGCTGATATGTGCTCCGCATGCATTGAAATATCTGAGAGAAACATATCTTAAACCATGTGCTTTTTCAACCCAATAGAACATTCTCTCCATGGATTTTTTTGTTTCTCCGTAGCAGTTTGTCGGATTTGTCGGATCGGTTTCAAGAATAGGAGTTCTCTCAGGCTCACCGTATGTTGCCGCTGTTGATGAAAATACAATCTTATCAATTCCATGAGCAACCATTGACTGAAGCAAAACCTTTGTGCCGTTGAGGTTATTATCATAATATTTGAGAGGGTTGGTCATACTTTCACCGACAAGTGAATTGGCTGCAAAATGAATTACAGCATCAATACCTTTTTCTTTATCAAAAACGCTGTCAATTTCACTTCTGTTTCTGAGATCGCCTTTATAAAATTTTGCTTTGGGATGAACCGCCTCGATATGACCTGTTTCAAGGTTATCGAATACAACAACCTCATTACCGCTTTCAATAAGTTTGTAAACTGTATGCGAACCGATATATCCGGCACCGCCTAAAACAAGAATTTTCATTTTGTCCTCCTTAATAAAAACAAAACCTACATAATTACATTACTTTTATTCCGCCGTATTTTCTCACTTTGAGAACATGGCATGAGTTTTCTCCGAAAATTTTATTTATAAATTCTTTGTAATTACTTACAAATTCATTTTTGACAAACGCCTGAATTGTACCTGCAAATCCACCGCCGTGAACACGGCACACGCCGTAATTGCGAAGAAGGCTTTCGCTGAGTGCAAGGGCTACCGAGATGTTCTGATGTTGAATATCTCTTGTTGTATATACATTCTGAAGATACTTAAACGATGAATTACCGGATTTTCTGATTGCGTCAAGGAATTCAACAAACTTACCGTTTTCAAGTGACGAAACGGCATTTTTAACGTTATGCTCCTCATTAAAGAAATGAATTGCACGAAGTACCGGTCTGTCGCCAACAGCCTCACGAATTTCGTCAAGGTGAATATAAAATTCGTTTGAATCACAATCTCTCAGATAATCTTCTCCGAGAAAATTTGCAACCTTTTTCATTTCCGAGGGAATCATAGCATAATCATCTGTAAGATCAACATGATCACCCTTTGTGTCAACAATACAAAGACTGTAATCATATTTTTCAAATTCGGTAGGTACTTTCTTAACAATTGGCTTTGTCGGATCTTTAAAGTCAATGTTAACCATTCCCCCGACTGAACAAGCCATTTGATCCATAAGTCCGCACGGCTTTTTGAAAAATACATTTTCAGCATACTGAGAAATCTGAGCAATCTCAACTGAATTTATTTTCATATCATTATATAAGCCGGAAATAATAGTTCCGACAACTACCTCAAAAGCTGCTGACGATGAAAGTCCTGCACCAACAAGTACATCACTTGTTGCATAAGCATTGAATCCACCAATTTTGTATCCATGATCCTTAAGTCCACGAAGAACACCTCTGATGAGACTGACCGTTGTGCCTGCCTCATCATTATTAACTTCGAGGTCATTTATATCGAGAGTAATCATATCATAACCGTCAGAAACAAATCTTACAACATCATTGTTATTCTTGGCCGACACAGCAATAGTATCAAGATTAATGGATGTTGCAAGCACCATTCCATGCTGGTGATCTGTATGATTACCGCAAACCTCACTTCTGCCGGGAGCACTGAATATTGCTACTTTATCAGGGCAATAAATTGTTTCATACTGCTCAATTGCATGAACATATCTTTTTTTCTGATAATCAATCATTGATGAATCTATATATATATCAGTGAAAAGATTATCAAATTCGCCGTTTGTAATTTTTCCAATTGCTGTTTTAGTATCAATCATTTTATTTACCTGCCTTTTCCGCAACTGTAGGAAGGAACATAGAAGGCTCTGTGTTACCGCTTTCATCAAGCTGTTGTGTCATATCAATCTTGCCTTCTCTTCTTGCACTGATTGTGTTTATAACCTTCTTCATCATACCGTCATTGAGTTTATATTTCTTTCTGTAAACAACATAAGCAATAAGCATACAAACCGCAGGAACAATGCACATAAGTGTACTGATTGATGCTACTGTTGCAAATGACTGTTCCTGTCCCGGAACATACTGTGTGCTTCCAAGTGCTGCGCCAATACCGAGTGCTGTAAGAGCTGCTGTGAATTTTACGATAAGCGTTTGGAGTGAGAATACAACGCCTTCATTTCTTGTTCCAAGCTTAAATTCACCGTAATCAACAACATCTGCAAGGAATACTGTTGCACAACCAAGTTCAAGACCTGTACCAAGTTTTACAATAACACCTGAAATTGATGTGAGCACAACATTGTGCGGAGCAAAAATACCTACGAGCAAAAGCATTACAAGACCAAATGCAGGGAAAAGACACGCAAGAAGGAAGGAAGTTTTTCTTGAAAGAAATTTTGTAACCTTAGGGAATACGATAAGACCTACAACCTCTGCGATTGATGCGCTGATCATAAATGATGACATCATTCCTGCGTCGCCGCAAACATATTTGAAATAATATGTAGCAACACCCATAATGCACTGAATGCCGATGTTGTAAAGGAAGATAAGAGTTACCGCCCAACGAAGTTGATCATTCTTGCCGATGATTGAGAAAATATCTTTAAACTTAACTTTCTTTTCCGGAACAGAATCATCTCTCTTTTTCGGAAGATTGATTACTGTAATACCGATTGTAAGAATAAATACAATTGCAATTATGATTGCAAATCTGTGATAACCTGCCTGATTTGTTGTGCCGCCGCCGAGAGCCTCAATAATTTGAACACCAAAGCCTGCAATAACAAGTGACTGACCGATACTTGCAAAGATTCTCGGAAGTACCGAAACTTTTTCTCTCTCCTCAGGATTTGAAGTGAGGTTAGGAATAATTGACCAATAAGGAATATCCATAATTGTGTAAGTCATACCCCAGAGTATGTAAGCTGCTGTTGCAAATATGCAAAGTCCAACGCCATTGAGGTGGAAGTCTGTGAATAAAACAACAAATATAATTGAATTAACCAGCGTACCTATTACAAGCCATGGAATAAATTTACCCCATCTGCTGCGTGTGTTATCAACAATCATACCCATAAACAAATCATTAAAGGCATCCCATAACTTTGCAACAAAGAACATTACGCCGATAAATACCGGGTTGACCTTGATGATGTCTGTGAAATAAATCATTGAAAATGTGGCAATCATACCATAAATCATATCTTTGCCGAGGGCACCTAAAGCAAAGGTGTATTTGATTCTACCTGGGATTTTGCCATCAAGTCTTGGTTGTGATGATGTCTGTTTCATAATTTTTCCTCCTTTTAATTTTAAATGAAACGCCGTGACAACCTGCACAAAAGATTTCGCTATTATTTGATAATAATGTTTCTTTTGTTTTTATGTTAACTAAATTATATGTTTTGTTTCGTAAACTGTCAATAGTTTTTGGTAAACATTTTTGCTTTCTCCGTTTTTTACTAAACACGACTTGATTTTTTGGTAATATTTCACTATAATGGTAGTGAGGTGATTCAATTGGCTACAATCAGAGATGTTGCCAAAAAGGCAAATGTATCAGTTGCTACTGTTTCAAGAGTGCTTAATAACGACACTACCCTCAGCACCTCGCTTGAAACGAAGCAAAAAATATTTGCAGCAGCTAAAGAACTTAATTATGTAAAGAAAAAAAGGGTTACATCAGCACCTTCATGTCGCATTGGAATTCTACAATGGTTCTCTTTCAAACAGGAAATTGAAGATAATTATTACTTTTTGATGAGACAGGGTATCGAGGACTACTGTTCAAAAAATAATATAAGTATTGTACGAACATTTAAAACAGACAATGACTATCAGAATGTACTCTGCGATGTTGATGGCATAATCTGCCTCGGGAAGTTTAGTAAACAAGAAATAAAATTACTGCATTCATTGAATAATAAAATTGTTTTTCTTGATATGACCGTTGAGAATATTGAAATCACATCCGTATCGCTCGACTTTCGTCAGGCAGTGTCCGATGCAATTAAATATCTATATGATTTAGGCCATAGAACAGTTGGCTTTATCGGAGGCATTGAACAGCTTGAGGACGGAACGATATTTCCTGATAAACGACTCAACACTTTCACAGACATTTGCGATGCACTAAACATTAAATATGATGGGTTTATTATGCAGGACAAATTTTCAACATCATCCGGTTATAAAATGATGTCAGAAATGATCAGCAAAGGAAATCTCCCCACAGCTATTTTTGCGGCAAGCGATCCTATTGCAATCGGTGCAATGAGAGCTCTGCAAGAAAACGGTTACAAAATTCCTGAGGATATTTCTGTTATGGGATTTGATAACACGGAGCTTTCGGGATATACAAACCCTCCGCTCACTACGGTAAACGCACCTGTATATGCAATGGGTATTTACGGCATTAGATTTATTTTGAATATGATGAAATCTAAAAGCACCGATTATCATTCTCCTATGCGTGTCTATCTGCCTTGTCCAATAAAAGTTCGCAACTCATGTGCAAAACCTAAAAGTTTATAATTATCGTCGTTATCATACGATTGTATGCTATAATAAAATTATCGTTATACGGTTGATTTTGAAAGTATTCTGCCCTCTTAACCGACTACTACTTGACTACTTTTGAAGAATCTGATATAGCACATTTGGCGTGATTTGAGTCGGCGATTAGTCAGAAATATAAAAATGAATCTGCCTCTTATTTATAATTAACATTTTTAAAGAATCTCATATGCATTTTTGCAAAGTAAAAATCCACCGGCTAAGTCGGTGGATCTTTACTATATTCTCAACATCTCTCACCCTCTCTATTCTACCGTCCTCATCAGTCATTCTTGTAACACGAAAAAACAAGTTTACAAGAATTTTAGGCATAAAAAAAGAGCCCAATGGCTCAGATGTTAAAAATATTAAATAAGTAATTGTTATTGATTATTTCTAGTTCTGCGATATTTCCTTACTTTTTAAGATTTACAAGAAGGTATCGTTTTATTCACTCCATGCTGCGGTGGAAAATCAATTACCTGCTCTTTTAATGATACTTTCTTTGAAATCTTGTCGATAAACGGAATTTTTACATGCAAGCCTGTTGACCATGTTACATGATATGTTCCGAGTCTTTCAATTACATATGCGTGTGCCTGCGGTACTACTTTTACATTGCTTACGATTACTATAAGCAGGATTAAAAGGATAATTCCTAAAATAATAAGTCCTAACATTATTTACCTCTCATTCTGTTACGGGTTCTACTATGAGCTTGACGCCTTCTATTGCGAGAACCTTAACTTTTGTTTTTTTAAAAAGCGGTGCTTTGTCGGACTTTACCGTCCACGTTTCCTGCTGAAAACCGCATTAGGATGGGAAAAGTTGAGGTTTGTTTATCTTGGAAATAACGCTTCGGAATGAACTCCTAAGCGTGGGGTCGGGGGTTCATTCCCTTTTGGCACGCCAAACCAAACCCGCACTGAGGAGTTGTTTTTATGACTTTCGGTGCGGGTTTTTCTGTATCTCTTGATTTTTATTTAATATGAGAATATAATAAATTTCAACGGAATGTCGGCGGCTTGTGCCTGATTATTCGATATTCGATTTTATTTAACAAAATATTACACAGATTAGGAAAAATGATATGATTATTAAAAGAGCTGTTTTACATATACTTGACTTCAATTCGGGAATGAGCGTTTTTTCTCAAAACGAACTTGACTGTACAGATGATACGGTAAGCATATTTCTTCAAAAGCACCTTGAAAAACTTCACAAGGATTCCGCGGGAAAAAGCGGTACTTTTAATGCCGACAGTGGTTTTGCGGCGGCGCTGACGGAATACGGTAACAAAGGTCTTGAATTTATAGATTTCACTTCACAAATTGCCAATGTTCTTTATGAGAATATTTCTCTTTCTGACAAACTTGACGCAATAGATTTTGTTGCGGCAGATTATATAAATGACGATTCCGACTACTTTGCAATTCTGCTTATAACCAACAAATCCGCCTATACTCATCAGGTAATTACAGATGAAAACGGTATTCATAACGAAATTATGAAGCATTACGCTATCCTGCCGGCCCCGTCGCAAAAAATAGATTCATATGCGATTATAAATATGAAAACGGGAGAAATACATTTTTCTGATAAAAAGCGCCAAATCGATGGCAACAGCGTATATGTACTTCCGGAAATACTGCTCGAATGTTCATCGGGCGTTTCCGCAAAAGAGGCTGTAAAAATCGTAAGGGAAACCGCAAACGAGGTCGCCGAAGAATACGGAGTAAACTCGTCAGTCGCCGTTTCAAAGGCAAAAAGCTACATTGTCGAAAACTGCGAGGAATCCGACACCATTTCCACACAGGAACTAGCCGAAAATATTTTTTCGGAGTCACCTGTTATGCAAGAGGCATTTGAAAAGAAAATCGAAGAAAAAGAAATACCCAAAGATTTAAAAATCGAAAAAACATCTGCCGTAAGAGCCAGCAAAAGTCAGAAAATAAAAACCGATACGGGCATAGAAATAACCGTACCCGTAGAATATTTTGAAGATGACAGATATATTGAGTTTATCAACAACAACGACGGCACAATTTCAATCGCACTTAAAAATATCGGCAAACTTATAAACAGATAAACCCGCTTTTTTAATTCGTAAAAAATTTTTGAATAATTTTTAAATAATGCTTGACAAATCAATCCGTATTTGATATAATCAATATCGCTGATTGAGATTACAGCATTTCGGCGACATAGCCAAGTGGTAAGGCACGAGTCTGCAAAACTCCGATTCCCCAGTTCGAATCTGGGTGTCGCCTCCAAATTTTGTAAAAGCACTTCGTAAGAGGTGCTTTTACAAATAACAATAACTTTATGGGAGCATAGCTCAGCTGGGAGAGCATCTGCCTTACAAGCAGAGGGTCATAGGTTCGAGTCCTATTGTTCCCACCACATTTGGCCCGGTAGTTCAGTTGGTTAGAACGCTAGCCTGTCACGCTAGAGGTCGACGGTTCGAACCCGTTCCGGGTCGCCAATTTTTTGCCTCTGTAGCTCAGTCGGTAGAGCAGGGGACTGAAAATCCCCGTGTCGATGGTTCGATTCCGTCCGGAGGCACCAAAAATGCGGATGTAGCTCATCTGGTAGAGCGCCACCTTGCCAAGGTGGAGGTAGCGGGTTCGAGCCCCGTCATCCGCTCCAAAAGAAAGCACTTGTCAGCAGACAGGTGCTTTTACTTTTTGAAAATTAAGTATGCAAAAAAGTAATGCTTACGCATTATGGGGTAAATAAAGGTTCTGTCCTGAATGTTGGCATAACAATAATAAATTATTGTTTAGCAAATTGATTTGCCAATTAATTATAAAAGTTTGGTCGACCTTTTCAAAG
>ENA-OZGX01000965-OZGX01000965.1-human-gut-metagenome-genome-assembly--contig:-NODE-965-length-12209-cov-5.161675_pt1 | contig 12209 bp, 7 predicted proteins | sample MGYA00244040_ERZ653674 | MGnify/ENA primary metagenome ERZ653674 (study PRJEB26926, sample SAMN06165232) | human gut metagenome | biome: ENVO:00009003; feature: ENVO:2100002; material: ENVO:00002003... | reverse complement strand
ATTGACAACGGCGGCGCTTTGGAATACCATATGACTGAAAAGCAAAATATAGTCATACGGTATCGGAGGCGCACATGAGCTATATTGTCTTTGATCAGGTATGCAAGGATTACGGCCAGGGGGAGCAGGCGGTGCATGCCGCGGACCATGTCTGCTTTACCATCGAGCAAGGGGAGCTGTGCGTGGTGCTGGGGCCCAGCGGCGCGGGCAAAACCACGGTGCTCAACCTGCTGGGCGGCATGGACAGCGCCACCAGCGGGGAGATCCGCGTGGGGGACAAGGTGGTGACCGCCATGAACGGCAAGGAGCTGACGGAGTACCGCCGGCTGGATGTGGGCTTTGTGTTCCAGTTTTACAACTTGGTGCAGAACCTGACCGCACTGGAAAACGTGGAACTTGCCAGTGAGATCTGCCGCGACCCGCTGGACCCCACCGAGACCTTGCGCAGCGTGGGGCTGGGCGAGCGGCTGAACAACTTCCCGGCGCAGCTTTCCGGCGGCGAGCAGCAGCGGGTGTCCATTGCCCGCGCACTGGCCAAAAACCCCAAGCTCCTGCTCTGCGATGAGCCCACCGGTGCGCTGGACTACCGCACCGGCAAGCAGGTGCTGGGCCTTTTGCAGGATACCTGCCGCAAGACCGGACGCACCGTCATTGTTATTACCCACAACACGGCACTGACCGGTATGGCCGACCGCATCATTCAGGTGCGCAGCGGCCGCATCGTGTCCAATCAGGTCAACGAGCACCCGGTGCCGGTGGAACAGATCGAGTGGTGAGTACTGTGCAGAAAAGTTACCGCAAAAATATCCTGCGCGAGATGAAAAGCAGCATCAGCCGGGTGGTGTCCCTGTTTGGCATCGTGGCGCTGGGGGTGATGATGCTCACCGGCCTGATGTGCATTGCCCCCGATATGCGCACCGCTGCCCAGAAGTATTATGTGCAGCAGAATGTGTTCGACCTGCGGGTGCTGTCCACCCTTGGCCTCAGTCAGAGCGATATCAGCGCGATTGCCGCTGTGGACGGGGTAGACGCCGTGCAGGCGGTGAAGTATCAGGACGTGGAAGGCCACTGGACAGGGGACGAGCAGACCACGGTGGCGCGGCTGTATCAGCTGCCTGCCGACCCGCAGGCCGATACGCCGGAGAACATGAACCGCCCGGTGCTGCTGTCCGGCCGGATGCCGGAAGCTGCCGGGGAGTGCGTGGTGCATGTGATGGGCCACGGCAGCCCGGTGGAGCTGGGCACCCAGCTGACCCTGCCGGAAGAGACCGAGGGGGTCAGCGGGCAGGTGTTCACGGTGGTGGGCACGGTGCAGGATCCGCTGCATTTTTCCTCCGATTCCGAGAGCAGCACCGTGGGCGATGGCCAGCTGGACTGCATCCTGTTTGTGCCGGAGGGCACTTTGACCGCAGATTATTATACGGTGTGCTATATCAAGGCAGAAAACGCCGGATTGTATGATAATTATTCCGATGAATATCAGGCCGCAGTGGATGCCGTAGCCGAAAAGCTCAAGGCCATCCAGAGCGTGCAGTGCACCGCCCGGCGGGAAGAGCTGATGGACACTGCCAACGACAAGCTGACCGAAGCGCGCGCCGAGTACGACAGCCAGAAGGCCGAAGCGGAGCGTCAGTTTGCCGAGGCGGAGGCAAAGCTTGCGGACGCACAGCAGCAGCTGGATGCCGCCAAGGCGCAGCTGGAAGCCGGGGAAAAGGAGCTTGCCGCCCAGAAGGCTGCCCTGCCGGACACCATGCAGAGCGGTGCCGACAAGCTGGTGAGCAGCGAAGCGCAGGTGCTGGAATTTGAGGAACAGTTACAGCAAATCGAGATGCTGGTCAACCTGAAAAAGGTGGCAGACCCCCTGCTGACCTACGCGGAAGCCGCCCTGCGCAACGCCGAAAAGGCGCTGGACGAAGCCGAGCCGGAGGACGAAGACTACATTGAGCTGCGGGATGCACTGGCCAAGGCGCAGGCCGCTTACGACAACATCTATAACCAGCTGCAGGGCTATCAGCAGCAGCTGGACGCGGGCAAGCGGCAGATGTACAAGCAGGGGCTCATCTCCTCGCCGAACCTCTCCAACGTCCAGCTGGTGACCGAGGCCAAGGCTGCGCTGCGCAAGATGAAATTGCAGCTTTTGCAGGGACAGTTGCAGCTGACCACCGGCACCGCCAGCGCCTACACCCAGTTCGATGCCGCACAAAAGCAGCTGGAAGAGGGCTGGGCAGAATATAACGCCGGGCAGACCCAGCTGGAAGAATCCCGCACCGAGTACGAGAGCCGGAAAGCCGAGGCAGAGCAGAAGCTGGCGGACGGCCTTGCCCAGCTGAACGATGCCGAGGAGCAGGTGAGCCAGATCAAAAAGGGCGAGTGGTATGTGCTGGACCGCACCTCCACCATGAGCTGCGTCACTTTTGCCCAGTACGCCGACCGCATGGACGCCATTGCCCGGGTGTTCCCGGTGTTCTTCTTCCTTGTGGCGGCGCTGGTGGCTACCACTACCATGACCCGCATGGTGGACGAGAACCGCCTGCAAATGGGCACCTTAAAGGCGCTGGGCTACTCCAACTTCAGCATCGCGGGCAAGTATTTGTTCTACGCGATGCTGGCCACCATTCTGGGCAGTATCGTCGGCATGGTGGTGGGCTTTGTGGTGTTCCCTATCATTATCTGGAACGCCTATCAGCTGGTGTTCAGCCTGCCTACCTTCACCCTGTACTTCTACCCGGGCATGGCAGCCGCCAGCGTGGGCATCAGCGCCGCCGTCATCGGCTTTGCCACATGGTATGCCTGCCGTTCCAGTCTGGCCGAAAAGACCGCAGCTTTGCTGCTGCCCCGGGCTCCCGTGGCGGGCAAGCGCATCCTGATGGAGCGCATCACCCCGCTGTGGTCCCGGATGTCCTTCTCCCAAAAGACCACCGCCCGCAACCTGTTCCGGTATAAAAAGCGGTTCTTCATGACCGTGCTGGGCGTGGCGGGCTGCACCGCGCTGCTGCTCATCGGCTTCGGCATACAGGATTCCCTGCTGCCCATCGTCACGAAGCAGTCTACGGAGCTGACCCACAACGATATGTCCATCACCCTCAGCGACCCCAAAGCCCTGACCATGGAGCAGGGGCTGGCAGAGGAGCTGGACAGCAACAGCGCCGTGCAGAACTGGGGCGCGGTGTATACCAAATCCACCACCATCTACAATGCCGAAGGTGAGAGCGCCAGCGTGAGCATCGTGGCTGCGGCAAAGGACAGCGACCTGACCCGCTACGTCACCTTCCGCACCCGCAAGGGACACAAGGCCATCAGCTTTGACAGCGGCAGCGCCATCCTGACCGAAAAGACCGCCGAGAATCTGGGGCTGCACACCGGCGATACCTTCTGGGTGGAGAACGCCGAGGGCACCCGGGTGGAGCTGACCCTGACCGGCATCACGGAAAACTATATGTTCACCCGGCTGTACCTCCCCCGCGCACAGCTGGAAAGCCTGCTGGGCACGGAGGATATCCCGTGGAACACGGTCTATGGCCAGACCACCTGCACCGATGCTGCCGGGTACAACGCCCTGCGCACCGACCTGCTGGACTGCAACTACGTCAGCAGCATCAGCTTTACCGAGGACACCACCGAGCTGTTCGATAACCTCATCGTCAGTCTGGGCTATGTGGTGGTGCTGATCATCATCTGCGCGGCGGCGCTGGCGGCAGTGGTGCTGTATAACCTCATCAGCGTCAACCTTGGGGAGCGCAAAAAGGAGCTGGCGACCATCAAGGTGCTGGGCTTCTACGATCAGGAGGTGTACCGCTACATCTTCCGCGAGATCGAGCTGCTGGCGCTTATCGGCTCCGGCGTGGGTCTGGCACTGGGGGTGCCGCTGCACAAGTTCATTGTGTTGACCGTGGAGATGGATCAGCTCATGTTCATCCGCACCATTGCGCCCCGCAGCTACCTGCTGGCGGTGGCGCTGACCATGGTGTTTACCGTGGTGGTCTGCTTTGTCATGCGGCGGCACGTCCGGCGCATCAGCATGGTGGAAAGCATGAAGGCTCCGGAGTAAAATTACAAAGCAAAACCATAAAAAGCACCCCCTGCGGCCTGTACGGGCAGACCGCAGGGGGTGCTTGGCTTTTCAGATGCGCAGGGAATTAGAGGCACACATACTTGAGGATGAACAGCACGGTGAGCACATACATCAGCGGGCTGATCTTCTTCTCCTTGGCCTTGCCGGTGATTACATTGATGATGGTCCAGGAGATGATGCCGATGGCGATACCCTCGGAGATGCTGTAAGCGGTGGGCATAGCCAGAATGGTCAGGAAGGCGGGGATGCCCTCGCTGGGATCATTGAAGTCGATCTTGATGGCAGAACCCATCATGTAGAAGCCCACGATGATCAGAGCCGGAGCGGTAGCAAAGCTGGGGATGGTGAGGAACAGCGGGCTGAAGATGGTAGCCAGCAGGAACAGCACGCCGGTGGTCATAGCGGTCAGACCGGTGCGGCCGCCTTCGGTAACGCCGGAGGCACTCTCCACGAAGGTGGTGGTGGTGGAAGTACCCAGCACAGCGCCCACGCAGGTGCCGATGGAGTCCGCCATCAGTGCGCCCTTGATGTTGGGCAGACGGCCGTCCTCGTCCAGCATATCAGCCTTGGAGGCCACGCCGATCAGGGTGCCCAGCGTGTCGAACAGGTCCACGAAGAGGAAGGAGAACATCACGGCGAAGAAGTTGAGCAGGCCAACACCGGAGAAGTCGGTCTTGAACACCTGACCAAAGGTCTCGCCCAGTGCGGAGAAGTCAAAGCTGACAAAGGCGGTGGGGATGACGGAGTACATGCCGGCATCCACATCGGGGACGTAGATACCGGTCAGCTCACACACGATGCCCAGCAGCCAGGTGATCAGGATGCCGTACAGGATGCCGCCCTTGACCCTTTTGACCAGCAGGATGGCGGTGATGACCACACCCAGCAGAGCAAGGATGGCGCCCACGCCCACGCTGTGGAAGGTTGCGCCCTTGAAGTGCTGGTAGGTGACCAGCGTGGAATCGCTGTTGACGATCAGCTTGGCATTCTGCAGGCCGACGAAGGCCACGAACAGGCCGATGCCCACGCTGACGGCGCTCTTCAGGGTCATGGGAATGGCGTTGAAGATGCCCTCGCGCACATTGGTCAGGGACAGTGCAATGAAGATGACGCCCTCAACAAAGACGGCCATCAGAGCCAGCTGCCAGCTGTAACCCATGGTCAGCACGACCGTGTAGGCAAAGTAGGCGTTCAGGCCCATGCCGGGAGCCAGGGCAAAGGGGTAGTTGGCCAGCACAGCCATCAGTGCGGTGGCAATAAAGGATGCCAGCGCGGTGGCAATCAGCACAGCCTTGGAATCCATGCCCGCTGCGGACAGGATGTTGGGGTTGACGGCAAGGATGTAAGCCATGGTCATGAAGGTGGTGATACCGGCCATGATCTCGGTCTTTACATCGGTGTGGTTTTCTTTCAGGTGAAAGAACTTTTCTAACATGAGAAACCTCCTGCTTCCAATAAAACACTCCGCCGGTTGCGGACGGCGGAGAAAGAACAGCTCCCATTCTATCAGTTGAAAACGTTTTTGTCCACACCAGAAACACACAAATTTCGCAATTTGTTCAAATTTTCTTAAATAAGTATGACTTATCTCGCAAAAAATCTAGCATATTTTAGTAATTTGGACGGAATGCAGGCGATATGTGCAGAAAAAATGTGTGAGGGAAAAAAGTAGTTCCGAAACACCCTGCGGGTGTTTCGGAACTACAAATAAAATATTTTTTACAAATTACCGGCGCTTACAGCGTCTCTACCCGGTCGAACAGATCCTTTGCGGCTTCCACGGCGTCCTTGCTACCAAAGGCCACCCGTACGCCGCCGGACAACACATCAGACAGGGCGGCGGCCTGTGCTTTGAGCAGGGCAGCGTCCACGCTGCACAGCGCCTTGCGGTCGGCGGCGAGCATCTCGTCCGTGATGCCGCAGAAGTACCGGTGATCCAGCTCCCGGGCGGCGGCACGCGCCTTGCGGGGCGTGTCCAGCTTGGCGGCGGTGCCCACGATGAATTCGTCCAGATCCCGGGCGGTGTAGTCCCGGGCGGCAAGGGCGGCAGGGGCATTTGCAAAGATCTCGTAGCTTTCCCGCAGGTGGGGGTCCCGGTAGGTGTACAAAAACTCGATGCCGTCGGCGCAGAGCATTCCTGTGCCGTAGGCACCGCCCACCTCCCGGATGGTGTGCCACAGGTATTCGTAGCTCATCACCCGTGCCAGCACCCGGCGGCGGCTGTCCCGGGGCATGGGCCATGCCAGCACATCGTAGTTCACGCTGCCATCAATGATAAAGGCTTCGTTCACCGGGGGCGTCAGAGGCTGGGTGTAGGGGTGCGCCGGGGTGCGCCGGGCGGCGGCAAAGCGGCTTTCCGGCAGCAGGGCGCGCAGTTTTTCCAATGCGTCCTCGGAGCCGTGCAGGCTGACGGTCAGGGCGGCAGTCTGCAGCACCCGGCTGCGCACAGCGTCCAGCTTTGCGCCCAGTGCGGACCAGTCGGCCTTTTCCAGCAGACTGCACAGGAAGTGGTAGTAGCTCACGCCGGTGCAGGCTTCGTCCGCAGCACCCTCTACATAATAATGGGCGCGGGCGCGGGTGGAGGCAAACTCGTTGCCCTGCTGGATGAACAGCTGCTCCATGCGCAGCTTCAGCTGGCTGACCACCCGGGCATAGGCGGCTTCGGCGGCAGCGCCGGTAAGGACGGTATCGTACAGCCACTCGCCGCCGATCTCCACCGCCTTTTCCAAGCTGCGTTCCAGCAGGCTCAGGCAGAGGGTCAGTTTCGCGTGGCAGGGAGCGCCCTCCTGCCGCCCGGTCCAGAGATCCAGCTGGGCGCGGCTGTCGCCCAGCCATGTGCTGCGCAGGGTGTTCAGCTGCTGGGCGGTATGGGCGGGGGTATCCAGCTCGTCCAGCACATCGGTGAGCAGGTTCAGGTATTGCAGCTCCTCCGGGGTGACAGTGCCAAGATCATAGTAGAAATTCAGGTACAGGCTGCCGGCAGAGGGGTGGCGCAGCAGGGTGGCACCGGCCAGCTGCTCGGCGCTGCCCTGCGGGGTGGCATCGCCCGCGCCAAGGTCGGCGGCGGTGAGGGGGTGCTCCAGCACCAGCTTGCCATCGGTGCGTGCCGGGGCGGCGGCTTCCTCGGTCTTGGGTGCAGTGGGAATTTGCAGCACCTGCACCGGGGCGGGGGCAAACAGCTCCCGCAGCAGGGTGTCGAACCAGCCCTCCTCCAGTTTGCTGCGCAGGGCGGCAAAGAGCTTGTCCGTGTGCAGCAGCAGGGCGGCATCGCCGGTGTGCAGCCAGCCGGTGGCGGCGTTGATGGCGTCCAGCACGCCGTCCGGCAGGCTGCCCGGGCGCTCCAGCGAGGCAAACTCGGCCTCGTTCAAAGCGGCCAGCAGCAGGTCGTGGGGGATGCCGGTCTTTAGCAGCTCGTCCACGGCCTTGCGCACGGCGGTGGCAAACTTGCGGGCAGAATCCACCGTAGCACCGCGCAGCAGCAGCTCCAAGGTGGGCTGCAGGGTGCTGTCATCAAAGCCGATGTCGATATCTGCGCCCAGCTGCTCGGCCAGCAGCGCGGCCTTGAGGGGAGAGCTGTTGGTGCTCAGCAGCGCACCCAGCAAAATCTCCACACCCAGCTGCCGCTCACGGTCGGCAAATGCGCCGGTGTACCATGCCAGCGCGCACTGCACCTCATCCGGCTTGGGCTGGTCGGTGTAGTAGGGCAGCTCCACGAATGCGCCGGGCTGCTCGTCCTGCATGGTCAGGCGGGGACGGGCAGCGGCCTTGGGCATCTTGGACAGGTAGTCCTTATCCAGCCGTGCCAGCTTATCGGCCATATCCATCTTGCCGTACAGGGTGATGCAGCAGTTGTCGGCGCTGTAATGGCGGCGGTACACCCGCTGGTATTTCTCATAGGTCAGAGCGGGGATGGACGCCGGGTCGCCGCCAGACACAAAGCCGTAAGCGGTATCCGGGAACATCGCCCGTTGCAGGGCGTTTTGCAGCTGAGCATCCGGGGAGGCCAGCGCACCCTGCATTTCATTGTAGACCACACCGCTGACCGTGCCGTCTGCATCCCGGTGCCAGCCCTCCTGCTCGAACACCGCAGAGTCCACCATAGCCAGTGGGCAGAACACCGCGTTCAGGTAAACGTCCATCAGGTTGCAGAAATCGGTCTCGTTGGGGGTGGCAAAGGGGTAGACCGTTTTGTCCGGGAAGGTCATCGCATTGAGGAAGGAAGCCATGCTGCTTTTGAGCAGCTGCACGAAGGGGGAGCTGACGGGGTATTTTTCGCTGCCCGCCAGCACGGAGTGCTCCAGAATGTGGAACACGCCGGTGTCATCGGAGGGGAAGGTGCCGAAGCCGATGCCAAAGGCCTTGTTGACGTCCTCGTTCTCCACCAGCAGCACGGCTGCGCCGCTGACGTCATGGGTGAGCAGGGTCAAAGTACCGTGCTGCTCGGGGCAGTCCTCGGTGCGCAGGACGGTATAACCGGGATAGTGTGCCATTTTTATTCTCCTTTACGGGATGTTTTTCACAGAGGATGCGCCTGCGGCTCAGCCGCCGAACAGGCCGAAAAAGCTGGTGTGCGTTACGCCCAGCACAAGGAAAAGGGCAATCAGGGCGAACAGCACGCCGATGATGATGTCCATCTGGTGCACCGTGAGCGGAAATTTATCGTAAAGCTTTTCCTTGGGGTTTACAAAGTCCTTGCGGCCGTTGTCCAGCAGGCGCTTTTTGCCCTGCTCAAAATCGGCCTTCTGCGCCTGCAATTCTGCCTGCTGGCGGGCAAGTTCTGCCTCGCGGGCGGCCAGTGCGGCCTCGCGGCGTTCAAGCTCGGTTTGGGTATCCGGGGTGGGCTGTGCCATGGAAAGTCCCTCCTATAAGCATAAGATGTTTTCCTTATGATACCACAAAAATGTGGACAAAAAAAGCACCCGCAGTGCAAAGACTGCGGGTGCAAAGGGGGATGATGAGGAGATTACTTCTTAGCCAGATACTTGCGGATATCAATGGCGACAGCCACGATAATGACAAGACCCTGAACGATGTAGGTGTAGGAGGAGTTGACGTTCATGAACTGCAGAGCGACCTTCATCAGCTCAAAGACCAGAACGCCGACCAGAACGCCGGGCACGGTGCCGACGCCGCCGGTGGTGGAAACACCGCCGATGGTGCAGGCTGCGATGGCGTCCAGCTCATAGCCCATTGCAGTGTTGACGGATGCGCCGCCGGACTTTGCAGCCAGCAGGCAGCCGGCCAGACCGAACATGCAGGAGGCCAGGATGTAGATGCGGATCTTGGTGGCGTAAACGTTGACGCCGGCCACCTCAGCAGCAGCCTCGTTGCCGCCGATGGCGTACATGTACTTGCCGTGACGGGTCTTGTTGTACAGGAACCAGAAGCACACAGCCACGACCAGGGCGATCCAGATCAGCACGGGGACCTTCAGGATGGTGTTGGAGGCCAGAGAGGTGAAGTTCTTGTTCAGGGAGCCGATGGGGGTACCGCCGGTGTAGACCAGGCAGATACCGTAGACGACCTGCTGCATACCCAGGGTAGCGATAAAGGGCTGGACCTTCAGGTAAGAAACGACCAGACCGTTGCACAGACCCACGATGGCGCAGATGGCAATGACCAGAATGAACACCACGGGGGTGGACAGGGTGGGCATATTGGGATAGAACTTGCCGGAAGCGCCTTCGGTCTGCGCAAAAATGCAGGCAAGGCAGGCGGCAAAACCAGCCAGACGGCCAGCGGACAGGTCGTTACCGGTGGTGATCAGGCAGCCGGAAATGCCCAGCGCAATGATGTAGCGGATGGACACGTTCTTGAACAGGTTGATCATGTTGGTGCCGGAGAAGAAGTTGGGGTGAATGATGCCAACGATCAGGGTGACGGCCAGCATCATCATGATAATGGCGTTGTTGCTGAGCCACTTGCCCACAGCCTTGCCATTCAATTTTTTGGTAGCTTCCACGATAGACAGCCTCCTTAATTACTGATTTGCCGCAGCTGTGTCAGGTGCGGTCTCGAACTGGGTAGCCAGCGCCATGATGTTCTCCTGCGTGGCATCCTTACCGTTGATAAAGCCGGTGATGCGGCCATCGCACATGACCATGACACGGTTGGACATACCAATGATCTCGCTCATTTCAGAGGAGATCATGATAATGCTCTTGCCCTGCTTGGCCAGATCGGCGATGATGCAGTAAATTTCGTACTTTGCACCGACGTCGATGCCACGGGTAGGCTCGTCCAGAATGAGCACATCGGGGTTGTTGGCAAGCCAGCGGGCGATCAGCACCTTCTGCTGGTTGCCGCCGGAAAGGCTCTTGATCTGGGTCTTGGGGCTGGGTACCTTGATGGCCATCTTTTCCTTGTTGGTAGCCACCAGATCGAGGATCTTTTTGTTGTCCAGCATGATGGGGCCTTTGCGCAGGGCGTCCAGAGAAGCGATGGAGATGTTATCGGCAACGCTCAGCACGCCCAGAATGCCGGTGGCACGGCGGTCCTCAGTCAGCAGAGCAACGCTCTTGCGGATGGCATCGCGGGGCTGCTTGATGTTGACCTCTTCGCCCTTGATCCACACCTTACCGGAGGTATGGGCACGCAGGCCGAAGATGCCTTCCATCAGCTCGGTACGCTGTGCGCCCACCAGACCGGCAACGCCCAGAATTTCGCCCTTTTTCAGCTCAAAGCTGCAATGGCGGAAGGAGCGGGGATGGATGGAGGTAAAGTCCTCCACCTTCATCATGACCTCGTCCGAGGGCACGTTCTCCAGCGGGGGGAACAGGTTGGACAGCTCACGGCCGACCATCTTTGCAATGATCTCTTCCTTGGTCATGTTGGCAACGTCCCACTTGCCGATGTACTGGCCATCGCGCATGATGGTGACTTCGTCCGCGATGACCTTGATCTCGTCCATCTTGTGGCTGATGTAGACCAGAGCAACGCCCTGCTCCTTCAGCTCCCGCATGATGCGGAACAGGCTCTCGACCTCGTTTGCGGTCAGAGAGGAGGTGGGCTCGTCCAGGATCAGCACCTTGCAGTTGGCGGAAACAGCTTTAGCAATTTCCACCATCTGCATCTGGGCGATGCTCAAAGAACCCAGCTTTGCATGGGGATCGATGTCCAGCTTCAGTTTCTTCAGCAGTTCATCGGTATCTTTGTACATTTTGGCGTGATCCACAACGGTGACGATGCCGTATTTCTTGGTGGGGTAGCGTCCCAGCCAGATATTCTCAGCCACGGTACGGGCCGGAATGGGCTGCAGCTCCTGATGCACCATGGCGATGCCACGATCCAGTGCATCCAGCGGGGTGGGGATGTTTACCTTCTGCCCCTCGTATTCGATCTCGCCCTCGTCCATCTTGTAAATGCCGAACATGCATTTCATCAGAGTGGACTTACCGGCGCCATTTTCACCCATCAGAGCCATGACTTTGCCGGGACGGAGCTCCAGCTGAGCATGATCCAGGGCTTTGACACCGGGGAAGGTCTTGACCACGCCTTTCATTACCAGACGGTATTCTGACATTCCGCAAAAGCCTCCTTTATGGTTGTTTACAGGCGGGCAGGTTTTTTCTAAAATAAGGCGCGTGCGCGGAGAAGATTTCTCGCACGCACGCGCTTTTTAGCTTTCGTTCAAGCCGTTAAGGCCTGCTGCGCACCTTGCATTGGTTCCGGGAAACTTTAGTCTTCCTTCAGGTACTGAGAAGCGTTGTCCTTGGTGACCTTGACGTAGTCGACCCAGTAGTACTTCTCAACATCCTTGCCCTCGACGAACAGCTTGGTAGCCTCGGCAGCCTTGGTAGCCTGACCAACGTCGTCGTTCAGAACGGTACCGGTCATGTTGCCATCGACAACGTTCTGCACAGCCTCTACCAGAGCATCGACGCCGACCAGGTAGACGTCCTTGCCAACGGTGCGGCCAGCCTGCTGGATGGACTGCAGAGCGCCCAGTGCCATTGCGTCGTTGTTGCAGAACACAACTTCGATCTTGTCGCCGTACTGAGACAGAGCGTTTGCAACGTCCTGCTGAGCGGTGGTCTGATCCCAGTTGTCCAGATACTCGTACAGGCACTCGACTTCCTTGTTGGCGTCGGTCAGAGCCTTGATGGAGTACTCGGTGCGGTACTGAGCATCGATGTTC
>ENA-OZGX01000948-OZGX01000948.1-human-gut-metagenome-genome-assembly--contig:-NODE-948-length-12311-cov-4.149478_pt1 | contig 12311 bp, 6 predicted proteins | sample MGYA00244040_ERZ653674 | MGnify/ENA primary metagenome ERZ653674 (study PRJEB26926, sample SAMN06165232) | human gut metagenome | biome: ENVO:00009003; feature: ENVO:2100002; material: ENVO:00002003... | reverse complement strand
GCCTTATCGTCGGCAGCGTCAGATGTGTATAAGAGACAGCCATATAACCGGCCCTTTCGTGGCTCACAGTGGTGGGTACTCCGTTTTCATCCGTGTGAAACAGGAAAAATTCACAATCGGGGTCCACATAGAAGGTATAGCCCTTTTCTTCGGCAGACTGAATGACATTTTTCAAAATTGTACGGGAACTCATTTCAAAGGGTGTCCCATCCTCCTTATAAATGTCACACAGAAAACGGGCAACCTTCCCATGCTGAGGTCTCCACGGTAAGATTACAAAGCTGTCCAGATCAGGACGCAAATACAGATCATCCTGATAATAAACTTCCTCTCCAAACAATGCCTTGCTGGATAATGTAAATCTGTTATCCAGTACCCGATCCAACTGACTTTCTGTTACTGCGATATTTTTCAAATTTCCAAACATATCCGTAAACTGCAGGCGAATAAACTTAATATCCTCTTCTTCCAGCAGCTGCAGAACTTCTTTTTTTGTTCTCATATGATTCTTCCTTTACTATAAGTTTGTATAGCCCATGAGAGATTCATCCACTGCTCTGGCAGCGGCTCTTCCTTCTGCAATGGCCCAAACGACCAAAGACTGTCCTCTGTGCATATCTCCTGCCGTAAACACGCGTTCTACAGTCGTTTCATAAGCACCCGGTGCGGTTTTTATATTGGTCCTTTCATTACATTCTACACCAAAGTTCTCCGCAACGTAACCCTCACAGCCCAAAAAACCGGCTGCAATCAACACTAAATCTGCCGGAATCTCTTTTTCCGTACCTTCTACCGGCACCATCATCATACGTCCGCTCTTTTCATCCTTCTTTGGTTTAAGACTCACAATCTTTGCAGCATACACTCTTCCGTCTTCATTTTTCAAAAATTCTGTCACTGTTGTCTGATAAATCCGCGGGTCATGACCAAATTTCACAATGGCTTCCTCCTGACCGTAATCGGTTTTTAAAACCTTCGGCCATTCCGGCCATGGATTGGAAGCAGTCCTCTCCTTTGGCGGCATCGGCATCATTTCCAGCTGGGTTACACTCTTTGCCCCCAGACGGATGGAGGTACCCACACAGTCATTTCCTGTATCTCCGCCGCCGATGACAAGCACATGCTTATCTTTGGCAAGCTCATAGGGAACGCTTTTAAATTCTGTATCTAAAAGTGTCTTTGTTACCTGCTTTAAATAATCTACAGCAAAATAAATTCCTTCGGCATCACGTCCCGGCACATTAATATTTCTTGGATTGGAAGCACCGCAAGCAAGCACGATACGGTCATACTGCCCTAAAAGCTCCTCTGCGGTCATGTCTTTCCCTACATTGACATTGCAGATAAATTCGATACCGGAGGCTTTCATAATTTCCACTCTCCGGTCGATCACGCCTTTGTCAAGCTTCATATTGGGAATACCGTAGCGCAAAAGTCCTCCGATACGGTCGTTTCTCTCATAAACGGTCACAGAATGTCCTCTTTTATTTAACTGCATGGCAGCTGCAAGACCGGACGGACCGCTTCCGATGACAGCCACCTTCTTTCCGGTACGCACCTTCGGCACCTCCGGCTTCACAAGTCCATTAGCATAAGCATATTCAATGATCGCTCTTTCATTTGCCTTTGTGGTCACTGCCTCGCTATAAACACCGCAGGTACAGGCTGCCTCACAAAGTGCCGGACATACTCTGGAGGTAAATTCCGGAAAGCAATGGGTTTTGGTCAGTCTGATATAGGCCTGTTCCCAGTTTCCCTTATAGACAAGATCATTAACTTCCGGCACCAGATTATTCAGAGGACAGCCCGAAGCCATCCCCGCAATCATGGTACCCGCCTGACAGAAGGGCACACCGCACTCCATGCATCTGGCTGCCTGCTGTCTCTGCTCTTCTATTTTTAATGTACCATGAAATTCTTCAAAATTTTTCACTCTTTCGAAGGGCTGAGTGACCGGCCCGTTTTTCCGTTCATATTCTAAAAATCCGGTTGGTTTTCCCATCATGTTCTCCTCTCCAATAGTTTGCTATAGAAATTCTCCCTTTGTTCGAATTTCCTTTCACTCAATCTATTCCGCGCTGTCTGCGTCCAGACTTGCATAAAAGGCTTCTATCCGTGCATCTTCTCTGCTCATCCCCTGTTCCTCAAACTGTGCTGATAAGGTTAAAAGCCTCTTATAATCTCCCGGAATCAGTTTCTTAAACTTCGGCAGATACGCTTCGAAATTCGAAAGTACTTCCTTTGCCTTGAAAGAGCCTGTATATTTCACATGCTTCTTTAAAATGCTCCGCAGCTCTTCCTGATCAAATTTATTTTCCACCTTTTCCATGAGAATCATTTCTTTATTCAGATGACGATACAGGTGATTCTGTTCGTCCAGTACATAAACAATACCGCCGCTCATACCTGCCGCAAAGTTTTTCCCTGTAGGACCTAAAACGACCACGCGGCCGCCTGTCATATATTCACAGCCATGCTCGCCCACGCCTTCTACAACCGCTGTGGCACCGGAATTACGCACACAGAAACGCTCTCCTGCCATACCGGCAATATATGCTTCGCCGGAGGTTGCGCCATAGAGGGCAACATTTCCGATAATAATATTCTCTTCCGGATTGTACTTTGCTTCCTTCGGTGCATAGACTGCAAGCTTTCCGCCGGATAAGCCTTTTCCGAAGTAGTCATTGCTGTCACCGCAGAGCGATAAGGTCAGTCCTTTGGGGATAAATGCGCCGAAGCTCTGTCCGCCTGCTCCCTTACATTCGATCGTAATCGTGTCATCTTCCAAGCCTTCCGGATGCTTTCTTGTAATTTCAGCTCCTAAAAGTGTTCCGAAGGTCCTGTCAATATTGGTCAACTGAACGCTCGCTGTCTTTTTTGTACCTTTGGAAATAGCTGTCTGGATATCCTTTTTCTTCAAAAGAACCGCCTCGTCCTTGGTCTCCTCCAGCTTAAAATCATAGACTGCCGCCGGATCAAACACACACTTGGCATGGTCTGTTTCCGGTATACTTGCAATAATGCGGCTCAGATCAATCTTATTTTCACGCTCTGATAAATGCTCCTTTTTCTTTAAAAGGTCCGTGCGTCCTACCATCTCACTGACTGTACGCACACCAAGCTTCGCCATATATTCTCTTAACTGACGTGCGATAAACAGCATGAAGTTTTCCACGTATTCCGGTTTTCCCATAAATCGTTTACGCAGCTTTGGATTCTGGGTTGCCACACCCATGGGACAGGTATCCAGATTGCAGACACGCATCATTACACAGCCTAAGGTTACAAGGGGCGCCGTGGCAAAGCCAAACTCTTCTGCTCCAAGCAGGGCTGCGATTGCAACATCCCGTCCGCTCATCAGCTTGCCATCTGTTTCAATCACAACTCTGTTGCGAAGGCCGTTGGCAATCAGCGTCTGATGGGTTTCCGCAAGACCAAGCTCCCACGGAAGGCCTGCATTATGGATGGAGCTGATCGGTGCAGCTCCTGTACCTCCGTCATAGCCGGATACAAGGATTACCTGCGCACCGGCCTTTGCAACACCGGCAGCAACGGTTCCAACTCCCGCTTCTGATACCAGCTTTACGGAAATACGCGCGTTCTTGTTGGCATTTTTCAGGTCATAGATCAACTGTGCCAAATCCTCAATAGAATAAATATCATGGTGCGGCGGCGGAGAAATCAGACTCACTCCCGGCGTGGAATGTCTTGTCTTTGCAATCCATGGATAAACCTTCTTTGCCGGAAGATGTCCGCCCTCTCCCGGTTTTGCGCCCTGGGCCATTTTAATCTGAATTTCCCTGGCACTTACCAGATAGCGGCTTGTTACTCCAAAACGCCCGCTGGCAACCTGTTTGATGGCAGAGCTTCTGTCATGATCGGTTCCTGCGGATTCCAGCCTTTCATCACTTTCTCCGCCCTCACCACTGTTTGATTTGCCATGCAGATGATTCATGGCAATTGCCAGCGCTTCATGGGCCTCCTGGGAAATAGAACCATAGGACATGGCCCCTGTCTTAAACCGTTTTACGATTTCCTCTTCACTTTCCACTTCAGAGATATCAATTCCCTGTTCCGGATAGTTAAAATCCATCAGACTTCTTAAATAGCCTGTATTTTCTCCATCGATCATCTTTGTATATTCTACAAATTTATCATAATTTCCTTCTCTCGCTGCCATCTGCAGCATATGGATGGTCTGAGGATTATATCGATGCTCTTCTCCCTGAGCACGGCGTTTGTGACGGCCGATGGATTTGAGCGTCAGATCAGTTTCCAATCCCAGCGGATCAAATGCTTTCGAATGCTGTGCATCCGTCTGCGCCGCAATATCCTGCAGAGTAATTCCGCCGATTCTGCTGACGGTACCTGTGAAATACTGATCGATCACTTTCTCAGAAATACCGATTGCTTCAAAGATTTTGCTGCCCTGATAAGACTGAATCGTAGAGATTCCCATTTTGGAAGCGATTTTTACAATTCCCTGTAAAATTGCATGATCGTAATCTTCTACCGCCGCATAATAATCCTTTTCAAGAAGCCCCTCTTCGATCAGCTCTGCAATGGTCGCATGAGCAAGATACGGATTGACTGCACTTGCGCCGTAGCCCAACAGGGTTGCAAAATGATGCACCTCTCTTGGTTCTCCGGACTCCAGAATCAGGGACATTGCCGTACATTTCTTTGTCTGTACAAGATGTTTGTGAACCGCTGCTACTGCAAGAAGCGACGGAATTGCCACATGATTTTCATCCACACCCCTGTCAGATAATACAAGGATGTTTGCGCCGTTGCGGTATGCTTTATCCACCTGAATAAAGAGATGCTCTAAAACACGGTCCATCGGAGTGCTCTTATAATAAATGATCGGCACCTTTGCAACCTGAAATCCCGGTTTATTCATTGTCATGATCTTCAGCATATCCAGATCCGTCAAAATCGGATTGTTAATCTTTAATACATGGCAGTTTTCCGGCTTTTCCTCCAGAAGATTTCCGTTCTTTCCCACATAAACCGTGGTAGAGGTTACAATCTTTTCACGCACCGCATCAATGGGCGGATTGGTAACCTGTGCAAACAACTGCTTAAAATAGCCGAACAAGGGCTGATATTCTTTCGATAACGCTGCAATTGGCGTATCCACACCCATGGAGCCGATTTCCTCTGCACCCTTTAACGCCATCGTACAGATACTGTTTCTGTATTCCTCATAGCTATAGCCAAAGGCCTTGCGAAGCTTTGCTCCCTCCTCCTTTGAAAATGCCGGAACCTTTTCATTCGGAATCTTCAGTTCCTTTAATGTCAGAAGATTACTGTCCAACCACTCTCCGTAAGGCTCCTTGTGTGCATAAAGCTCCTTAATTTCCTCATCGGAATATACATGCTGTTTTACCGTATCCACCAGAAGCATTTTTCCCGGATGAAGACGTTCCTTTTTGACGATATGTGCCTCATCCAGCTTCAGGACGCCTACTTCTGAGGAAAGAATCAGCCGTCCGTCATCCATAATGTAGTATCTGGACGGACGCAGGCCGTTTCTGTCAAGGATTGCTCCCATCACATCACCGTCAGAGAAAAGGATAGAGGCAGGACCGTCCCATGGTTCCATCATCGTAGCATAATACTGGTAAAAATCACGGCCCTCCTGAGAAATGGTATCGTTGTGGGTCCACGGCTCCGGCACTGTAATCATTGCGGCCAGCGGCAGATCCATACCGCTCATTACAAGAAATTCCAGAGTATTGTCAAGCATTGCAGAGTCGGAACCATTCACATTGACAACCGGAAATACCTTTGTCATATCGTCATCGGAAAGCATTTTACTGTCCATGGTCTCTTCTCTGGCAAGCATTTTATCCGCATTTCCTTTAATCGTATTAATTTCACCGTTATGAACGATAAAGCGGTTCGGATGAGCTCTCTCCCAGCTTGGATTTGTGTTTGTAGAGAAACGGGAATGTACCATGGCAATGGCGGAATCGTAAGCCTCATCCTGCAGATCAGAGAAAAAGGTACGAAGCTGTCCTACCAAAAACATTCCTTTATAGACAATGGTTCTGCTGGATAGAGATGGAACATAGGTATTATCATTGCTCTGTTCAAACACGCGTCTTACCACATATAATTTTCTGTCAAAATCCAGTCCCGCACCTACATTTTCCGGCTTTTCGATAAAGCCCTGGTAAATGACCGGCATACATTCTCTTGCTTTATTCCCCAAGACCTCCGGAACCGTAGGCACCGCGCGCCATCCAAGAAACTTCATGCCTTCTTTTTCCACGATAATTTCAAACATCTTCATAGCCTGACTGCGCATCAATTCGTTCTGGGGGAAGAAAAACATACCGACGCCGTATTCTCTCTCCTTACCGATTTGAATCCCTTCTGCCTGACATACCTTTTTGAAAAAACTGTGAGAAACCTGTGTCAGAATCCCTACACCATCACCGGTTTCCCCTTTTGCATCCTTTCCGGCACGATGCTCCAGATGCTCCACGATCTTCAGTGCATCTGCTACGATTTCATGGCTCTTCTTACCTTCGATATTTACAACTGCGCCGATACCGCAGTTATCATGTTCAAAGCTTGGATGATACAACGTATTTAGATTTTTGTTTTCCATCATAATTGTTTCTCCTCCTTACATAACGCCGCCTGAATCAGTCCCCGGAACAGCGGATGTGCATGATTCGGTCTGGACTTAAATTCCGGATGCGCCTGTGTTGCTACAAAAAACGGTTGATTTTTAAGCTCTATCATTTCCACGATTCTGCCGTCCGGGGATAACCCGGAAAGCACCATGCCGTTTTCTGTAAGCCGTTTTCTATATTCGTTATTTACCTCATAGCGATGTCTGTGCCTTTCGGAAATCTTTTTTTCTCCATAAAGCTCTAAGGCCAGTGTGCCTTCCTCAAGAATACAGGGATATGCGCCGAGCCTTAAGGTTCCGCCCAGGTTTTCCACACCGTTTTGCTCCGGCATCAGCGCAATGACCGGGTCCGGAGTTTCCGCGTCCAGTTCAATGCTGGCTGCTTTTTTCAGTCCCAAAACATTTCTTGCAAATTCTACGATTGCAAGCTGCATTCCAAGACAGATTCCCAAAAACGGAAGATTTTTTGTCCGGGCATATTCTATGGCAAGAATCTTTCCTTCCGTACCCCTCTGTCCGAAACCGCCCGGTACTAAAATACCGTCCACGTCGTGTAAATATTCCTCTATGTTTTCCGGTGTCAGCTCCTCCGAATCAATCCAGCGGATATTGACACTGGTTTTATTGGCAATGCCCCCATGCTTCAATGCCTCTGCCACACTTAAGTAAGCATCGTGAAGCGCTACATATTTCCCTACGATTGCAATCGTTACAGACTTTTTAGAAGCATGTAAGTCAGCCACCATCTGTTTCCAGTCTGTCAGGTCTGGCTCCGGGCATGGAATCTGAAGACACTCACAGACCGCCTGGGCTAAATGCTCCTCTTCCAGCATCAGCGGCACCTCATAAAGAGACGGTGCATCCAAATTCTGCAGCACGTGCTCTTTTTTCACATTGCAGAACAATGCGATTTTCGCCTTCATGGCATCATCCACCGGATAATCGGAACGGCATACCAGAATATCCGGCCAGATTCCCATGCTCTGAAGCTGTTTGACGCTCATCTGAGTAGGCTTTGTTTTCATTTCACCGGAAGCTTTTAAATAAGGAATCAATGTTACCTGAATGAGAATGGCGTTCTCTCTTCCCACATCCGCCTGAAACTGTCTGATTGCCTCTAAAAACGGCTGACTTTCGATATCACCCACGGTTCCCCCCACTTCGATAATGGAAATGGTTTCTTCCGTCTCATCTTTCGCTTTATAAAACCGGTCTTTGATCTCATTGGTAATATGAGGAATGACCTGAACCGTACCGCCGCCGTAATCTCCGTGACGCTCTTTATTCAACACCGACCAGTAAATCTTTCCTGTGGTAATGTTAGAATTACGATCAAGACTTTCGTCTATGAAACGTTCATAATGTCCCAGATCAAGATCGGTCTCTGTACCGTCATCAGTGACAAACACTTCCCCATGCTGAATCGGGTTCATTGTCCCCGGGTCCACATTGATATAGGGGTCAAATTTCTGCATGGTCACACGATAGCCTCTCGCCTTTAAAAGGCGTCCGAGAGAGGCTGCTGTAATACCTTTTCCAAGACCGGACACCACACCGCCTGTTACAAATACATACTTTACCATAATATTCTCCTATAGCTTTTTGATACGTTCTAAAGCTGCCAGCGTATTTTCATAGCTTCCGAAAGCGGTCAGTCTGAAATACCCTTCGCCGCTCGGTCCGAATCCGGAGCCCGGCGTGCCTACCACATTTGCTTTTTCCAGCAAGTAATCGAAAAATTCCCAGGAAGTCATATTTTCCGGCGTTTTTAACCAGATATAAGGAGCATTGACACCGCCGAATACGGTGTAGCCTGCCTCCGCAAGGCCTTCCTTGATTGCCTTCGCATTTCTCATATAATAATGAATCTGCTCTTTTAGCTGTACCTTTGCAGCATCAGAATATACCGCTTCCCCTGCTCTTTGCTGGATATAAGGTGCGCCGTTAAATTTCGTGCCGTGTCTTCTCGCCCACAGATTATGCAGAGAAATATCCTGGCATTTTAAGTCCTTTGGAACAACGGTATATCCTAAGCGCACACCGGTAAACCCGGCATTTTTAGAAAAGCTTTTCAGCTCAATTGCACAGGTTCTGGCGCCCTCGCATTCATAAATGGAATGCGCCACGTGCTCCTCTGTAATATAGGCTTCATAGGCTGCGTCATAAATGATAACGGAACCGTTTTTGTTGGCATAATCAACCCATTCCTGAAGCTGGTCTTTTGTAATGGTCATTCCTGTAGGATTATTGGGAAAGCAAAGATAGATCATATCCGGCACTTCCCGCGGAAATTCCGGTACGAAATTGTTTTCTCTTGTGCATGGCATATAGATTACATTACTCCACATACCGGTTGCCGGATCATAGGTACCGGTTCTTCCCGCCATCACATTGGAATCCACATAGACCGGATAGACGGGATCACAGACAGCAATCTGATTGTCCATGGCAAAGATTTCCTGAATGTTTCCCGAATCACTTTTCGCACCGTCCGATACAAAAATTTCATCGGCACTGATCTTGCACCCTCTGTCCGCATAATCGTTTTTGGCAATGGCATTTCTTAAAAATTCATAACCCAAATCCGGCGCATAGCCATGGAAGGTGGCGGCCTCTCCCATCTCATCTACAGCCTTGTGCATGGCTTCCAAAATCGCCGGTACAATCGGCTGTGTCACATCACCGATCCCAAGTCTGATAATTTGCTTTTCGGGATTCGCCTCGCTAAAGGCAGCTACTTTCTTTCCGATGGTGCTGAAAAGATAGCTTCCCGGCAGCTTCTGATAGTTTTCATTTACCCTGAACATGTTTCCTCCTGCCACATAAAAAGGGTGTCAAACAGACCTGCTTTCTTGCAGGCTGCCTGACACCCTTGTCATTCCTAAAATATTTATAATTAGGTAGTTTATATGATTTTCTATGATTTGTAAAGAGGTTTTTGACAGGAACCGTTATTTTAACGGTCAAAATGTATCCCGTTCCAGTAAACACAGTCTTTGATCTTTGTTTCCGGTAAAAGCTCTACCCCGTCCAGTGCCCATTTTTTATATTCGGCAAAACCGACCCTGTCTATGATATAGCCGATGTGTTCTTTGCCGCCCGGTGCATTCGGGTCAATATATTCTTTTACAAAACGGTAGGTATTCAGAATGATTTTTATGATTGTATCCTCGTCTGTCCAGATCAGAAAATCTTCGCCAAGTCTTGGATTTTTCTTTCCTGTCCGTCCCATCAGCGTCAGCTTATAATATTTTTTCTTACTTCTTGTAAGTGCTCTGGTCGGGCATTTTGTTATACAGACACCGCATCCGATACATTTTTCCTCGTCGCGGATAATCTTACAATTCTCCATTCTCAGAGCTTCCACAGAGAGACTTTTACAGCCTTTGATACATGCCTGACAGCTGACGCAACGACTGGGATCATATTGGGGCATCGTCATGCCAATGATTCCAAAGTCGTGAAGCCTTACCTTTCCGCAGTCATTAGCACATCCGGTCAGGGCAATCTTAAAATGCAGGTCATTTGGGAACACAGCCTTTTCAATCCGTTTGGCAAACTCTGCAGTATTATAATTGGCAAAGGGACAGACATTGTTTCCTATACAGGCAGTGATGTTTCTCGTACCAGAAGCAGGATAGCCTGTTCCCGGAGCCTGCTGGTTAATGTCCAGAAGCTCAATGATTGGTTGGAGCATTTCATTGATCTTGTCCATATCCTCAAGACGGATTCCCTCAATTTCAAAACCCTGCCGGGTGGTCAAATGAACAATGCCGTTTCCATATTTCTCGGCAATTTCCTGTACCATACCAAGGATTTCCGCCTTTAAATAGCCTCCCGGCACACGGATACGGGATGCACCTTCTCCCCGGACTTTGCCGATTCTGTACGCATTCTTTTTTGCTTTTTTTGTATTAATATCCAAACTCATAGCCCCGTCCCCTCCTAATCAATTAAATGTTTGCTTTCCGCATAATTAAATACAGGTCCATCCAGGCAGATATAGGTATCATCCATTTTGCAATGACCACATTTTCCCAGACCGCAGCACATTTTCCGCTCATGGGAAATCCAGATATTGTTTTCCGGCACGCCCCGTTTCAAAATCTCCAAAATGGTAAATTTAATCATCACCGGGGGACCGACTGTAATAAAGACGGAATCTGAAATATTTACAATCGGAAGATCAGGAATATATTTTGTCACCATGCCGGTCAAACCGCTGTAATTCTCCGGCGCAGAGTCTACTGTTTTAATTACCTGAATAGTTTTTTCCCATTTTTCAAAGTCCTGTTTAAACAGAATATCCGCAGGAGATTTAAATCCGGCAATCAAAGTTGTACTGATTGCTTCCTCAGGATGTTCTGAAAAATAGTCAACAATTCCTTTTACCGGCGACAATCCTGTTCCGCCAGCAATGATAATAACCTCTTTTCCCTTAAATTTTTCAATATCGAAACCATTTCCATAGGGTCCTCGCATCAACATGGAATTTCCCACATAATGTTCAAAAATCCGGTTAGTCACTTTTCCCACTTTTCGGATAGTCAGATCGACAGTATCGCTTCCAAGGCCGCTAACAGAAATCGGAGCTTCCCCATACTTTGGAATCGAAACCTCAAAAAACTGTCCAGGCTTCACATTTCCTTTATAGCTCATCCGAAAAGTGTACTCGATATCTGTATGGCGGATGATTTCTTTTACCGTAGACAGGAAAGGAATATATTCGTTTTTCATTCAGGCTTCCTCCTTTGCAAGCTGGTTAATGATATTTGTATAAGAGATATACTCAGGACAGACCGCATCACAGCGTCCGCAGCCTACACACATAGGAAAACCAAATCTCTTTTCAAAATCGTAAATCTTATGCATGACCTTAAAACGCATCCGGTCGCTCTGCTTTTTGCGGAAACTGTTCCCTCCCGCAATGTCTGTGTACCCGTCTACCTGACAGGAAGCCCAGACTCTCCGGCGCTCTCCGACATTTGCATTGTCGTGGTACAAAATATCCTGCATCATAAAACAGGTACAGGTGGGACAAACAAAGTTGCAGCGTCCGCAACCGATACAACGGCTTCCATAGGCTTCCCAAATCGGATTTGAAAAGTTCTCCACAGACAGGTTTTGCGGCAATATTACTTTCTCTTTGTTCTCTGTCACATAGTCAGGGATTACCTCGCTGGTAATGCTGTCACTTTCCTTAAAATAAGGCTGCAGCTCTTCCGATCTGCAGTCAGCCCATACTGATTCCCCGGATATCTTCAGATACAGATCATATTGGTCTGTATGGTTAGTGTTCATACTGACACAAAACCCGTTATCACAGGTTTCCTCACATCCCATTAATACAAACCTTGCCTTTTTCCGCAACCGGCTGTAATAGAAATCTTCCGGTCCATTGTTCAGATAAATTGTATCCAGCCTTCTTACCGCATACAAATCGCAGCTGCGTAAAAAAATCAGAAGCTTTTTTTCTTCACAGGACGGAACTGTTGTCTGATCCTCTGTAAAATAGAAAAGCGTTTCATTTACCGGAAGCAATGCTTCTTTGAAAGAATAGTCCGCTCTTTTCTTCCACTCGATTTCATCCAGCGACTGAATTTTCCCATACCGCTGTCTCTTATACACATCTCCGAGCCCACGAGACCCTAAGACATCTCGT
>ENA-OZGX01000947-OZGX01000947.1-human-gut-metagenome-genome-assembly--contig:-NODE-947-length-12311-cov-7.625163_pt1 | contig 12311 bp, 10 predicted proteins | sample MGYA00244040_ERZ653674 | MGnify/ENA primary metagenome ERZ653674 (study PRJEB26926, sample SAMN06165232) | human gut metagenome | biome: ENVO:00009003; feature: ENVO:2100002; material: ENVO:00002003... | reverse complement strand
ACCATTGCAAACTGCGCTGCGGCCCCCGAACCCCCAGAGGTTTTTCGACAGCCTGTGAGGCGGCGGCAGGCCGCCGCCTCGTTTCATACGCGTTTCTTTACCTTTGCTCTTATGTACTCAGCAGGCCGGCGGTCCGTAGGTTTGCTAGCAGCTCATTGAACTGGGTCACAACCGAGTCCTGCCCAGTGGCATCCTCCACTGCCGCTGCAGGCGTAACCGATCCGGTGGGGCCAGTAGGCCCAGTGGGACCGGTAGGCCCAGTATCCCCAGTAGGCCCGGTATCCCCGGTGGGGCCAGTGTCGCCTTGCAACCCTTGAATGCCTTGCGCGCCCGCATCGCCGGTGGGGCCAGTCGGTCCGGTAGGACCAGTGGGACCAGTCGGTCCAGTAGGCCCGGTATCCCCAGTGGGGCCGGTGTCGCCAGTGGGGCCGGTGTCGCCGGTGGGGCCAGTGTCGCCTTGCAACCCTTGGATGCCTTGCGCACCCGCATCGCCGGTTGGGCCAGTCGGTCCGGTAGGACCAGTGGGACCAGTCGGTCCAGTAGGGCCGGTATCCCCAGTGGGGCCGGTATCGCCGGTAGGGCCGGTATCGCCGGTGGGACCAGTGGGGCCAGTGTCGCCTTGTAACCCCTGGATGCCTTGCACCCCTGCATCACCGGTTGGGCCAGTAGGGCCAGTGGGACCGGTGGGACCCGTAGGGCCAGTGGGGCCAGTATCGCCGGTGGGGCCGGTGTCGCCGGTAGGGCCAGTGGGACCAGTGGGACCGGTGGGACCGGTGGGGCCAGTATCACCGGTGGGGCCAGTATCACCGGTGGGGCCGGTTGCCCCGGTAGGACCGGTTGCGCCGGTATCACCTGTTGCCCCTTGCAGGCCTTGCAGCCCCTGGACGCCCTGGGGACCAATTGGGCCGGTTGCCCCAGTGGGGCCGGTGGGACCGGTGGGACCGGTGGGACCAGTGGGACCGGTGGGGCCGGTTACGGTGACCTGGGTAAAGTCGCTGGAGCTGCCAGGTGTTCCGGTGGGATCATTAACGTCCACCTGATACAGCACGCCGTCATAAAATACCAGCTCGCCAGCCGTATAGGGCGTGCCTGCCACAAACGATGCTACGTCCCCCAAGCCAGCGCCAGTAGGGCCGGTGGGGCCGGTGGGGCCAGTGGGACCGGTGGGACCGGTTGCGCCGGTAGGACCGGTGGGGCCGGTGACAGCAATCTGGGTAAAGTCGCTGGATGTGCCGGGCGTGCCGCTGGGATTATTCACATTGACCTGATACAGCGCGCCCTGGTAGGAAACCAGGGTACCTGCAGTATAGGGCGTGCCTGCCACAAAAGGCACCACCGAATCCAACCCTACACCGGTGGGACCCGTGGGGCCGGTAGGACCAGTGGGGCCAGTGGGGCCAGGGATGCCAGGGAATCCCATAGGCCCAGTGGGCCCAGTAGGGCCGGTGGGGCCGGTGGGGCCGGCACAGCAGCAACAGCATTGGATGGGCTTTCCGCACTGGGAACAGCACCGTTGTCTGTTATTGCAAGAATTAAAATTCATGTGCATGTACTCCTTATAATGGGATATGGAGGGGCACATATCCGCCCCACCTCCCTGCATTATATGCAGGGAGAGTTTTCCTGGTGCTGGGCCATCTTGGCAAAATATGCTAGATTATATTGATAGGCGGCGGCATTTGGCTTATATATACCGGCTTTGCGGTTGTAGGCTTCGGCTGTTATATGATCACCCAGCGCATCATAGCATACGCACAACTGGATACAGGGCAGGTATCCATAGCAATCCTGATTCATAAAAGCCCCTTCCCGATCCGCTGGCTTACAGGTGAGGGCGAGTTCATACCAGAATATAGCATTTTGATAGCGTTTAAGCTTTATAAACAGTCGCCCCAATTCACAGCAGATCTCCGCCCTGGGCGGCGTAAAGAAAAAGGACGCCGTCAGGGCGCCGAATGCACCCATGGTATCCTCCAGCCCTTCATAACAATAAGAGAGGATCTTACAAGCCTCCACGTTGTTTTCCACCCAGCCTCGGCCGCTGCGCAAAAAGTCCTCCAGCACCTTTATGGCCTGCTGATAATGTTTGTGATAATATAGCTCCCTTCCATAATAGAAGCTGTCCCGGGGCGTAAAGGGTTCCCCGCCGGCAGCCTGGGCCTGGTAGATCCTTAGATTACGGTCCGTATAAACGGTTTTGATGGAGCGATGGGTCACCGCCGGCTTTTCCAAGCGGATGGATCGGCCCTGGTGTTGGATCGCCTCATGCACCCTGCCCTTCCAGGAAAAAGGAATGCTGGTGCGGATAATTCGTTCCCGGAAAAAGCGGCAAAGAGGTGCGCCGGTTTCATCCACGCCTGTGTGATAAGGCAGCATGACCACGTCTGCCTCCAGGTCGTCCAATTGGGTTTTTAGCTGTAATAGATCGTCCAGATCCTCCGAAAGCAGCACGTCATCCGCATCCAGCCACATGGCGAACTCCATGCGGGCCCTGGCAAAACTAGCGTTCCGAGCGGCGGAAAAGTCGTCCACCCAGGCAAAATCATACACCAGGTCCGTATAGCGGGCGGCAATCTCTTTGGTATTGTCCGTACTACCGGTATCCACGATGATGATCTCGTCCATCGCCGCTTTTACGCTATCCAGGCACCTGGCCAACACCTTTTCTTCATCTTTTACAATCATGCACAAACTTATGGTAGCCATGTCCCACCTCCTATAAAGAAGAGCGTATCCGCAGGGTCCAGGATTGCCGCCGGGAGAGGCCGCCGGGCAAAGGCTGGAATGCGCCTGTGCATACGCCCTGGGATTATGGTATGCCTGGGGGCGGGGAAATGTGCCTAGGCAATTTTGACCGCCCGGCCCTGTCGGTTTTCCCAGGTTGCAATCTGCCTCCAGGATTGCTACAATATATTTTCAGATCACTAGCCCCCACCGGGAACAGCCCATACAAGGCGTTACCGTTAAGTCCTCCCGCTTTGGTCAGCAACAGTCCCGTCTATCGGGCCACTGAACACCAACGGCATTTTTGGCGCATATGAATTTTTATTCGTATATAGTTGGTTGTTTCTTTCGTATGCCACCTCCATGCTGAATGGCGACATTTTATGGGATCATGTTTGTGTTATAAAGTGAAATTATGATGTTACGAATTATTATCCTGGTTTTAACCTGCGGCTATCTAGCTTATCTCCTATGGGAACGGACAGCTGTCCGCCGTTGGCGGGATGGGCTCTCTCATATTATATATGTAAACGGAACCCGGGGGAAATCTACGGTGACCCGGCTCATCGACGGGGGGCTGCGGGCCGGGGGACTGCGGGTGTTTTGTAAGACCACAGGTACCCTTCCCATGACCATCGGTGTGGATGGGGTGGAACGACCCATCCGCCGCCGGGGCGGGGCCAACATTCTGGAGCAGATCCACATTTTGCGCCAGGCATATCAACAAGAGGCCCAAGTGCTAGTCATCGAATGCATGGCCCTGGATCCATATTTGCAATGGTATTCCCAGCACGCCATGCTCCAAGCAGATATCGGGGTCATCACCAACGTGCGGCCGGATCATGCGGCGGAAATGGGGGCTACCCTCCAACAGGTATGCGAGGCCCTATGTGGCACGATACCGGACCACGGACAGGTGTTCACCGCAGACGCCGCCTTTTTCCCCCAGATTCAATCCCGGGCAGCGGCACTGGGTAGTCAGGCCGTGCTCACGGACGGGGCTGGGCTGGAGGCCATGTCCCTTTTCCCAGAAAACGAGGGGCTGGCCTTGGCGGTATGCCAGGCCCTGGGCGTAGGCCGGGAGACGGCTTGCCAGGGCATGGCGGGTTTTGCGCCGGATCCCTTTGCCCTGTCTATACACCGGTTCCCACAGGGGGCGGTGTTCATCAATGCCCTGTCTGTTAACGATCCGGCCTCCACGAAGTTGGCATTAACCCGGGTGGTGAAGCGGTATGGGCTCGAGGGCCGACGGCTGGTGCTGCTGCTGAACAACCGGCAGGACCGGGGCTACCGCACCCGGGACATGCTGGCCATGGCCAGGGAGCTGAAGCCGGCGGAAATATGGCTTTGCGGCGGTTCTCGGAACTTTGCTCGCAGGGCCCTCCAGGATCTATCAGCACCCATACGCAGCCTGGGCAAACCCAGCGAAATTCCCTTTGGAGAGCTGGGGCCAGGGGATCTGGTGCTGGCTGCGGGCAATATCGCCGGACCGGGAATGGGCTTGATGGAACGGGTGCGGAAGGAGGCGGTCCTTTATGTATAATGAGATCATCGTGTTGGGCGTGCTCCTGAGCCTTTTGTTTGCGGAGCTTACCGGCGTTTCCCCAGCGGGTCTGGTGGTGGCTGGCTATATGGCACTAAGTTTGCAAACCCCTTTGCGCATCGCCTATACCCTTTTAATCGTGCTGCTAACCTGGGGAAGCTTTAAGCTGTTGTCCCGCTACATGCTGCTCTTTGGCCGACGGCAGTTTGCTGTGATGATCCTGGTGTCCTTTGCTCTGGGCCAGCTGCTCAACATTCTCTTGCCCTATGATCCCGGTATCATCGGTTACCTGGTGCCAGGCATCATGGCCAACCAGTTTGTGCGCCAGGGGCCTGTAAAGACCATACTGGCCCTAGCTGTAGTGGTGGGCTTTTTGGCTCTATTCATGTTCCTGGCCGGGATCCCGGTATTTTAGGAGGCCGCCATGTATCAAACGCCAGGCATAACCAAAAAACAAACCCGCTTGCTGGCCCTTTGCGCAGCTGCGGCTTTGGCGGCGGTGGGAGCCACCGCCGCCACCGGGCGGGCCGCCCCTACGGCCTATTACCAGGAGCAATTGGACGCCGCGGGCCGGATGCAGGCCTGTATGGACGCGGTAAAGGATTATAAAGAAGAACGGGATATCCCCCTGAGTCCGGAGGACACACACCAGACCGGCATGATCGGGGAGGAATTCAACTTACTCACCACCACCCTGGGGGAGATCGGCGCCAAGCGCACCACCGCCAATAGCGACATGGCCGCCCTGGCGGTAAAGCTCCTGCACAAAGCCGGCATTCGAAAAGGGGATACGGTGGGAGCGGGGTTTTCTGGCTCCTTTCCCGCCCTAAACCTGGCGGTTTTATGCGCCTGCGACGCCATGGGGGTCCGGGTAGTGTATATCGTTTCCATGGGCTCCTCGGTCTACGGGGCCAACAACCCGGACCTTACCTTCCCGGAAATGGCTTGGTTGCTTTACCAGGACGGGTATCTGGAGATCCCCCCCATTTGCTATTCCATTGGCGGGGACTATGACGTGGGGCTGGAAATGAATCCGGAGATGCTGGAAACGGCGCTGGAACGATTGAAAGCTACCCTACCTATCCCCCTGTTTTATCAGCCCGACTATACGACCAACATAGAGGAACGCATGGCGTTATATGAGAAAAACGGCCCCATCCAGGCCTTTATCGCCGTGGGAGGGAACACTACCTCCCTGGGGCTTACGGAAGGGGCCACCTCCCTGGGCCAGGGCTTGATTTCCCCCCGGTGGAACAACAGAGTTCTGCCATACAGCGGCCTGGTGGAGCGTTACAGCGCAGCGGGTTTGCCGGTGATTAACCTGCTAAATATCAAAAAACTGGTGGCAGACTATGGCCTGGCCTTCGATCCGCCCCAGTTGCTTCAGCCTGGGGAAAGCGCCGTGTATTATGAGTCTGTTTACTCCCGGCCGCTGGCGCTGTGCAGCATATTGGCGCTCTGTGGGTTGGTATACCTGATTTGGCGGGCAGGTCGGCCTTCTTGCCAGCCGCCCGCCCCCTAAGCTGGGTTTGCTAAAACCGCATTATTTGTGTCTTATGGCAAGAAGCAGCTCCTTGCAAATGGTGGATTTGGAAAGGAGCTGCTTTTTTCAACAAACATAACGTAATCTTATGTCAAATCTTTTTATTTTTGTGGAATTATGCCTTCTATTCGCCATTATATTCAAACTGCATACTATATAAACAAAAATACCGCTTATTTTTATTCATATTGACATTTATTTCCTGGGTGCTAAAATAATAATACGTCATAATTGTGAATCAATTGGCAATATCTATGGCAAATTATGGCATAATTTAGATAAGGGGGTGTCTTTTTAAATCTAAAGCAAAGATAAACCTTGGACACTACACACAAAACCTACTTGAATAATGGAGATTGAAGAATGAAACGTATTGGATTCTGGAGCATTGCTCTTGTCGCCATGCTAGCGGTTCTTTTTTTTGCGGCTACCGCGCTGGCATGTACGCCTATGGGCGTAGGTAAAGACGCATCCGTAGATGGTTCCGTTATGGTATCCCATACCTGCGACGGTTGGTACGACCAGCGTATCATCATCATCCCTGGCGGTACCCATGCAGAGGGTGAGATGGTGGACATCTACAAAGATCCCTGCGTTGCCACCCGGCCTGATCGGGAGCCTGTGAAAGTGGGCGAGATTCCCCAGGCAGAGAAGACCTACACCTACTTCCATGTGGGCTATCCCTTCATGAACGACCAGCAGGTCATGATGGGCGAGTTTACCTGGAGCGGCCGGGATGAGGTCTACAATGGAGACGGTATGCTCATGATCGCCAACCTGGAAGAGCTGGGCCTGGCCCGTGCGGCTACCGCCCGGGAAGCCATCCAGGTGATGGGTGCCATGGCTGAACAATACGGCTATGGGGATGGCGGCGAAACCCTGGTGGTGGGCGATGAGAACGAGCTGTGGGTATTCGAGGTATGCGGCCCTGGTATGCTGTGGACGCCTGAGAGCGGTGCCGTAGGCGCCCACTGGGTGGCCCAGCGCGTACCCGATGACCAGGTGTTCGTTGGCGCCAACCGTGCCCGTATTGGCGTGGTGGACTTTAATGATACCGAGAACTTCATGTGGTCCACTGACCTGACCGTCCTGCCCCAGCAGATGGGCTGGTGGTCCGAGGGCGAGGACTTCAACTTCGAAAAGATCTTCAACCCCGATCCCTATGGTTATCCCTTCTATCAGAGCCGCCGTGAATGGCGGGCCTTCAGCCTGCTGGCTCCCTCTCAGGAGTTTGAGCTTAAGGATGATACCGAGGCCTATCCCTTCTCCATCAAGCCCGATGAGAAGGTCTCCATCCAGGATGTTATGAACATCTACAGCGACCACCTGGAGGGCACCGAGTATGATCTGACCCAGGGCCTGGCTGCCGGTCCCTTCGGCAACCCCACCCGCTGGGCGCTGAACACCGACCAGAAGCCCGAGGGCACCGAAGCCCAGGATTGGGAGCGCAGCATTGTTTCCTACCGCTGCTCCTACAGCTTCGTTTCCCAGAGCCGTAGCTGGCTGCCCGATCCTGTTGGCGGCGTGCTGTGGTTTGGCGAGGATTCCCCGGACACCACCGTTTACGTGCCCATCTACTGCGGCGTAACCGAGATCCCCGAGGAGTGGTCCAGCGGCGAGCGCCATGTGTTCGATCCGGATTCCGCTTTCTGGGCGTTCAACTTCGTGAACAACTGGGCGAACCTGCGTTGGGACGCCATGTATGAGGAGATCCGGGCCAAGAAGGCTTCCTTCGAGGACGAGTTCTTCGCCAACCAAGAGGCCATCGAAGCCGAGGCGGTCAAGCTCTACGAGCAGAACCCCGACAAGGCTGTCGCTTATCTGACCGAGTACACGGGCGAATGCATGGACACCGTCTTTGAAGGCTGGTGGGATTTCGCTTGGCATCTAGTGGGCCGGTATGCGGACGGCTACATGATCAACGAAGACGGTTCCCAGACCACCCTGGGCTATCCCACCGATTGGCTGGAGGCTGTAGACTTTGGCGGCACCTCCCTGCGCGACCTGGAGAAGCTGGGCAAGGGCACCGCCGCCGAGGAGGAAGCGCCCGCTGAGGAAGCGCCGGCAGAAGAGGCCCCGGCGGCCACGGAAGCGCCCGCTGAGGAAGCGCCGGCAGAACCCGCGGCTACGGAGAGCACCGGCATGAGCTCCGGCGCGGTGATCGGCATCATCGTGCTGGTGGTTGTGGTAATCGCCGCCGTGGTGTACTTCTCCAAGAAAAAGGGCACTGAGAGCAAATAATGGCGCTTAAGGCCCTGCGCTGGTAACAACACGTAACGTAAGCTCACAGGGCCTGCCAATCGCAGGCCCTGTCGTGCGAACCGAATACTTTCAGGAGGTACCTGTAACAATGAAAAAGATTTTTTCCATCATCGCCCTGATGTTGGTCCTTACCATGGTGCTGGGCGCCTGCAGCGCGCCAGCCGAAGAAGCCCCCGCTGCGGAAGAACCTGTCGCCGAGGCGCCTGCTGAAGCGCCTGCTGAAGAGGCCCCCGCCACCGAGGAAGCGCCTGCTGAGACCAACGAGTCCGCGCCCGCCACGGAGGTTTCCGGGGATTCCATCCAGGCTCCCTTGATCGTGACCACCTGCGGCCAGAGCCCTGGGGCGGTCATGTTGAACATGGTGGCCGTCCAGTCCGGCTTCACCTCCGCCAGCGATAACAGCCTCACCGCTGAGACCCTGGACACCAGCGCCTACAAGACCCTGGTGGTCACCGCGGGCACCAGCATGAAGGGCATGGGCGCCGCCGGTACGGATGTGGATACCGAAATCGAGCGCTGCACCGCCCTGATGCAGGCTGCCAAGGATGCCGGCATGGTGGTGGTTGGCGCCCACATCGAGGGCATGTCCCGCCGCACCGATAACTCCGACGAAAAGTCCATCGAGGCGGTCATGGGCATGGCGGATGTGATTCTGGTGGTAGAGGATAGCGACAGCGACGGCTTCTTCACCGACTATGCGGCCCAGAACAACAAGCCCCTGATCAAGGTGGCAGAAGCTTTGGACATCGCCAGCGTCATCACGGAGTAACCCATTTCGGAAGATAAGCGGCCGGGGGCGGGCGTGGCATAGGCCCGGCCGCCCCCCAAGGCCAGCCGGCAAATACCGGCTGAGCCGGGGCTGACCCCCGCTGTATAGAGGAGGAAGTTTTCGTGACTATGTTTACCCATTCCACGCTGGTGCTGGTAGCGCTGGCTGTGGTATTTGCATTGGCAAAGAAGTTGCGGCTGACCACCGAGCTTTCCATGCTTACGGCCACCATCGCCGCTGTCCTAATTCATTTAATTCTGCCCCAGGGTGAGGACCCTCGCTCCCCCCTGCCCTTTGTGGAGATCGTGCGGCACCTGGTAGAAGGTTCGGTAACGTATCTGGATATTTGCCTGTTGTTCTTGACGGCCACGTTCTTCATGACCATTTATAAGGAGAGCGGCGGCGTGGCGTACATCGTGCGTGTGATCGTAAAGACCTTCCACGCTCACCGGTTCGTATGCCTGATCCTGCTGACGGCGGTGATGCTGGTACCGGGGGCCATCACGGGCTCCGGCGCCACCACGGTGCTGACCGTAGGCGGGCTGGTAAGCTCAGTGCTGGTGGCCATGGGGGTATCGGAAGACCGGCGGGTGGCGCTGATCTTCATCCTGGCGGCCATGAGCGCGGCCTGCCCGCCCATCAACCTGTGGGCCATGATGGCTGCGGCAGGCTCCAATATGCCCTATGTGGGCTTTACCCTGCCACTGGGCTTCCTGTCCATCGTAGGGGCCCTGTTCGCCACCTTCTACCTGGCGGGTAAGGGTGAAAAGATCCATTTGGACGAAGCCATGGCCAACCTACCCGAACCGCCCAAGGGGTGGAACGGGCTGCGGGCGGCTGTGCCTTTCCTGCTGCTGATCGTAATCATCCTGTGCGGCCGTGTGATTCCGGCGTCCTTCCCGGTGGTGGGCCTGCCCCTCACCTTCATGTTGTGCGCGGGCACGGTGCTGCTGGTGGCGCCTAAGGGCACCAAGATCAACGTGATCGACGTGGCGTGCACCACGGTAAAGAACCTCCAGGGCCTGGTGGGCATCATGGTGGTAGTGGGCATGCTGAACCAGATCATGACCCTGACCGGCGCCCGGGGCCTGCTGTCCTTGGCGGTGGTCACCCTGCCGGTGGCGGTGCTGTTCGCCACCCTGTGGATCATCCTGCCGGTGGCGGAAGGCGTATTGCAATACGCGGTGGCGCCCCTGTTCGGCGTGCCGCTGATCATGCTGTTCAATATGTTGGGGTATGACCCCATCGTAGCGCTGTCCACCTGGGCGGTGATGCTGCCCCTGGGCGACTGCCTGCCGCCGACTGCGGTTGTGGGCCGGGCTGCGGTGATGGAGCTGGATTACAAGGGGAACTATTATAAGGGCTTTGTAAAGACCGCCCTGGTACCGATGCTGTTCATCCTGGCCATGTCCACCGTGGTCATGATCTTCAGCAAGCAAATCGGCGCGTTTATTGGAGGTTAAGGATATGAGCGTTCTCCAGGTAATCAACACGGTGATCACCGTACTATATTATGGCATCGCGGCGTTTTTCCTGTTTGCGCTGGCGAAGGTATTTGTAAAGTCCCAGAAGGTGCAGGATGCGATCCTGTACAGCCTGATCATGATGCCGTTCATCCTGCGGCTGCTGCGGCTGAAATAAGGAGGTAGACAGATGAAAATGAGCATGAGATCCATCAAGGCGCTGATTCTCGCTGTCATCTTCTGCGCGGTGGGCATAGCGGGGTATCTGTTTTACGAGCACCGGAACTACAAGGAAGCGGTGGTGGTAAGCCCGTATGTGACGGAAGTGAAGAAGCTGAGCGACTACAGCGACGTGATAAAAGGGACGGTTAACGACTGCAACGTATACATCTTTGACAGCGGCGTAGAAGGCGGCACGATGCTGCTCTACGGCGGCACCCATGCGGAGGAGCCGGCGTGCAACACAGCGGCGCTGCTGTTCACGGAGAACCTGAAGGTGACCCAGGGCAAGGTGATCGTGATCGACCGGATCAACACCAGCGGCTCGCTGGCCACCCGTATGGGGGAAGCGTATCCCCGGTTCTACACCATCGAGACGCCGTGGGGTGAAAAGACCTTCCGGTTTGGGGATCGCGCGGCCAGCCCGTTGGATTCCTGGCCGGACCCCGAGGTATATATCCACTATCCCAGCGGGCAGAGCCTGGCGTATGTGGACATCCGGAACATCAACCGGAACTGGCCCGGCAAGGCGGACGGGCTGCTGACGGAGCGGACGGCGTATGCGGCCATGGAGCTGATCAAGCAAGAGGGCGTGGACATGACGCTGGACTTCCACGAGGCGGAGCTGGAGTACGCAGTGGAGAACACCATCGTAGCCCATGAGAAGGCCAACGATGTGGCGGCGATGACGTCCATGCTGCTGACCAGCCAGGTGTTCGACGTGGCGATCGGCATGGAATTCTCCCCCACGGAGCTGCACGGGTTAAGCCACCGGGAGATCGGGGACTATTCGGACGCGGCGTCCATGCTGGTAGAGGTTGCGGAGCCCATGTTGGACCGGATCCGGGGCATCACGGACGAGGAGCTGCTGATGAGCGGTAAGGACCGGTTCGTGATGAAGGCGGGCGAGCATGGCCTGCTGTACGCGCCCATCGACGAAAACGGCTGGCCCATCGAGAAGCGGATCGCCCGGCACGTGGAGACGGCCACCACCATCATCGAGGTGAACAACATGGTGCACCCGGACCAGACCATCCTCATCGAGGGGATCCCTTCCTACGAGGAGATCATGGCCAACGGCCCCGGCGCCTACTACCATGACCCCTCCACGGCGGATCCCGCCTACGTTTACTACGATTAACCCTTGTCCGGGAATCCCCCTTCGGGCTTCCCACCGGCCGGCCGCCCTGCGACCGGCCGTTTTTTTGCTTGCCAAAGCAGCTAATGTGGGTATTTAATATTTTCTTGATCTCCAACGCCTTGGATGCGGAGAGACACACCTAGCAATGCCCTGGATTGGAGTAACGTTTTGGAGCTAAAATCTCTGTTCATATGCTGTATTCCAAATAAGAGGATTATAAGCTCCAATCTCTCAATCCCTTTCCACTATGCTGGGACCAAACTTTGGGTGCGCCTGTTTGTCTGCATGGGTAGGCAAGCATCCTTGGTGCGCAGGCAAACGAGGAGGGAAGCATGCCGCTTCAAGATAATGCTGCGGAAAGCTAATGCAGCGAAACATTTGACGGATGAAGAACCATTTGCCGCATATGCTATAGGGAGAATATAGAGTAGGAGGCAAGTATGAAATCCATCCGTTGGAAGCAATTGCTTCTGTGCCTGGTCATCCCCGAGGCAGTAGGCGGGCTGGCAGGCTGGCTTACCAGTGACGCCACCGCCCTGTTTGAAACCCTGAACAAGCCCCCCCTTGCGCCGCCCCCCTTAGCCTTTCCCATCGCCTGGGCTATCCTGTATGCCCTGATGGGAATATCCTCTTATCTAATCCTACAA
>ENA-OZGX01000946-OZGX01000946.1-human-gut-metagenome-genome-assembly--contig:-NODE-946-length-12313-cov-3.352260_pt1 | contig 12313 bp, 13 predicted proteins | sample MGYA00244040_ERZ653674 | MGnify/ENA primary metagenome ERZ653674 (study PRJEB26926, sample SAMN06165232) | human gut metagenome | biome: ENVO:00009003; feature: ENVO:2100002; material: ENVO:00002003... | reverse complement strand
GCGTCAGATGTGTATAAGAGACAGAAAATAGCCTTTATCCTTAAAATAACGAGCCCACACTTCATTCACCCGTTCATCTGCCAGATCAGATTTATTCAGAAGGATCAGGCGCGCTTTATTCTTTCCAAGCTCGTCAATATCAGGATTTCTGCTCGAAAATGGGACTCTCGCGTCTACCAACTCGATCACGAGGTCGATCAGCTTAATATCCTCCTGCATCATCCGCCTTGCTTTGGTCATATGACCTGGATACCATTGATAATTCATTCTGTTCTCCTATTCCTTTTGACTCTGCCGCTGCGCGTATATCCGTCCGCGCAAAAGCAATGACCGCTTATTTCAGAAATCCGCGGTGCTGCGACGGCGATAATACAAACCAGACTTTACCCTCGATATGATCCGACTTCACCAGTCCGATATCGGCAAAACGGCTGTCCTCGCTGTTATTTCTGTTATCTCCAAGCACAAAATATTCCTTATCCCCCAGAACGATCTCATCCGCAGCCATTCCGGGATTCGTAATAGCCGGATAGCTCTTTTTCTCCAGATACACCTCACCGTCAATGTAGATCATGCCGTCTTTGATCTGTATCGTCTCACCCGGCAGTCCGATCACACGTTTAATGTTAGAGCGGCCTGTCGTACTTCCGTTCGGCTTAAACGAAACGACATCTCCTCGTTTCGGAGAACCGAGCTGATAGGATAAAACATTCAGCAGCACCGTATCTCCTCCGGAAAGCGTCACATCCATAGACTGCCCGACATTCGTGCGCGACTGTCCAAAGTAATATACAATAACGTATGCAAACAAAATAACAACAAGTATCTCAAACGTCCAAAGCAAAATATTGCGGATCACAGACCTCTTTTTGCGCGGTACGTCTGCAGGCGGCTGCGCAAACTCCATTGCGGCAGGCGTCTGCCTGACCGTCTGTCTTTTTCTCATCACACACTCCCCTTCCGGCTGACGTATGTATACTGCATACGAGCATTATGAAAACGCAAACAGGGAGAATTCACACGATGTAATTCTCCCTGATCCACTCATTATTTCACCAGTTCTTTAACCTTAGCGCGCTTACCAACACGACCTCTTAAGTATGTCAGTTTTGCACGTCTTACTTTACCGTGTCTGATCACTTCAACCTTCTCAACTGACGGAGAGTGAAGCGGCCATGTCTTCTCAACGCCTACGCCGTTGGAGTTCTTACGAACTGTGAACGTAGCTCTTACGCTTCCGCCCTGCTTCTTAATAACGATTCCCTCGAAAACCTGGATTCTCTCACGGTTTCCCTCTTTGATCTTACCGTAAACCTTTACAGTATCACCTACGTTAAACTGCGGTGCGTCTGCGCGAAGCTGTTCTGCCTCGATGTTCTTAATAATTTCGTTCATTGTGTGCCTCCTTATATTCTCGGATGTTCTTAATACAGTCTGTAACAGAGGACCATCTCTTTCTCACAACGCCAATAATTTTATCATGCTTTCTTCTAAAATGCAAGAAGTTTTGTCAAAAATTCCTTTTCTTCTTCGCTGATTTTTTCTTCTCTCTCTCCTGCGATCAGCGCTCTTAAAAACTTCCTGTCTTTTTTGTCAAACTCAACCTTTCGCAGCAGTTCAGGGCGGCTGCGGAGCGTTCGGATGATCGACTGATCCCTGCGCCAGCGATCCACATTGCCATGATGCCCCGACAAGAGCACCTCCGGCACCTCCTTGCCGCGCCACACTGCCGGACGGCTGTACTGGGGATATTCCAGAAGATTGCCCTGAAAGCTTTCAAACTGCCCGGATTCCTGATTGCTCAATACGCCCGGAACCATACGCGAAATAGAATCCATCATTACCATAGCCGGAAGCTCCCCGCCCGTAAGGACATAATCCCCGATCGATACAAAATCCGTCGCTATCTCCTCTAACACACGCTCGTCGATGCCTTCATAGTGTCCGCACAGAAAGATTAGATTTTCTTCCTGCGCAAAATCCTCTGCCATTGTCTGATCAAACACCTTCCCCTGAGGTGTCAGATAGATAAGCCTCGGACGCGCTCCAATCTTTTCGACAAGATTCTCATAGGCACGGCAGACAGGCTCTGCCTGCATCACCATTCCTGCCCCGCCGCCGTACGGATAATCATCTATCCTTCCGTTTCCGGTCTCTGAAAAATCCCGGATGTTTATTGTCTCTAAAGACAGCAGTCCCTTTGCGATTGCCCGCCCTGTGATACTTGTATTCATTCCATTCTCTATCATTTCCGGAAACAGCGTCATAACATAAAAATTCATCAAAGCAGCCCCTCCAGCAAATGCACCGTCATCTTTTCCTCTTCTATATCAACATCAAGGATGCACTGGCGTATCGCAGGGATCAGCACTTCGCGCCCATCCTCCATATGAACCTCGTATACGTCATTCGCACCCGTCTGCAAAACGTCATCCAGAGTTCCCAGATACGATCCATCCTCCAAAAAAACTTTCATACCGATCAGATCCGCGACAAAATACTCATTCTTTTTGAGCTTAACGGCATTTTCACGCGTCACATACAGCTCCCTGCCCTTAAATCCCATCACATCTTCAATCTTATCACAGCCGCGAAACTTTAAAATCACAAGATTTTTAAAAAACTTTACCTGTACAACCTCAAGCTCACGCATACCTTTCCCCGTATCGAGGAGCACCTTTTTTAATTTCTTAAAACGCTTCGGATCATCCGTTGTCGGGAACACCTTGACTTCTCCTGCCAGTCCGTGCGTCGACGTCACTGCTCCCACCTGCAAAATTTCCTGCATAATCTCTCCTTTTTGTACATGCATAAAACAAAAACCGCCGCACTGATCGTATGACCAGCCACGGCAGTTATTTTACTGTAAAATATCTACAATCACCTTTCGGTCTTCCTTCGATGCTGCAGCTTTTACAACAGAACGGATTGCTTTTGCAATCCTGCCCTGTTTGCCGATCACCTTGCCCATATCGGACGGGGCAACCTTGAGCTCTAACACAAGAGCCTTCCCACTCTCTTTCTCAGTAACTACTACTTCGTCCGGATTTTCGACTAGAGACTTTGCAATTACTTCAACTAACTCTCTCATCATGCTCACCTCTATCTTACTTCTCGATACCAGCTACTTTGAAAAGTTTGCTGACAACCTCTGTCGGCTGAGCGCCGTTAGCGAGCCATTTCTTAGCGAGCTCCTCGTTGATCTTGAACTCACTCGGATCTGTGTTCGGGTTGTAAGTACCGATCTCCTCGATACATCTTCCGTCTCTCGGGGATCTGGAATCTGCTACAACGATTCTATAGAAAGGAGCTTTTTTCTGTCCCATTCTTCTTAATCTGATCTTTACTGCCATCACTTTCACCTCCTTAAGGATTTTGGATTATGTTAAAAGGGAAGTTTAAACTTACCTCTTTTACCGGCTTTGCCTCCGAACATACCGGAGTACTGCTTCATCATCTTTCTGCTCTGCTCAAACTGTTTCACAAGTTTGTTTACTTCACTGATATCCACGCCTGCGCCGTCCGCAATCCTGCGTTTGCGGGATGGATTCAGTATCTCAGGATTCGATCTTTCCTTCGGCGTCATTGAGAGGATCATCGCCTCGACCTGACTCATCTTCTTCTCGTCAATCGCATCTTCAAGCTGCTTCATCTGCGCGCCGCCTACTCCCGGCATCATGCTTAAGATACTCGACAGCCCGCCCATATTCTTCATCTGATTCATACTCTCAAGGTAATCATCAAATCCAAACTGTGCCTTACGAAGCTTCTGCTCCATAGAACGAGCCTTCTCTTCGTCAATCGTCTCCTGCGCTTTCTCTATCAGTGAAAGCACATCTCCCATACCGAGGATTCTTGACGCCATACGATCCGGATAAAACTGTTCCAGATCTGACAGCTTCTCACCCATACCTGCATAGAGAATCGGCTTACCGCATGTCGCCTTGATAGACAGCGCCGCACCGCCTCTCGTGTCTCCGTCAAGCTTTGTCAGGATCACGCCGTCAATCCCGATCTTCTCTTCAAACATTGATGCGACATTTACCGCATCCTGTCCTGTCATGGCATCTACCACAAGGACTGTCTGATCGACTGCCACGCACTCCTTGATCTGCTGGAGCTCTCTCATCATGTCCTCATCTACATGAAGACGGCCTGCAGTATCAAGCATTACAGTATTAAAACCGTTCGTCTTTGCGTATGAAATCGCTCTTTGCGCAATCTCAACAGGGCTGATCTTATCACCAAGCGTAAAGACTTCAACACCCTGCTTCTCACCATTGACCTGAAGCTGTTTGATCGCAGCAGGACGATATATATCGCACGCAACAAGCAGCGGCTTACGTCCCTTAGACTTGAATTTTCCGGCAAGCTTCGCCGCCGTCGTCGTCTTTCCTGCGCCCTGCAGACCCGCCATCATAATGACAGTGATCTCAGATCCTGGCTTGAGTGCAATTTCTGTTGTCTCCGATCCCATCAGAGCGATCAGCTCGTCATTTACGATCTTGATCACCATCTGCCCCGGATTCAGTCCGTTCATCACATCCTGACCGACCGCTTTTTCCTGCACTGATTTAATAAACTGTTTCACTACTTTGAAACTGACGTCTGCTTCCAGAAGAGCCATCTTAACTTCACGAAGCGCTGTCTTTACGTCAGCCTCTGTCAGTCTTCCCTTGCTGCGAAGATTCTTAAATACATTCTGCAGCTTCTCGGATAAGCTTTCAAAAGCCATATTATAACTCCTCTAAAATCATATCGGAAATGTCCTTCACCTGTCTTGCAAGCATTTCCTTCTCAATCGTCTCATACTGTGCGGACAATTTCTGAATCTGCTGCACATTTTCCCGAATGCGAAGAAAACGCTCCACGAGATGAAGCTTCTCCTCATACTCTGCCAGAATCCTATTGCACCGCTTTACCAGCTCGTGTATCCCCTGACGGCTGACTCCAAATTCCTCGGCAGCCTCAGAATACGACAGGTCATTCCCCACGACCTCTTCATACACCTTTCGCTGGTGCTCTGTGAGCAGCTCTCCGTAAAAATCATACAGAAGCGACTGCATCAAAAAATCATCCATGTCCATCACCTCTGCTATAATATACGAAAACATTTCAGGTGTCAAGTGTTTTTTATTGACAAACTTGCAAACTTGTCAAAATATGAATCATTCAATTTCAATCTCGAGACATTTCAGCAGACTAAGTACCTCCGGAAAGGAAAACTTTGCCTTTCGCACTCTGTTATCCTGCGGCGAAATGACGTAATTCTTCGCACCGCGAAAATCTGCCTTCATCAGATTCGCATTTGTAAAGACCGTCTCTGCCAGATTGCAGTCCCGAAAATCCGCTTCCGTCAGATCGCATTCCTCAAAAAAGCTGCCCTGCAGATCACAGCCGTGCAGATCAATTTTTTTCAGCTTCAGCTTATAAAACACATTATACTTTAGAACGCAGTTTTCAAACTTTTCAAACGGCATAAATAAAACGTGCGGCTGTGTGATCTTGTCCCAATTAAGCCCGATAATCGTACAGCCCTCAAACCAGTTGCCCGCCGCAGTTGTAAATTCAAACGTATTATTGACGATCACACATTTTCGGAACGTACAGTTTTTGAATGTGCAGCGTTTCAGCACATTCTCAAAAAATTCGCATTTGTCAAACTCACACTCTGAGAAGGTCAGATTCTCGAAGCGTTTGCTTTCTATATTTAATTTCACAAATTTTTGCAATTCGTATTCCACGGACAAGGAACCTCCCCCACAGAAAAGTTTTATTTGTAATAATGCATTCAGCTTCGGGATCAAGTTTCTGAAATAAAATCATTGTAATGCAGCAACAGAGAATTTTCAATTAAAAATAACCGATGTTTTAAACATGACCTTTTTCCGGTTACAAAACAACAAAAGAAGCACGCAAAGAATACTTCCCAGCGCTGACACCGCTTTTCCAAGCGCCAGTCCCGGAGCATGATAGACGAAGGTCACCGTATGCTCTCCCTCCGGTATCATAAATCCGAGAAACGCAGTATTTACAATTCTTGGCGCCGTGTTTATCCCGTCAATAAATACCTCAAAATTTTCATCGTACGGAATCGACGTTACGAACCATTCTGTTTTCTCCGCACGGACTGTACCGGTGAGTCTGCTGCCCTTGGACTGCTTATCATCAAGCATCCAGCCCGTTTTCTTTCCATCTCCATACACCCTGTTTCCTTTTTTCTGATGATCCTCCTGTTTTGCGAAACAGCGGATATCCATAAGTTCATATTCCCCACTGTCAAAAGTCATCTCTGCTTCTGTCTGCCCTGCCTGCATTGGCACAGCATACGTAAAAACAGTATTTTCATTTTTATAGAGATGCGTGGATGCGGACAGCTTATTTTTTATCCCCTCCACGGAAATTGACACATCCGAAGACGGATGCGCATTCTTTACAGTAAATTGCAGATACAAAACCCATGGCTGTACAAATTCTTCTGCACCGGCCGCGCAAATAGTGACTTCCTGCTTCCCTTCCGTTTTTACATGATAAGAAGACGCTTCATAATAATCAACTTTAAATTCTGCTTTTTTGGAGTATGTGGTGTTTGCATCTGCTGTATTATTATTTAACCAAACTTTAAAATCGGCATTTTTTAATACTGTTCTATTTTTATCGTCTTGTACAGGGATAATATTCCATTTTTCGCCCTTTTCTTTCGGAAAAAGCAATGATATTTCTTGGACATCATTCGAAAGAACCTCTTCTACCCTCTTTTTCTCTTGCTGCAAATCGTATGTTCGCCCCAAGGCTGCTTCTGTGACAGCAAAATGTTCCAATACAATTTGATTATACGGGAATGCAAGCTTTTCGTACGTGTCTCGTGTAATGACATTTTCAGTCACATATCCCACAGGCGAAACATCCTCATTCTGATATATCTGCACGCCGTCTTTGTTATAGCAAAGCTCATAGCCGGAATTCAAAAGCTGCTGCCTCTGTCTGCTTTGTGATACATTTTCTGCATCCTGCATTACAATATATTTTACACCCATCAGACGGCGGAACGAAGGATTCTGTGACGCCTGTTGGATCAGCGCATTGCGTGTCGGTTCCTCAATACCGAATCTCTCTCTGCAAAAATTTCTGTATTCATCGTGATAGGAGGACGAATAGATAGATGAAATGTATTGATCCATCGACCAGATACGGTTGACATTTGCCATATTCTCTTCGTACGTACTGCCACACTGTTCCATCCGATAGAAACCATCCTCCGAAGAAAGTGTCTCCTCTATCGCCGTTCCAATCTGTTCGTTCGTCACCTGATCATATAAGGTACGGCTTACGACGTTTGCCGCACCGTGAACAGACAATCCAAACACAGCAAGAAACACAACGGGCGGGACAATCAGATATCGAATATTTTTTCTCCACCGGAATATAGCATAAAATAAAAGCATTAAAAACGCATCGAGAAGCAAAAGCGCTCTCTGCTGTTGAAAACTTATCGCCCCTCCCTTAAAAAGCGTTTGAGGAAGACTGGTCAAAACCTCCGTCCAGTCTGAGACACTGTACCCTGTTTGCCAGATAAGCAGAACGAGAACAGATACATACGGCACTGCGCCCGCACTGTTTCTCCATCTCTTCGCGCAGACCTGCATAGCACTCGTGCCAAAACGGTTCTTACCGCTTTTCCCGAGAGCAGGCTCCGTGTCTGTCCGCTCTCCCTTACCGCACGTTTGCCCTGTATCAAAACCTCCGTTCTTATCACACAATGCCTGCATACGATGCACGTAAAGAGCAGTCACATAGCACAAAAGAGGAAGAAACGGAATCAGAGCCTTGTCTCTCGGATACAGACCTCCGTTTAATATCCAAGGAAATACCGGAAGAATCAGTACCGCAATACAACTTAATATCAGAATACGGTTCTCTGCCTTTTTCCAAAAAAGCGCTGCCAGCAAGGCCACAGCCGCAAAACTTGTCAGTCCGATACCGTATGAATTATAAAACAGCCGGAAGTCGTAAAAATCAGGAGTAAAAAGCGCAGAAAAAGAAAGCCCTGACACAGTATCTCTTTTACCCGCCAACGCATATGCCGTTGGGATCAGAAGAAAAGCACTCATGCAAACAGCTGTCAAGACAGGAATCAAAAAAGCTGCCGCGTCTCTTCCAAATCGCACTGCTTCATAAAAGTATCTGAAAATTCCAGTCAATCCCCTCGCTTCGCGCATGCCTTTTCGCCTGACGCCATATCCATTTGCACACACGCACAGGTTCTCGCTTTTCTCGCGTATGCCTTGTTCCCGACGTACCTGCGCATAGCGGTGTAATCCGTAGATACTAAGAACCAGAATACCTCCTACACTGAAATAAAAACTTGTAAGGATCATCAGAAATACGCCTGCTATGTAAAGCCACGGATTGCCGGAAAACGTGCGCCCCATACCACGTTTTGCACTTCTTCTTTTCGCCTCACCGCTGGCACTTTCATCTGCGATATTTTCCGGGTTCCCAAAATACCGGTCGATCCCCCACAATGCCATTATCAGAAACGGCATATAATTAACAAACATTATATGGCGCGCCGAATGAAAGATCATAGGGCCGGAAAGCTCAAGCATCAGCGCACTCCAGAAGCTTACCTGACGAGATAAATCTCTGCCGCGAAGCCACAAGTAAAACAAAATCGAAGAAAGCGCCGCCATGCATATAGAACTCATCATAATGTAGTCTCCCATTTTTACAGCCGGGAACAGGTAAGAAAGCAGAATTACAGGGCTGTACAGTCCATAATAAGAAAAATTATAGATATTCTGTCCGCCTCCGATATTCGGCGCAAACTCCGGAAAAAAATCTCCCGTCTCATAAAACTGCTGCCGGAAATATTCCGGGATCACACTATGCTGACTGATCCAGTCTACCTTTGAACCAAAAACGCCGAATCTGCCGATAAAAAGCCAGCAGAAAAACAGCGTGAGAGCTCCGAGCAATGCCGCTGTGCAAAGTTCCGGGCATATACCGTTTGTATTTTCCCTTTTCTTATGACGCATCATATCCTTCTCCTCTTTCTCCTGCTTCCATTTTTTATGCCGTCTCATACGTATTTTCTTTTTTTATTGAAACGAGTACGGCACGCTGCTGTATCTGGGCTTCTCCCTCCTCCGCTTCTTCTGTCTCCTGCAAAATATAGATCGGACGATGCTTTGTTTCAAGATACGTTCGAGAAAGATACCACGAAGATATTCCGCTGCACATAAGCTGTATTCCGCCTATAAGTAAGATAAGCGCCGCCAGTAAAACAGCCCCCGGTATCCGTACCCCGCCGGCAAAAGATACTGTAAGGCTGATGCAGCCAGCCAAAACACCCGCTATACAGAGCACGAGTCCGATCACAGGCGCCAAAAACAACGGCGCTGCCGAAAATCCGCCGATTCCTTCCAGCGCATACAGAAATAGCTTTCCAATCCCCCACTTTGTCTCTCCGGCACATCGCTCTACATTCTCATACTCGATCCATTTCGTCCGAAAGCCTACCCATCCAAACATGCCCTTCGTAAAACGGCTGTATTCCTGCATCGAAAGGAGCGCATCTGCCATCTTTCGTTTCATCAGACGATAATCTCTGGCTCCGCTTACGATCTGCGTCTTTGAAACACGGTTGACAAAGCGGTAAAAGCAAGCGGAAAGCTTTGATCTAAGCCATGGTTCTCCCTCGCGTGTTGATCTTCTCGCCGCAACGCTGTCATATGGCTCCTCCTGTAATATGCGGTACATTTCAGGCAAAAGAGAAGGAGGATCCTGCAGATCGGCATCCATTACCGCTATATACTCGCCCCTCGCCTTTGTAAGCCCGGCATAGATCGCCGCCTCCTTTCCGAAATTTCTCGAAAAAGACAGATACCGGCACCTGCCATCCTCCTTATGCATACTTCTCATCCAGTCAAGTGTCCCATCTGATGATCCGTCATCTACAAACAGCAGTTCAAATGACACTCCGCTCATCTGCTCCATCACCTTTTTCATCTCCCGATAATATACAGGGAGCGCTTCTTCCTCATTAAAACACGGGATAACTATTGAAATCATACTATCCTACACCTCCGTCTCGTCATCTTGTCCTGTCCAGACCACATACTTCTGGCGCTTTTATGCCTGTCTGCTATAAGAATTCCCCTGATTTTTCTTTTTCAATCAGATAGCCCTATCCTACGCGCAATTATTTAAGAAATGCCCAAAGAAAACCTTAAGATTTCTTAAGTCACAGTGAAATATGGCAGCCCTTGTGGTATGATAATAGCGGTCTGCCGAAGACTTTGCGAAAGCAAAGATCCGTATATTCAGGCAGATATTCTACTGGAAGGAGCCTGCCATATGAACGAAGGCGATACACGGATTCTTGCCGTTGATGATAATCCGGAAATTCTTGAAATTATACAAATTCTCTTGAGCGCAGAGGGATATATGATAGAAACAGCCGCAAACGGAGATGATGCTCTGCTGCTCCTTGAAAAAAACATATATGATCTGATTGTTCTCGATATCATGATGCCCGGCAGAAATGGCTATCAGACGTGTCTCGAAATAAGAAAACTCACAAACGCACCTATCCTGTTTTTAAGCGCAAGAACGAAAGACAGCGATAAAACGCTCGGTTTTTCCAGCGGCGGAGACGATTACCTTGCCAAGCCCTTTTCCTACAGTGAACTTCTTGACCGTGTCCATGCGCTGCTGCGGCGCTATCAGGTGTATCAGGGCAAAAAACAGATGCCTGCATACACCTCGAAGCCGCAGGGAATCTCCGAACAGACATCGTCGTATACACCGTATCAAGGCAGCGGCACAGCCACGCAAAAGCTCTTTTTTCACCATCTTGAGATCGATGAAGAAAACAGAGAAGTCCGCTCGCACGGCAGACTTCTGGTGCTTACAGATACGGAATACGCTGTGCTCCTTCTTCTCGTCAAAAACAGACCGCAGGTCTTTTCTGCAAGCCGCCTATATGAAACCGTATGGCAGGAGCCGTATTATTACGGCGCAAATAATACAGTCATGGTGCATATCCGGAATCTGCGCCGTAAGATTGAGGAGGATGCAAAAAATCCAAAGCTGATCAAAACAATCTGGGGAAGGGGGTACTACTGTGATTAAAAAAATATGGAAGCGTACCGCGCATACGATCTCGCATCTGAAGATACGCATACAGTTTTTTCTGCTGATCATCGTTGCCCTCCTGCTGTCCTTCACACTTTTTGAGTGCATGTGGCATAACCGCTATCGCGTATTTTTTACGCTTCAGGAACACACCTCTCTGCCTTTTGCTCCTTCGGAAGAATTTTATGACCAGATTGAGAACGAAGCACTAAACTATGATATTCCTGATTCCGAAAACAATGAAAAACAGGCGAAAGCGATCGAACCCTACCTTGATCTTGCAGATCCCTACACAGCCATTTATATCTACAGCGATGACGATGGGTTGTTCCGTGCCGGCAGATCGGCATCTTTCTTCTACGATGACCGTAATCCTCTGTTTCTCTCGCTGTATAATCTGCTGATACCAGATTCAGGCGTGCATCAATTTCATACTACGGTCAAATTCAGGAACGGCTATGCGACCGTAATGACGTATACATATCATCAGGTGATTTTCCTGACTCCGTGGGTGATCCTCTCCCTCGCCGCTGCCCTCCTGCTCTTTTTCCTTCTGTTGTTTTTCTTTATCAGCAGGAAGATGCATACGATCGTGCAATTGGAAAAGGAGATCCTGCGTATGTCCGGCGGAGATCTTGAAACACCTGTGTCATCTTTCGGCGGCGATGAGCTTGGCTCACTTGCCAACGAACTTGATCATCTTCGCCTTGCACTGTCTGAGACGATCCGGCAGGAGCAAGAAAGCCGCACAGCCAATCAGGATCTCATTACAGCAATGTCGCACGACCTGCGCACGCCGCTTACCGTCCTGACCGGTTACCTTGAAGTACTGCACCTTGGACACAATCCGTCCAAACACGAAGAGTATGTAGACCGCTGTCTGCAAAAAACATCTGATCTGCGGGAGCTTACAGACCGCATGTTTGAGTATGCACTCGTCTTCGATGACCGTACAGCCGCGCAGATTACGGAAATTCCTTCTGATTTTCTGTACCGCTGTATCAACGAAAATACTGAATATCTCAGGCTGACCGGACGAACGGTTCACATCATGTCGGACGGACGGTTCAGTGCATCCTTGCATGCTTCGGATAGACCTTTTGATGATGGCGAACTTCCCCGCCCGCTGCCTTTGCCTCGGTTTTCTATTCTTGCAGACAGTATGATGTTAAAG
>ENA-OZGX01000939-OZGX01000939.1-human-gut-metagenome-genome-assembly--contig:-NODE-939-length-12383-cov-5.413530_pt1 | contig 12383 bp, 12 predicted proteins | sample MGYA00244040_ERZ653674 | MGnify/ENA primary metagenome ERZ653674 (study PRJEB26926, sample SAMN06165232) | human gut metagenome | biome: ENVO:00009003; feature: ENVO:2100002; material: ENVO:00002003... | reverse complement strand
GCCTTATCGTCGGCAGCGTCAGATGTGTATAAGAGACAGGAAAGCTGCACCGGGGAGGATTAAGCTGTTCAAGGCCGGTAAAAACTCCCACGTCCCGGGGGGGCGGCGGGCGCGCCTGGCGCGCACAAAGGGCCAAGCGGCGCTATAGCGCCGCTTGGCCCTTTAGTTTGGCGGCCCAAAGGGCCGCCAAACCGCCGCCCCCCCGTAAGGCCCCTCCCTGCGCCAAAACGGTAGAATGCCGCCAAGAGAAATGGCACGGTATCGTTTTCTATTCTGGTTTTGAAAACAACTTTCAAAAAATTAAACTTTGCAAATCAAAAATCCGTTGTTGTATAATAAATGTACAACGTGTGGCTTTGATCGGCGTAAATCCGGTTGGGCCGCCGTTTTTATTTTTCCACTTTTCTAGCCATAAGGAGGAACCAATATGAAACGCGTCAAAGCAGCCTGCATTTGTCAAACTCTACACTTCCAGCGCAAAGAAGGCATGGACCATGCCTGCGCCGTCAAGGCCGTAGAGGAAGAGGTAGCCCATTATAAGGAATCTTTAGCGACAAGCCGCACCAAATACCGCCTCCTGGCGGAGACCCGGCAGCCGGACGGTTCCATGCTGCTAAAGATCATCAAGCAGTACAACCAATGCCCGGTTGGGGACTATTTGGCCTGATCGCCCCCTTGCCACCCGCCATCGTGCAATACAACCATGGCCGCCGGCATATGCCTGGCGGCCATGGTTGCATGATGGCGATGGCGCAATGCCATCTATTGTATTTGCGGCTTTTCCATCCGAGATCCTAATTTTTAACGCCGGATCGCCGCCGTCCCTCCGGCCATAAGCTCCAACGCTTCCGCCCGGGTCACCAGGCACCAATCATTGCGTATAGTATGACATAGGGCCGAATATGCCCCGGCAAAATCTATGATCTCCTGTTCCGGCAGGCCGCAAAGCATGCCGTAGATCAGGGCGCTGGCAAAGCTGTCGCCCCCTCCCACCCGATCGTAGATCTCCAGATCCTGATATTGCCTGGAGGCAAAGAAGCCCGTCCGGGTCACCAATACGGTCTGCCAATCGTTACAGGCAGCGCTTTTTACCTTGCGCAAGGAAGTCGCCACAGCCTTAAGGTCAGGATATGCCTGGAAGAAGGCCTGAGCCGCCTGCTGGTACGCCTCCATTTCCCCTGTCCCTTGGCCAGCTTGCCAGGTATCGGCGGGCAAGTCCAGCAGCAGGGCAAGGTCTTCCCTGCCGCCAAAAAGCACGTCCACATAGGGAATCACTGGACATATGGCTTTACGGGCCTCTTCCCTAGACCATAGGGTAGAACGGTAATTGATATCGTAGCTGGTAGTGGCGCCGTTTGCTTTAGCGGCCTGTAGGGCGGCCAAAACCTCTGTAGTCGTGTGTTGGCCCAAAGCCGTTACGATCCCCGTAGTATGGAACCACCGGGTGTCCAGCTCTGTTTTCCAGTTTATTTCTCCTGGCTGGATTTTGCTCAAGGCGGTATGTCCCCGGTCATAGGTCTGCATGCTGGGCCGGGGACCAATGCCCATTTCCATAAAGTTGATGCCGTTGCGGGTGCGGCCAATGCGGTCGTAAGGCTCCACCAGCACATGGGACATATCCACACCATGGGCCCGGGCGTTCTGCATAATATAGCGGCCGCTCCAGGCATCCACCAACTTGGTGATATAGGCGGTCTTCAAGGTGGGAGAAAGCCGCTCCATGCTCAGGTTGGAAATATTAACGCAGCAGTTTAGCTCCGCCGCAGAGATGCCCAGCTGTAGCGTATCCGTCTGCCCTAGGCGGTCATGCCCTGGCGGCGTCAGGCGTATATCCGCCTCGCCAAAGCTCATAAAGTCATATTTTGGCATCTTATTCCTCTTCCTGAAACCAATACATGGCCACTTCGTTGATTTCCCGGTTGGCGCTTATCAAGATCTCTTCCCCGTTCCGGGTAAATGCCAAGGCGTTGGCACTACCTACGCCGGTATCCAATGTATCCACCCGATAGGCCCCATCCTGCCAGTACAGGTACAGCAGCTTTTGCGCGCCGCCCCTATGGCCGACCACCGCCCCCAGCTGACCGAAGCGGTGAAAGGGGCAAAGGGCATGGGCAAAGGGGATCTTTTCTTCATATTCATAGGCCAGCGTCCAGCCTCCGTCCGTTTCCCGGTATACCCGTAGCGTGTCCCCATGGAAGGGGGAAAGGGTAATCATCTCCTCTTGCCCGTCCCCATCCAGATCCATGAAGCGCACCTCGCTGGCTGGTTCCGCCAGCAACTGCTGGCTCCGCCACGCCACCTGGCCGTTTGCTCCTCGGATGGGCGTATAGGCAAACACGCCGTTTGCAGAAGCAATCACAGGGGTAACCTGTCCATCCAGAACCCGGCTGGTATAGCCATGGTTCATCAGCAGATCCTCCTGCACCACCTCCAGGGCCAACTGGCCGATGCGGGGATCCTGGGGCAAAGGCCCTACATAAACCTTGCCGGGAAATGACCAATCATCCTTTATTTCCCGCCGAGAAAGCAGGGTTGCCGCGAAAAGATATAGGCTCTCCCCCACCGGGATGATGTCAAAGCGATGCACATGGGGCAGGGTACACAGGGTATGCTCCTTCCAACCATCCCCTTCCCGGTAAATGGCGGCGATATACGCGGCCTTGGAATCGTTGGGGGAATAAAATTTCCGGGTCGCCAACAAGCAATCCGTCATGCCGGGGACCTGCACCATGGACATGACACCACCTGGCGTTTCCCAAAGTGTCTCCTCCAGCGCTCCCGATAAGCTGAACATATGGCAAGGATAGTCCTTTTCCGAAGCCACCAGAATATGTTCCCCTGCCTCATCATGAAAGCCGGCTATGCAATAGCATTTGGTAAGCTCCGCGATCTTTTGTTTGCAGATCATGGGGATATCCACCTCTTACAGGAAGCTGGGGAACGGCAAATTGGTCTCCCGGCTGAAGCAGTCGTCAAAGCCTCTAGGATGGTGATACTCCCGTTTTTTCGCGTCCAGCGGGAATACAAACTTGCCGCCCACCTGCCAGATATAGGGCTGGAAGGAATATTGCAGGCTGTACTTCTTCATGTCGTACAGCATGGTAATCTCATAGGGGTTGGCCTGGAAGTTGGTCCAAATATCGTGATGGAAGGGAATCATCACCTTGGTTTTCAGGGCCTCACCCATACGCAGGATGTCCGATGCGGTCATCTTATCCGTGATCCCCCGGGGATTTTCCCCATAGGAGCCCAGGGCTACATCGATCTCATACTCGTTCCCATGCTTGGCGTACATGTTGGAATAATGGGAATCCCCGCTATGATACAGGGTGCCGCCCGGGGTTTTTAGGATATAGTTTACGGCTTTTTCATCCATATCGTCGGGCAGAATGCCTCGGATATCTCCATCCGGGGGCGCGGTAATCAGGGCGGTACGGTCAAAGGATTCCACCGCTATGATCTCAATATCCCCCACGGTCACCCGATCCCCAGGCTTCACCGTAATGCATCGGGATGCGGGTACCCCCCAGCTCTGCCACAGCTCCACGCACCGGGCTGGCCCGATAAATGGAATATCCGGGCAGTTTTGCAGGACCGCCGCCGCCACATTTACATCGATATGGTCGCTGTGATAATGGGTGGCCAACAATGCCTGCAAATCCCGGATGGCAAAGGGATCCAGTACGCAGGGCACGTTGCGCAAATTGGGTTGCAGGTTCTCCCCACCGCACATACGGGCCATCTGATGCTGGGGCTTGATCTTTTTGACAGCCTTGGTACGTTTACCGGTGCTGCACCAAAGGTCGATGCATAGGTTGGTATTTCCCTGGGATTTGAGCCAAATCCCCGTGCAGCCTAGCCACCACATGGCAAAGGTGCCGGCCTCCACGTTGGTTTCTTCTATTTCTTCGTTCAACCAGGTACCCCATTCTGGGAACGTGCTTAAGATCCAGGATTCTCGTGTGATTTCATCAAGTTTAGACATATGGGACCTCCAAGTAATATGATTCACATTCTGCTTGCTCCCTCAATTGGAGCGGGGAAAATGGCATGCAACATAGTGGCCTGGCAAGAGCTCCCGCATGATAGGCGTCTGCTCTTTGCAAACATCCTTGGCATAGGGGCACCGGGGATGGAAGCGGCAGCCTGCTGGGGGATTGATGGGACTAGGGACCTCCCCCTCCAAAATGATCCGCTGGGCGGAATAGGAGGGATCCGGAATAGGAATGGAGGAAATCAGCGTGGCGGTATAAGGATGCAGCTGGCAGCGGAACAGTTCTTCCGACTCCGCCACCTCCACCAGCCGGCCCAAATACATTACGCCGATCCGCTGGGAAATGTGTTTTACCACCGCCATACCATGGGCGATAAACAAGTAGGATATGCCCAAGCGATTTTGTAGCTCCTTGAGCAGGTTAAGCACCTGAGCCTGCACGGATACATCCAGTGCCGATACCGGCTCATCGCAGACGATCAGCTTGGGTTGCAGAGCAATAGCCCGGGCCACCGCCACCCGCTGCCGCTGTCCGCCGGAAAACTCATGGGGATACTTGTTGGCGTCGTCCGCATTGAGTCCCACCATATCCAGTAGGGATTCTACACGGTGGTTGATCTCCCCCCGGGGCAGCGCCTTATATTTGAGCAGGGGTTCGCTCAGGATACTTGCCACGGTTTTCGTAGGGTCCAGCGAGCCGTAGGGATCCTGAAACACGATTTGAAAATTTCGCCGTTCCTTGCGCAGATCCCGCTCCCGCAAGTGGGTGATATCCTTGCCGAAAAGCCGGATCTCGCCTGCGTCCGCCTCGTGAAGCCGCATGACCAGTTTGCCCACCGTGGTTTTGCCGCAGCCGGATTCTCCCACCAGGCCAAAGGTCTCCCCGGCCCCAATGTGAAAGCTGACCCCGTCCACCGCTTTGACGTAGCCCACAGTCCGCTTGAAAAAGCCTTTTTTTACCGGAAAATATTTTCGCAGGTCTTTTACTTCCAATGCGATCTTTTCGTCCATGCTCAACGCTCCTTTTCTTCCGCGGCCGCTCGCCAGCAGCGAACGGTCCAATCCGGTTTCATCTGCACGCAGGGAGGCGCCGCCTCGCATTGCGGGCTATAGTAGGGACAACGGGGTCCAAAAGCGCATCCTTTTGGTAAGGCCGCAAAGGAGGGCACGGATCCCTTGATAGAATAGAGCATGTCCTGCTTTTTATCCAGCCTGGGCACCGCGTCGATCAGTCCCTGGGTATATGGATGGGCAGGGGAATTAAAGATTTCCATCACAGGGGCAATCTCCACAATTTTGCCTGCGTACATTACCGCCACCCTGTCGCACATCTCTGCCACGACCCCCAGGTCATGGGTGATGAACAGAACGGAAAGTCCCATCTTCGCCTGAATGTCCCGAATCAGCCGCAGAATCTGGGCCTGAATCGTAGGATCTAATGCGGTGGTAGGCTCATCTGCAATCAATATATCCGGCTGGGAGCTAAGCGCCATGGCGATCATGACCCGTTGGCGCATGCCCCCGGATAGCTCGAAGGGATACGCGTTGATCCGGGTCTCCGGCGACTGCACTCCCACCAAGCGTAACATGTCAATGGCCAACTGTTTGGCGGTGGCCTTGTCCACATCCCGATGTAGTAGGATGGATTCCATAATCTGGTTTCCGCAGGTATAAATTGGGTTTAGGGAGGTCATGGGCTCCTGAAAGATCATGGAGATCTTTCCGCCCCGCACCTGGCGCATCTCCTTATTGGATAGCTTCAAAAGATCCTTCCCATCAAAGCGCACCTGGCCGCCGCAGATCTTTCCGGGCGGTTCCTCGATCAGGCGCAGGATCGCCTTGGAGGTCACGCTTTTCCCGGAGCCGGATTCTCCCACCAGCCCAAGGGTTTCGCCCTGGTATACGTCGAAGGATACGGAATCCACCACCGTTACCAGCTTCCCATCATAGGGAAAGGCGATCTTTAGATCCTGCACGGATAATATACTTTTCTTCATACGTTCACCCATTAGTCTACGCGAATTTTCACATCCAAGGCATCCCGCAGCCCATCGCCAAAGTAATTGAGGCTCAACACCGTCAGCATAATGGCGATGCCGGGGAAGATGCTCATCCAGGGCGCCTTGGCCATATAGTCGTAGCCGGTGCGTAGCATGGTGCCCCAGCTGGCCGCAGGCGCTTGGATTCCCAGGCCCATAAAGCTCAGGGAGGATTCAGACAGGATGGCGGAAGCGGCGGCAAGCGTCGTCTGCACAATCAGTACGGATACCAAATTGGGGAATATGTGCCGGAACATGATCTCAAAGCGATTCAGCCCAATGGTTACCGCGCTTTCTATATATTCCCGCTCCCGGATGCTCAATGTCATGCTGCGAAGCAGCCGGGCAAAGGCGGGGGTATTTGCAATGCCGATAGCGAACACGATGTTGGTAATTCCTGCACCCAGGACTGTGGCCAGGGTGAGGCCGATCAAAATAGTAGGAAAGGCGCATATGGCTTCAATGCACATGGACAGCACCGCGTCCACCTTGCCGCCGATAAAGCCTGCGGTCACGCCGATCAGGGTGCCGAGCACCAGCGCCACCGCCACGGAGGCGATGCTGACCGTCAAGGTGATCCGGGCGCCATAGGCCACCCTGGAAAACAGGTCGCGGCCCAAATCGTCCGTTCCAAACCAATGCTCTAAGGAAGGCGCAGCCAGCTTGTTCTCCGTATCCACCTGGTCAAAATCATAGGGGGTAATCATATTGCCAAACAGGGCTAGCAGGACCATCAGCAGACACACCACCATGCCAAACACCGCCGTCTTCCTTCGCAACAGTTTTCGTATTGATTTTAAGAAATTGCTGGATTTTCCATTCATAGCAACCAACCCAAATTCCTCTAAAAAGTATTTTCCTGATCCTAAGGAAGTGTCGTCGCCGTTAGGATTTCAGGGTCTTCTGTGAAATTCTCGGATCGATGATGGTATTGAGAATATCGGCGCACAGATTGACCAGCACCACAAACGTGACCACCACCATCGTGCCTGCCATGACCACAGGATAGTCCCGCTGGTATATAGCATCCACGATCATCTTGCCCATGCCGGGCAGCAAAAACAGGGTCTCGATGACAAATGCGCCACCTACCATATCGTTGATCTGGGAGGAGATGGCTGTAACCACAGGCAGCAATGCGTTACGCAAAGCATGTTTTACAAAGATCTTGCCTTCTGCAACGCCCTTGGAGCGGGCAGTAATGACAAAATCCTGATGGATGGCATCCAGCATGGCGCTTCTGGTCTGCCGAATGATGGCGGCGGCAAGGCTAATGCCAAGGGTCACCGTAGGCAGGATCATGCTGCGCAGGTTGCGGACGGGGTCCAGGTTAAACCGGGTAAAGCCAGAGGCGGGCAGGATGTTCAGGTTCACCGCCAGCAGCATGATCAGCAACATGCCGATCCAGAACTGTGGCATGGCCAGTTCCGCCATGGCAATGGTACTAAGGAAATAATCCGTCCCCTTGCCCCGCTTTACCGCGCAAAAGATCCCCGCCGGAATGCCGATCAAAATGGCCAAGCTAAGGGCCAGCAGGATCATCTCCGCGGTAACGGGAACCCGCTCCAGGATCATATCGGCCACCGGCTTGCTGGTCATAAAGGATTTGCCCATATCGCCCCGGACAAAGTTCGTAAGCCATTTCCAATATTGCACAGGCACAGGGAGATTCAGGCCAAACCGCGCTTCCAGCGCCTCCTTTTGTTCCACGGTGCCCATATCGGACAAAATCTGTGTGACTGCATTGCCGGGAAGGAGATTCAAAACCAGGAACATTACGATGCTGACAATCAGCAGCAAAGGAATGATCCGCAGGCATCTTTTTACAATATACGAAATCATGGTTCCCCTTTTCGCGCGGATGGCAAGCAATTGCTTGCCTGCCATCCCAAACGCATTTACAGATTAAAGTTCGCCAGGCGTATGTGCTAACGCACGTTTTCCGCTTTATTGAGCCAGCCAAGCCTTGTCAAAGTAAGGCGTGGCGTCGCCATCCCAATAAAGGCCCTGGACTTCCTTACGGTAGGCGGTATAATCCGGCGCAGACTGCAAGGGCACAATGGGAATATCTTCCATAATCAGGTCCTGCATGCGGTAGATCATTTCCAGCTGCTTCTGCTCGTCAGCCTCGCTGTTGATGGTGGAAAGCAGCTCCTGGAATTCCGGATTGAGCCATTTGGAGCAATTTTGCAGGGCGCTGCCCCCGAAGACATATTCGAACTGCACGTAGGGGCTAGCCTTGGGGGTACCGTTGTCCTGTAGGCGCAGGCCAGCGGGGGCGTCGGGATTCTCTAGGGCCCACATCTGCTTTACGGTGGCGCCATCAACGCCTACCAGCTCAATGTTGAAGCCTGCTTCCTTGGCCTGGGCCTGGATCAGCTCGCACTCATCCTCCATGACGCCGTAGTTGCCGTAATACAGTTCAACGGTAACGCCGTCCGGATAGCCGGCTTCTGCCAGCAGGGCCTTAGATTTTTCGGGATCGTAGGTGTAGAGTTCGTAGTCTTTATAGTAGGACTGGTTTTCCCACACGATGTTGGGCACCATGGTACCCACGCCCTGGTTGATCACATCCAGGATCTCCTGGCGATCCACCGCATAGCACATGGCCTCCCGCACCAGCTTGTTATCAAAGGGAGCTTTGGTCATGTTCATATAGAGGAAGTAGCAGCAGCCCAAGGGGAGGGGTTCCACCACACAGTTTTCATCCGCCCGGAGGATATCCAGCTGGGAGGTGGTGCCGATGGCGTCCGCCACATGAATATCGCCGCTCTGCAGGTTGGCGGTAAGCACGGTCTCATCCGCCACGATTTGGATGATCACGCTATCCAGATAGGGTAGGGGCTGGCCATCTTCGCCCATTACATAATAATCGTCATAGCGAACCGCTTTATAGTATTCGCCGTCCACCATCTCTTCCAGCACAAAGGGACCGGTACCGCCTTCCCGGGCGAATACCTCAGGATCCTGGGTTTCCTGGTATTTTGCGATGGAGCTGGGGGAAAGTACATAGCCCAGGGGAGTGGTGAGCGCCTTAAGGAAACCGCTGTCCGGCTCGGTGAAGTAGAAGTTTACCACGTATTCGCTGGCAGCTTCTACCCGATCCAGGCTGGCAGCCAGGGAGATCTGGTTATGGGGGGCAGCTTCATTGCGGAACAGCTCCCAGGTTTTCACCACGGCTTCCGCGTTCAGGGGGTCGCCATCGTGGAAGGAAACGCCCTCCCGCAGCTTCATCTCAAGGACCAGGCCATCGTCGGAATAGGACCAGCTTTCCGCCAGGCCGGGTTGCGCAGAATAGTCCGTGCCGTCGGAGGTCAGCAGGGTTTCCATAAATAGGCCGTACACCATCTTATCGATGGTGGGGGCAATGGTCTCCATGGGGTTGATGGGCACGATGCCAATCCGACGGGCATACAGGGTGCCGCCCCGGATAATGCCGCTATCGCTTTGGGCGGTTTGCTCGGTGCCTTCCGCCTGCTCAGATGTCTGAGCAGGATCGCTGCTGTCCGTGGAAGCGGGCTGGCAACCAACAGCGAGCGCCAGAATCATGGAAATCATTAGGAGGAGTGCTGTGATTCTTTTCATTGTTTCTTTTTCCTTCCGTTTCGTTGATGTGTAATGTGAATGCACCATAAGTAAATGTTCAACATCATAATAACATCGGATAACGATCACGTCAAGAACAAAATATGATTTAATTTGATTGATATTTCCATATATTCGATCTGTATGGTAATTTATTTTAATTATAGTAGATAATCCTTTTCCGGCATTCTTTCTATCTTTCTTAAATGCTTTTTATTTTTCTGTTTACGAATTTATAGATAAAATTCTAAGCATAAAATGTTTTAAATTATTGACTTTATGCTATAAGGTATTGTATGCTTGCATCATTCCTTCACCGGCTGACAAGGCCGTCATAAATTCACAAGCCGAGGTGCCTATGCAATACAAAACGCTAATTTTAAACGCTGCCCAGGTTGCTTCCCTGCTCTCCCTGGACGCGGTCATCGACGCTGTAGAACATGCATATAAGAGCTTTAACAGCGGCAAGACCATTATGCCCCCCATTACCTCCATTGGGATCCCGGAGCATAACGGGGAAATGGATTTTAAGTCGGGCTATTCCCGAGATAACGATCTGATCAGCATGAAGATCGCTGGCGGGTTCTATGACAACCCCCAAAACTATGGCCTATCCTCCTGCGTGGCGCTGATCTGCCTGCTGGATGCCGCCAATGGCGTCCCCGTCTGCGTTATGGACGGTTCGTTGATCACCGGCATCCGCACCGGCGCTGCCGGCGCTGTGGCCGCCAGGGCATTGGCCCGGAAAAACTCCACCCGCGCCGCCATCCTAGGCACAGGGGGGCAAGCCCGCATGCAGATCCAGGCCCTATGCCGGGTGCTGCCTATCTCCCAGGTGCATATTTGGGGAATTGAGGGCTGCGAAGCCTATCAGGCGGAGATGTCTCGGCTCTTGCCCCATGTAACCTTTACCGTTTTTCAAAATCCGCAAGAGGCGGTGCGGGGCTGTGACATTGTCATCACCGCCACCGTCAGCCACGCGCCCCTGGTGGATGCGGCCTGGGTAGAACCAGGTATGCACATTACAGCCGTAGGCTGCGATACCCCCGGCAAGCAGGAATGGGATCCAAAGGTATTTCAGCGGGTAAACAAGCTGGTGAACGATAGCATAGAAGAATGCGTTCGCCGCGGGGAGACCCAGCATCCCATCCAGTTGGGCTATATGACCAAAGGGGATATCTATGGGGAGATCGGGGAGATCCTGTTGGGCCGCAAGCCTGGGCGCACCTCCGATCAAGAGATCACCATGTTTGATACCACCGGCCTCTCCATCCTGGATTTAAACACCGCCGCCATGGTATATCGCGCGGCATTGGAAAAAAAGATGGGGTCTTTTGTTCAGATCATTTAATGCAGGAGAAGTTATGACGCCCCATATCATCGATGCTTTTACCACCGTCCCCTTTCATGGGAACCCAGCAGGCGTTGTGCTAATCCAGGGCGCATATCCGCCGGACGTGCAGATGGGCGCCTTGGCAAAGGCGCTGGGGTTTTCAGAGACGGCCTTTGTCCGGCCCGATGGCCCGGACGCCTTTACCCTGCGGTATTTTACCCCCACGGATGAGGTAGATCTTTGCGGGCACGCCACTGTGGCGTCCTTTCATGGACTTTGGAAGTGGGGCTTGGCGGCTGCGGGCCGCAGGTATCTGGCCAAGACCCGAGCCGGGATCTTGGGCATAGACCTGGAGGCGGATGGCACCGTTTGGATGGATATGGCTCCGCCCCAGGCGGTACGCAGCCTAAGCGATGAGGAGGCCGCGGCCCTTTATGCCATGTTTGGCCTTTCCCCCAGGGATGCGGGCATTTTTACCCCCGCCATTATTAGCACCGGCTTGCCGGATATTATCATGCCGCTCTCCAGCCGAGATAGGTTATCCGCCCTTGCGCCAGATTTCCCGGCTATCACCCAGTTTTCCAACAACATTGGGGTAGTGGGCGTACATGCCTTTGCCCCCGGTGAAGGAAACGTGACGGCTTTTTGCCGGAACTTCGCCCCTCTTTACGGCATACCCGAAGAGGCAGCTACAGGTACCGCCAACGGCGCCCTCACCTTCTATCTTTATCAGCGGAAAGCCATTGCGCCCGCCGCCATCAACCGCTTTATCCAAGGCGAAGCGATGGGACGCCCATCCCAGGTCTACTCCCAGTTGCTGATGGACCAAGGGGCTGTGGGCATTCGCATCGGCGGCCAGGCTGTGATCCGGGAATAAAAACCGCCCATCCTTCCTAAGCGCCACGCCTAGGAGGGCGAATGGGGCTGCTTTTTTGGAAGACGCCCCGGCGCATCGTCCCTTTGGCGGAGCACAATACAAGCCTGAGGGGCGATGGCAAAAAACGCTGGGCGATTTTTCGTCATATGCCCTGGCCATGTGTTGGCCGGCCTGGGGAAGGGAACGCCTCTGCCCAGGCCACCTTGCGCTTATCCCGGGCAGGGCTTAGACCCCGCTGAAAAACCATGGCGCGTGATCTGACCTGGCGCCTCCCCCCTTGCCCCTTGGGAGCAATTCAGTTTGCACTGAAATCCCAATAAGCCCGCCGCAGCAAAGCCGAACGCCGCCAGGGATGGATAAAGCGACAAGAAAGCCCCATGGGGCCATGGAGTTGAAAAAGTCGCGTGAAATGCCCTGGGGCGGCCTTTGTGCAACCGTGGCTATCAGAGGGCGGCAAACTGGAAAAAAGCGGCGTAACGCCGCTTTTTCAGCTTGTGGAAAAAGTGGCTTGCGCTACTTTTTCCAGGTTTCCATGGCTCCCTTGCGCCTAAGGCG
>ENA-OZGX01000934-OZGX01000934.1-human-gut-metagenome-genome-assembly--contig:-NODE-934-length-12435-cov-5.022617_pt1 | contig 12435 bp, 12 predicted proteins | sample MGYA00244040_ERZ653674 | MGnify/ENA primary metagenome ERZ653674 (study PRJEB26926, sample SAMN06165232) | human gut metagenome | biome: ENVO:00009003; feature: ENVO:2100002; material: ENVO:00002003... | reverse complement strand
GAGCCTTATCGTCGGCAGCGTCAGATGTGTATAAGAGACAGGGGAAGGCAGGGTAAAGCAAAACGACAGCCTACAGCGAAAATGGACGGAAAATGCGGAAGAATCCCTGGTTGTACAACGCCTACACCCATGATACAATAAGAACAGTATGTATATGAGGTGATAGGTTGATCGTCATGGGGATCGATCCCGGTTACGCCATCCTGGGTTACGGGGTGCTGGAGACCGGGCAAGGTAACCGGCCCAGGCCGCTGGACTATGGTGTGATCGAAACGGCGGCGGGAGAGCCCTTCCCCCAGCGGCTGGAAAAGCTATATCGGGGCATGGGCCAGCTGCTAGAAACCTTTAAGCCCCAGGCGGTGGCTTTTGAGGAATTGTTTTTTTACCGGAACGTGACCACGGCCCTGCAGGTGGGCGCCGGCCGGGGGGTCGCCCTGTTGGCGGCCCAGCAGGCGGGGTTGCCCCTGTATGAATATACCCCCATGCAGATCAAGCAGGCGGTGTGCGGCAATGGCCACGCGGACAAGCGGCAGATTCAGCAGATGGTCAAGCTCTTGCTGGGGCTACGGGATCTACCAAAACCAGACGACGCGGCGGACGCGCTGGGGGTGGCCATCTGCCACGCCAATACCATGGGCCCTATGGCGGAGACCTTCCGGATCCAATGAGGGCGGGATGAGGAGTGGATTCAATGTTTGCGCATATTCACGGATGGGTGGACGACGTGCAGCCCGATCGGGCGGTTTTGGAGGCCGCCGGGGTGGGCTACGAGATTTTGTGTTCCACAGCTACCCTAAAGACCTTGGACGTGGGCATGGAGGCTAAGCTGTACATCCATTTCCACCAAGCCCAGGACACCGTCGCCCTTTACGGGTTTGCCACCAAGGAGGAGCGGGCCATGTTCCGGCGGCTGATCGGGGTATCCCGGGTGGGGCCGAAGCTGGCCCTGGGGATGCTGAGCCATCTGGAGGTATCCGACATTGCGGCGGCCATCCTCACGGAAAACGCGGCCGCCCTGAGCCGGGTGCCCGGCCTGGGGAAAAAGACGGCGGCCCGTCTGCTGTTGGAGCTCAAGGAGCAGGTATCCGAGGACGTGGCCCCCACCGGGGTGTTCGCCGGGGAGAGCAAGGCACTGGATATGCGGGCGGAAGCCACGGCCGCCCTGGTAGCCTTGGGATACGACGGGGTGGTGGCCGGCAGGGCGGTGGCGGAAACGCCGGACTGCCCCCGGGTGGAAGACATGATCACGGCGGCCCTTCGGAGCCTGGCCGCGAAAAAATAACAGCTAGGAGAAACCCATGGACGATCGGTTGATCACATCCTCCATGATTGTGGAAGATGAACCAATGGAATATAGCCTCCGGCCCCGGTTTTTGCGGGAGTACATCGGCCAGCGCAATGTGAAGGAGCATATGCGCATCTACATTGAGGCGGCCAAGCGCCGGGGCGAGCCCCTGGATCACGCCCTGTTTTACGGCCCGCCGGGCCTGGGGAAAACCACTTTGGCGGCCATTGTGGCCAACGAGATGGGGGGCAACTTCCGGGTGACCAGCGGCCCGGCCATCAGCCATGCAGGCGATTTGGCGGCCCTGCTCACCAACCTGGCCCCGGGGGACGTGTTGTTCATCGACGAGATCCATCGCCTCAACGCCAACGTGGAGGAGATCCTCTATCCCGCCATGGAGGATTTCGCCTTGGATATCATCATCGGCAAGGGCCCCAGCGCCCATTCCATAAGGCTGGATCTGCCTCCCTTCACCCTGGTGGGGGCCACCACCCGCATGGGACTATTGACCTCCCCTCTCCGGGACCGGTTCGGCATCAAGGAGCAGCTGGAGCTGTACGCCCCCGAGGACCTACAGGAGATCATCCAGCGCAGCGCGGATATCCTGCATATCGAGATCGATGCAGAAGGGGCGCTGGAGATCGCTTCCCGGTCCCGGGGTACGCCCCGGATCGTAAACCGCCTGTTGAAGCGGGTGCGGGATTTTGCCCAGGTGCGGGGCAATGGGAAAATCGATCTGGCCACCGCTAAGGCGGGGCTGGACATGCTGGCCATCGACGGCCAGGGCTTGGATGCGGTGGATCGGCGGATGCTCACCACCATGATCGTGAAATTCGGCGGCCGGCCGGTGGGGCTGGATACCATTGCCGCAGCCACCGGGGAGGACGCCACCACCATCGAGGACGTATATGAACCCTATCTTCTACAGCTGGGGCTGATTGCCCGTACCCCCCGGGGCCGGGTGGTGCTGCCCGCCGGTTATGCCCATATGGGCATGGCGCCGGCAGGGACGGATTGCGCGCAGCAGCGGCTGCCTGTGGAGCCATAGGATCATTTAAAGGAGAGACACCATCAACATAAAGGGGAGGACATGGCAATGCTAGGCAGGAAAGAATTACAGGAGACCTTAGCCCAAAAAGAGAGCCTGCTGGCCCAGCGGGAAGCGGAGATCGGCGTGCTGACCAAGCGGGTGGAGGAACTGACCGGCCAAGAAAAGCAGCTGCAGGCAGAATTGGCCGCCTACCGGGAGCGGGGGAACGCCATTGTGAACGCCCTGACGGACGCCCAGCAGGCAGCCAGCCGGATCCGGGAGGAAGCCGAGCGGCAAAAGGCCCAGATCATCGCCAGCGCCTACGCGGACCGGGACGCAGCTCGCAAGGAAGCGGATACGGTGCTGCAAAGCGCCCGGGAGCAGGCGGCCCAGATCGTCGCCCGCTCCGAGGAAGAAGCGGCCCGCCGCCGGTCCCAGGCGGACGCCTATGTTGCAGAATTGGAGGGCAAGGGAGATTGCTTGCGGGAGTATCTGCGCAAGACCGCAGAGGAAGCCCACAAGCAGGCGGACATCTTCGCAGCCGTCATGGGGGATATGGCGGGGGTTCAGGTCAAGGATCTCCCTTCGGAATACGATTCCCCCGCCGCCCTGATGCAGAGCATCTATTCCATCCAGGGCCGGAGTCTGCCCCAGGAGGAGCAGGAGGAGAAGGAGCCGGAGCCAGCGCCCCTGCTGGATTTGGATGCCCTCATCGCTAAGACGGTGGAAGACGCTGCGGAGGAGGAAACGCCTCAGGCGACTGAAGTCGCCGGGGAACCGGAAGAGGCTCAGGAGGGAGAAGGCCAGGTGGTCACGGTGGATTCCGTATTGACCGGCAGCGCGGGAAAGGAAAACGCGGAGGATAATCCTCCTGTGGGCGCGCCGGAGGGCCTGGACGCCATCCTGGACGACATCCTTAAGGATCTATAATACCCGGGGGCCAGGCGGCCCCATACCAAACGGGACACGCGGCCCCTGTGCTTAGGGACGGCGAGCTATCCCATATTATCACAATCAGGTTGGAGGAACAAAAAGTAGCATGGCAAAGAACAAAGAGGAGTTCGTACAGCATATCGCCAGCCGCACCGAGGATTTCGCCCAGTGGTATACGGACGTGGTCATCAAAAACGATATGGCGGACTACAGCGATGTCAAGGGCTGTATGGTAATCAAGCCCTATGGCTACGCGGTGTGGGAGCTGATGCAGCAGCAGATGGACCAGCGCTTCAAGGAGACCGGGCATGTGAACGCCTATTTTCCCCTGCTGATCCCGGAAAGCATGCTCATGCGGGAAGCGGAGCATGTGGAAGGCTTTGCGCCGGAGGTGGCTTGGGTCACCCAGGGCGGTTCGGAGACCCTCAACGAGCGCCTGGCCATTCGACCCACCAGCGAGACCATCATCGGCACCATGTACGCCAAGTGGATCCAGTCCTATCGGGATCTGCCGGTGCTGATGAACCAGTGGTGCAACGTGATGCGCTGGGAAAAGAGCACCCGTCCCTTCCTGCGCACCGCCGAATTCCTCTGGCAGGAGGGCCATACCGCCCACGCCACCTTTGAAGAGGCCCAGGAGGAGACCATGCGGATGCTGGGGGTGTATAAGGACTTTGCGGAAAACGTATTGGCCATCCCCGTGCTTACCGGCCGCAAGAGCGAAAAGGAAAAATTCGCCGGCGCCAAGGCCACCTATACCATGGAAGCCATGATGCAGGACGGCAAGGCCCTGCAAATGGGCACCTCTCACAACCTGGGGGATAACTTTGCCCGCAGCTACAACATCATGTACCTGAGCCGGGAGGGAAAGCAGGAATACTGCCAGACCACCAGCTGGGGCACCTCCACTCGGATGATCGGCGGGGTCATTATGGTTCACGGGGACGACCGGGGCCTGATGTTGCCCCCCCGCATCGCCCCCTACCAGGCGGTGATCGTGCCCATCGCCCCCCACAAGCCCGGGGTCATGGATAAGGCGGAGGAAGTATTCCGCACCCTGAAGGCCGCCGGCATCCGTATGAAGCTGGACGATACCGAGCAGAGCGCCGGCTGGAAGTTCAACCAGTGGGAGATGAAGGGCGTGCCGGTACGGATCGAGCTGGGGCCCAAGGACATCGAAAACAACCAGGCTGTCCTGGTGCGGCGGGATACCCACGAAAAGCAGTTTGTCTCCCTGGATGGCTTAGCGGATACCATCAAGTCCCTGCTGGACGACATCCATGTGAGCATGTTCAACCGGGCCCTGGCCCATCGGGAAAGCCATACCCAAGATGTGCGGGACTTCGGCGCATTCATGGAAGCCGTCAAAACGGGCTTTGCCAAAGCCCCCTGGTGCGGCGAGCGTGAATGCGAGGATGAGATCAAGGCCATTACTGGCGCCACCACCCGCTGCTATACCCTGGACTATGACCCGGAGGCCCATGGGGATACCTGTATCTTCTGCGGCAAGAAGGCCAAGCATCTGATGTACTTTGGCAAGGCGTATTAAAGCCTGCCGGTAAATTGGCCATTTTGGCCTTGGGAAGCTGCTTTGGGACATTGCCGTACCGCACAGGGTATGCAGCCCTGGCCCGGCGCCAAAGCAGCTTTTTTGACCCCACCATTTGCCCTTGGAGGAAAACCCATATGAAACGGAACCTGGCGTTGCTTTGTACCATCCTGCTGCTCCTAGCTTTGACGGCGGGCTGCCAGCCCACGGTTGAAACACTGCGGCGGCAGGGCGTGGAAGCGTTGCCAGCGGAGGAGGGGATCCTCCAGGCTCAGGTGGAGCAGGCCATTTTGACGGGGAAAACCACCTTTACAATCAACCTGCTGGGCCGCCAGCGGGATGTACAGCAGATGGTCACCGAGACCATGTCCAGGCTCCGGGAGGGGGAAAGCTACCTGGCCCAACGGTTCCTGGCGGACTACGGGGTGCAGTTCGGGGAAGAATGGGGTTATGTACCGGTCACCATCTGGCTGGCCCCAAAGGATCAGGACTTGCTTGCGGATCTAACGGCAGCCCAGGGAATCGTGCCCCAGCTGGCAGCATATAGTTCGGAGCAGATGGAAGCCTTGCTCATGGACATGATGCAGGACAAGACCCCGGTAGCGATCCGCTTTTTCCAAGACCATGATCTGGATCAACTGAACCAGCAGATCCACCGGGACATTGTCCAGCTTTCCAATACCAACTATGCCTACGGCTATCTGGTGGGAAATGGAGAATGGACCCTACAGACCTGCCGGCAGCCCGACGGCCAGGGCTATATTGCCCTGGAGCTGACCCTGACCTATCAGAAGGATACTCTGCCCCTGTCCCAGATACCGGTAGCCCGGAGCGGGCTGGAGATGATCCAGAGCCTGATTCAGCAATGGGAAGGGGGGACGGAAAAGGCTACCCTGATCCTAGAGGGAATCCGGCCGGACGAAGCCACCCTGTTCGCCTGGATCAATACGGCGGAGGTAAACAGCGCAACCCTGGCCTGCGAAGGGGATTCCATCTGGTATGAGATTCTGGAAAACCCCAGCACTAGGCAGATTGGCCGGTATTGGCTGGAGTTTGGTGTTTCATCCGAGAAGATTGCGGCCGCCCAGGCGGAACTGGATCTGGCCCTGGAGCGGGAGGTGGCCAGCCTGCGGGAACAGACCCAGGGCTTGGACAGCCGGACGGTATACCGGACGGTATACCAACGGGTGATGGCGTTAACAGAATATGACGATGAGATTCGGGACGCCACTGAAGAGCAGGCCCTTACAGAGGAGATGCAAATCTTGCGCAGCGCCTATGGGGCACTGGTGGCAGGCCGGAGCGTATGCACCGGCTATGCTAGGACCTTCCAGGCTCTATGCGACGGCCTGGGGCTGCCATGCTGGACCGTTAACGGCTATCAGGATGGGGCGGGTCATGCGTGGAACATGGTGCGCCTGGAAGGGGAGACCCTGTATGTGGACTGCACCTTCGGGGATACGGGAGGCCGGCCGGACCGGTATTTCCTCTTCGATCAGGAGACCCTGGAAGCCCGACGGTATGAAATGGATGAAGGCTTTGTGGTGCCCTGGTGAGGGCATGGACAAAGGCGCCTGGCGGCGAAGGGAACCCTCCAGGCGAGGAGGAGGACGCCCTGCCTGCTTGTCCGGAAGCCCCACGAAAGAATAGAGCATAAAATTGACGTTTGCCCCCTAAACAAGCAAAAAAAGCCAATTCCGCCCATCTATAGCAATCCTGCCGTCCAAATCTACCCCTGCTGGGGCGATCCTTCTTTTGTCATGCTTTACGCCTATCCTTATGAAAAAAGGATAGGCGCCTTGTTTTTCAGGAAAACTAGGAAAAGATAATGGAGGTGCAAGAAGGATGGATCGCTTTACCATTCCCCGTGATTTATATTATGGGCGGGGCGCCCTGTCCAGACTGAAGCAGATGTCTGGAAACCGGGCCATGCTGGTATGCGGCGCAGCGACCCGGGCAAGCGGGTTTCTACGCCGCGCAGAGGGCTTTTTGCAGGAATCCGGCCTGTTGGTCCGCCCCTTTGTATGCGTGCCGGGGGGCCCTACCCTGGCTCAGGCCCAAGCAGGGGCAAAGGCCATGCAGGAATTTAAGCCAGATTGGATTGTGGCCTTGGGGGGAGAGGAAAGTATATCCGCAGCCAAGGCCATGTGGGCCTTTTATGAGGATCCTGCGCTGACGCCTAAGGCGCTGGTGGAAGACGGTAGGCTGCCCCCCTTGCGAAGGCGGGCAAGGATGGCAGCGGCCCCGGCGGGCGGAGGCGGAGAAGGCGCACTGGGCGGGACAGCGTTTCTACTGGATCCAGCCCAGGGCCGCAGGTATTTGCTGCGGCATCCTGTACTGGCGCCAGATATGGCCATCATCGATCCAGATTTGGCCGCTACCTCTTCGGGGCCAGTTCTAGCCCGGGGCGGCATGGCAGCCCTGTCCCAGGCGCTTGAGGCTTTGAGCCAGGGTGCGACAGGCTTGGCTTATCCACTGGCACTGCATGCCGCCTGCGTCATTTTGGATAAGCTGCAGCCAGCGGTAAGTGGGGACGTTTCCGCCAGGGCAGCCCTCCATGAAGCCCAATGCATGGCAGGCCTTGCCTTCTCCAATGCGCCGGCAGGCCTTTGTACCGCCCTGGCCGCAGAACTTTGCGCCGCCTTTTATAAGCCCATGCCTACCGGCATTGCGGAGGCCATTTGCCTGCCGTTGGCATTTTTTCGGGAACCCAATGCAAAGAAAATCGCCGCTAGGATTTGCGCTAGCCTGGGATTGGTCGGCGAGAGCTCGGAGGCACTTCGAACGCGGCTCATGCAGCTAAAAAGCGGATTAGACATATCGATATCCCTACAAGCCTTTGGCATTGAGGAAGCGGAGTTCTTAAGCAAACTGCCGGATCTTTGCCAGAGGATCTCCCAGACGGCTATTCTTCCCAAGAGCCGGCGTCCCACGCCCAAGGAGACGGAAGAACTTTTGCGCCAAGTCTATTACGGGAGTTGACGGGAGCCTCCGCAGCCCGTATAATGATATTTGCGCGGCTGTGGTGGAATTGGCATACACAGCAGACTTAAAATCTGCCGGGGAAACCTTGGGGGTTCGAGTCCCCCCAGCCGCACCAAGCCAATATAATCCGAACTTGTTTCCGACAGAAGACGGGTTCGGATTATTTGTTTTCTTCGACCGTTATGAAACCATCTATTTCCCCCAACGGGGTAAAACGCAAACCCGCTTCAAAATCAAGAGGGCCTGGACAGAAGAAACTGTCGCTATAACACAAGAATATTTGTAGGCATTGTGTTACTCCATTATAAGATAAGGACAATGTGGAGTGTTTACATTAATCGACGCAAAATAGATATGCTGGCCTTGCTGCTTGACAATTATCTTAAGGAGGAAGCCTGCATGAAATATACCAATGCAAAAATCCTTCTTCCCCATGCGCCGGTCAAGGAATTGTAAAGCTACATTCAAGGGGACTATAGTTACGTTCCCTCTAATTTTAAGCGCATCGCTCTCTCCACCTGCTGCTATTTTACCTCTTGTAAACAAAAAAGCCCAGCTTATGCTGGCCTTTTTCGACAGACTGAAACGCCTGATTCTAAACAATCAGGCGTTTGTCATTTATGGAATAAAGGGCTTCTGTTCTATTAAGTTATTACAAGCTACTTTATGATACATGCGCGTGTGGTGCCGGACGGTATTCTCGCCATCCTCCTCTAAGACCTCTTTAATAGGAGCGGACGAAGAAAAAAAGTCCCGGTCCGCCACATCCGGCAGCAGCAAGACAAGTGCTTTCATACGTACGGTTACCGGCGGATGTGGCAATGGCTGAAAAACAGGGAAGGAATCCGCCACAATCTGAAAACCATCCTGCGTGTCATGAAGAAACACGGCTTGCTGGCAGAGATTCGGCGCCGCAGAAAGTGGCGGCAGATGGGCCAGCAGCTGCACTACTACCAAAATGTTCTCAACCAGAACTTTCACGCTGAAACACCAAACCGCAAATGGGTGACCGACATCTCCTGCGTTTAGACAAAGCAGGGTGTGCTATACCTGTCTATGATCCGGGATCTGTACGACAACAGCATTGTGGCCTACAAAACCAGTTCCCGGCAGACTGTGAATATGGTGCTGGACACCATTCCCCTGGCAGTACGCAGAGAAAAGAAGAAGGTGGCCGCAGAGTTGCAGCTCCACAGCGACCAAGGCTTTCCATACATATCCTAAGCATATTTCAAGCTGACTCAACAACACGGCATTCGCCTTCGATGCCAAGATGCGGGAACCCGTATGACAATGCCATGGTAGAAAATTTCTTTTCCATTCTCAAAACAGTGTGTATGCACCGCCACAAACTCTCCTTCTTCTCCCAGGCCAACGAAACAACTGGCCGTTACATCCACGTTTACAATAACGAGCGCATCCAAAGTAAAACAGGAGGGCGCCGCTGACGCTGCGCCACTCCTGCTAAAACCGAATATTCCTGCTCCGGTGCCCTTTTGTGCTGTCTGCACAAGCTGGGGCGGTTTAGGTGCCCAGTCCATTACCGCTAAGAGCCAATGCTCCAGGCTGTACGCGCCTATATCCTTACCTTGAACACCGTCTGCTCCTGAATATCCGTAGCCAGCGCGTCCAGCGCCACGCCTACCCGGTAATATCGAAGCTTCCACTGCTCTTCCTTGCTGGTGTTGGGATCCCCAAGGGGGTAGGGAATGGAAATGGTGGGCACAATCCGATTTGCTCCCACCGTCAGGGAAACCGGGATCAAATTGCACATATGGACAATGGTGAAGCCTGCTTTTTCAAATTCTTTTACCATCGTTGCGCCGCAACGTGTGCAGGTGCCTCAGGTAGAGCCCATAATGATGGCGTTTACCCCATCATCCCGGAGATAGGGGATCATTTCGTTGGCCATGCGCTTGGCCTCAGCCTCGGTGGTGCCAGTGCCCACAGTGCTATAGAAATAGTTGTGAAGCCGGCCGATCTTTCCTTCCTTTTCATAGGCCCGCATGGCGTCCAAGGGCACGATCACGTTGGGATCTGCATTGGCTGCAGCGGGGTCGAATCCAGCGTGTATGGTTTTAAACTGGGTTTCGGAAAGCCGGTCCATACCAGTTATATCATAACGGCCCCAACGGGTGGCGGAGGCGGACTGGATGTGATCTGGATTATCTAGCGGTACGATGCCCCCTGTGGTGGCAAGGGCCACGACTGCCTTGCTTAGATCCCGGATGGCTGGAGCTATGGGTACCATTTCTTTGGCAGGGATTACCAGTTCTGTTTGATAGGGCTGCTTGTTCATTTTGCGGATGAGCATCTGCACGCCTCGATATGCCGCCGTGTTTTCCCGGGTGAACGGCATATATTTTTCCATCCGCTTGCCACGAGGGAAGTATCCCTCCGCTTCCGCGCCTTGGTTTACGCCGCCGGAAAGCAGTTTATTGGCAAAGTCGGTCAGCCGCTTTACATCCTGCCGCATCTTTACGGCTCCCTTGCCGCCCTTAAAAATAATCACGTCTTTCTTAAACATCTCTACGCCGGGATTCTCCTCGTTCATGGAGGTGAGGGCCGGTACGCCGAAATGCTCCTGTATGGCTTTACAGATTACGCCGCAGGCAACGCCATAGCGCCCTGCCTGAAAGGCTGGACCGGCAATAAACAAATCCATCTCAATCCCCTGGAGCAGCTTTAGGATCCGAGCGATGGCTTCCTCGGTGTTGGAGCCCATAAAGTTATCGCCGCACACGATGGTATGGGTGACCTCCGCCCCTTGCAGCGCCGCCTGAATGGCCATTACCGGCCCGATGCGCTCGGTTACAATATAGGGTTCCTGGTCGGCCTTATCCTCGCCGCCTACTCCGCCGAAGAACTGGTTTAAATAACAAACCACTTTTTTCATTTTTGCGCGCTCCTTTCTTTTAATATTCAATCATCGTCTTCACGGAAAGGCCGGAAATATGGTCGCCGCAAAACCAGTTGTTTCCCTCCATGATGATGGAACCGTCGTCCCGGGCGGATTTGCCCAGCACCTCATCGTATCCCCAGGAGCCCGACATGCCGTCCCGGTTCATGGCTTCTAGGCTGCCGATCACGGTTTTGCAGGGCGGTAGCTCCACCAGCTGGGAAACATTGCCTGTGGACACCAGGGCGTTCAGCTTGGGATCCAGGGTGACCAGAGGTTGGGAAAAGCCGTCTCGGCCTGTACATTCATTGGAAATGCCCACTACGGGTATGCCTGCATCTTCCAGGATGACCTGACAGCGCACATAATCCGCATCCGGATTGCCATAGCCCTCTTCGGTGACAATAGCATAATCTACCCCCAGGTTTTTGGCGATGCTACGTACCATGATGGCGGCGCGCTCCTTTTGCTCCAGCGCTACGTTGAGCATAGACATGATGACCCCTACAAAGTTGAGACTCTTGCCATCCTCTGCAAATAGCTCTTTGATGGTGGGAAAATTTTGCATTTCATAGGTAGACCACTTTGAGGAGGCGGGCATAAAAGAGCCTGAGATCATGGCGCCATCCAAAACTTCGGTGGGGCTGACAAAGCTGGGGAGATATTTGTTCATATCCCAGCCGTACCAGAGGTCATTATAACCCAGCGCCTCCATTTGGGATTGGGGCTGCAAGACGATGGCCACATTGGGTAGGCCGTTATTCCGCTTGGCCTGGTCTATAACGGGAACGAAATCATACGTCTCCCAGTCGGTGGTCTCCAGATCCTTTAATACGCTGCCAATATACTCTGCCAGCCGGTGACCGGCATAACGCAAGGCGCGGTTGCATTTTTGCTGCTCATGGCGTTCGAATTCTTCGTCCGTATCCCCTACTAGACAGATGTTAATAAGCCTAGACCAATAGGTATGCTTCGCTCCTTCGCCTCCCATATCGATTACGCCGTCTCCAAAGGAACCGTATTCCTTGGCAACAACCGTGATGCAGCAGCCCTTAAGGGCCTTGAGCTCGCCCTCCCCAGCGGGGACAACGGAATCGGTGACCCCAGGAAAAAGGGTACGGCCATCTGTGCGGCATCGAGGCTCAATGGTCTCCACCACGGGAACGATACGGGTATCATCGCCAGGGTTGGCGATGACGATATCCAAATCAGTTAAATGATCGTCGCAGGATTTTAGGTAATGAATGGCCCCTTGCTTATCTATGGTGAGGGTGCCATTATCGTATGCGTTGCGTTCGCCCAGGCAAACCCGGCATACAGGAAAATTGCCTATTCTCAGCTTCATGGTGACGCTCCTCTCAAAAAGTTACGGATTAAAGTTGATGCAAAAGAAACCATGGGGACATTTATCAGCAAACAGCACAGGGTGTTTTACAATCATGATTGTAAAACACCCTGCTGGAAAAATCAATATTTTTCGATTATAAAGTCTGTTTTATTGAATAAAACTATGAAAGAAGAATTCTCACTGCTGGAAACACATGCGTAAGCAAATTCTGCGGCGCAGGAAATGTTTATTTTAATAAGCCATGCAAACACAAAATAACAAGAATATTAGGCGAAAAATCTCGTCCCATTTCCGCTGATGAAAGGAGCGGGGCTTTCTTCTGTGGAGATTTCTACCCTTGACGGAGACAACAAGAATACAATAAAATCTGTCTCTTATACACATCTGACGCTGCCGACGATAAGGC
>ENA-OZGX01000930-OZGX01000930.1-human-gut-metagenome-genome-assembly--contig:-NODE-930-length-12474-cov-3.950801_pt1 | contig 12474 bp, 13 predicted proteins | sample MGYA00244040_ERZ653674 | MGnify/ENA primary metagenome ERZ653674 (study PRJEB26926, sample SAMN06165232) | human gut metagenome | biome: ENVO:00009003; feature: ENVO:2100002; material: ENVO:00002003... | reverse complement strand
ACATAATATCATTCTTCTAAAAAAATGTCAACCTGTTTTAATAATTTCCTAGAATTTTAAAGTTTGCTGTTTCCTCCCGGATTCCTCTCAGTGCATTTTTCACTGCAGAATCGTTCAAATTTCCATCAATGTCCACAAAAAAATGATATTCCCACTGTTTATCCGGAATGGGTCTGGATTCGATTTTGTTCATGTTCAGATCATTGTAGATAAAATGGGACAAAATATTGTAAAGGCTTCCGCTTGTATGGGGCACCTCAAAGCAGATACTGATTTTATTGGCAGCTTTTTCAAAAATTTTCTGATTAGTCACAATAATAAATCTGGTTGAATTTGCTCTGCCGTGGCAGATGCCTTCCTTTAAGATTTTCATACCGTAATATTCTGCCGCCTGCCTGCTTCCGATGGCCGCCTTCGTCTTATCCGCCGCATCTTTCACGCCCTTGACTGCCACAGCGGTATTGCTTACGCTTGTTTGCGTCCATGCTCTGTGCTCATCCAGAAATCTTGAACACTGCATCAGCGCCTGGGGATGAGAATAAACAGTTTTGATATCGTCAAGCTCTGCATCCGGCAAGCCCATCAGCACATGGTCAATATAGACCACCTTTTCCCCTACGATATAGTTGCTGTATTCATTCAATAAATCATAGTTATCACTGACAATGCCGGCTGTGGAATTTTCCAGCGGAAGCACAGCGTAATCCGCACTGCCCTCCTTGATAGCTTCCATAGCATCTCTCCATCGTTCCACATGGAAACAGTTTGCATCGTTTCCAAAATATTCCAGCGCCGCCTGATGGGCATAAGCGCCCTCCAATCCCTGATAAACGACACGAACACCTGATTTTTCCAGCTTTTCCACACAGGTAAAGTCAAGCTTTCCCTTTACACCGTTTTGTTCCAGAAGCTGGTATTGAAGCTTACGGCTCATGGCCATGATCTGCTGAAAGAGCTCTGTCACTCCATGTTTATTGAACTCCGAACAGGCAAGACCTCTCAGAGTATTTAACTTGCTCTGCTCCCGTTCCTTATCAAATACCTTTTTACCGGTGCTGATCTTATATTCTGCCACTTCTTTGCTGATTTCCATTCGCTTTTCAAAGAGCTCCACAATCTGTCTGTCAATTTTGTCAATTTCATCTCTCAGAACCAATAAATCTGTCATGTTTCATTCCCCGTCTTGTACTCGTTTTACTTCACTGCTGTGAATGGCAACAGTATAACGCTTTTTTCCTTATTTTTCAAACATATTATTTGCCTGACAGGATATACTTCTCATTATGAAAAAAAGATTTATTATTTGCGGTGCTATAGGCTGGTGCGTGGAAATTTTATGGACAGGCTTAAACTCCCTCATAAGCGGTCGCTTTAAGCTCATCGGACAGTCTTCCCTCTGGATGTTCCCAATCTATGGCTGTGCCGCCCTGATCGAGCCTTTATCAAAATTATATCGAAAATGCAATGTGTTTATCCGGGGAATCGTATATATGCTGCATATTTTTTTCGCCGAATTTATTTCCGGAACGATTCTGCAGAAATTTGGCATGTGTCCATGGGATTATTCCGGTACTCCCTATAACATTGACGGTATCATCCGCCTGGATTATGCACCCTTGTGGTTTGGACTGGGATTATTTTACGAATTTCTCTTTAAACGGCAAAGAAAAGGGCAGGCCTCATAAGACCTGCCTTCAATGAACCATTTTAACTGTTTTTTTCTTTTCTTAATTTTCCTCTGTACTTTTCCTCACACCACTTACACCGGTAAACCTCCTTACGGGGATCTGTAAGTACAAAAACCTGCTCTAACTCCTGTTCAATCGAAGTGATGCAGCGCGGATTTTTACACTTTACCACATTTACGATTTCCTTCGGAAGCTCCAGCGTTTTCTTTTCCACAATCTCCGAATCCTTGATAATATTGACCGTAATCTTATGGTCAATAAATCCGAGCACGTTCATATCGATAAAATCAATGGGACACTCAATTTTCATAATGTCTTTTTTGCCCATTTTATTGCTTCTTGCGTTTTTGATAATCGCAACACAGCAGTCCAGCTGATCCAGATTCAGATACTTATAAATATCCATACTCTTTCCGGCCTTTATGTGATCTAAAACAAAACCTTCCTGAATGGTACCTACGTTTAACATCCTACACCTCGATTCCCAGTAACGTCAGAATCAGCGCCATGCGCACATAGACTCCATACTGTACCTGTCTGAAATATGCTGCTCTTGGGTCATTGTCAACTTCCACAGAGATTTCATTGACACGCGGAAGGGGATGAAGCACCAGCATATCCTCTCTTGCAAGCTCCATTTTCTTTTTATCCAAAACATAGAAGTCCTTTAACCGGATATAGTCTTCTTCATTAAAGAAACGCTCCCTCTGCACACGGGTCATATAGAGGATATCCAGTGTCCCCATGACATCTTCCAAATGTTCCACTTCCCTGTATGCAATATTCCGGGCTTCCAGAACATCTTCCTTGATATATTCCGGAATCTTTAATTCTTCCGGTGAGATAAGTACGAATGAAACACCCACATAGCGGGATAAGGCTTTAATCAAAGAATGAACGGTACGTCCAAATTTCAAATCTCCGCAAAGACCGATGGTAAGATGATCAAGACGTCCTTTTAAGGAACGAATGGTTAAAAGATCCGTTAAGGTCTGTGTCGGATGCTGGTGACCGCCGTCTCCTGCATTGATGACAGGAATGGATGAAACACGGGCTGCAACCATGGGCGCCCCTTCTTTTGGATGGCGCATCGCACAGATATCGGCATAACAGGAAACCATGCGGATCGTATCAGATACGCTTTCTCCCTTCGCGGCAGAGCTGCTCTGGGCAGATGAGAAACCCAGTACATTACCACCAAGATTCAGCATCGCAGCTTCAAAGCTCAGTCTGGTTCTGGTACTTGGTTCATAAAAGAGAGTCGCAAGCTTTTTCCCTGCACAGGCATGTGCATATTTTTCCGGATGCTTTTCGATATCATTTCCCAGGTCTAATAACTTGTCCAGTTCTTCCACCGAAAAGTCCAAAGGACTCATTAAATGTCTCATTGCTACCTCCTATTTTCTGTTTATTTTGTAACTGTTCAGTACCTTCACAGTTACAATGCAAAATCCATTTATAATTGCCTTCGTCAATAGGATTTTGCACCCCTGCGTCACTTTCTTACGGTTTCAGCAGCAAATGCTTCGACCTGTTCTGAACAATTACTTTATTCTCAACTGTATAGCATACACCATTTTTTATGCTTTTTCAACTTCTGAATTTATCACGTGGACATCCAACTGATTAAACGGAATCTCAATACCTGCTTCATCAAAAGAGAGCTTTACCGCTTCATTAAGACGGAATTTTACATCCCAGTATTTGTCTGTAGGTGTCCATACCCGCAGCATCATATTTACAGAGCTTTCTCCAAGCTCTGTGACCACTGCCATAGGAGCTTTCTCTTCCTCCTCCCGCAGAACATCCGGGTCACTGTTTCCAAGCTTCAATAAAAGTTCTTTCGCAAGTCTGATATCGCTGTAATAGGAAATTCCCACTGCAATGTCCAATCGCCTTATATCTTCCGCCGTAACATTTGTCAGACTATTATCCGATAACTGACCGTTAGGAATCACAATCTTTCGATTATCCGGTGTCAGAAGCGTCGTATAGAACAACTGAATTTCGCTTACGGTTCCCTCCAGACTTCCCTGGATGATAAAATCTCCCACTTTAAACGGCTTTAAGAGAAGAATCAGTACCCCACCGGCAATATTGGACAAGCTTCCCTGCAGTGCAAGACCTACCGCTACACCTGCCGAACCGATGGCAGCCACAATGGAGGTTGTCTGAACCCCGAACTTCTGCAGCACACTCAGCCCCAGGATCAGATACAGCCCGTATTTGGTAAAGGAATCCAGAAACTGTATCAACCCCATATCCGCTTCTCTTTTTTCCAGAGTCCTCCGTAAGATTTTTCGTATCCAGCCGATAAATTTCACACCGATGATAATGATCACAAAGGCCAATGCCACCTGAAGAACAAAATTAACGAAACGGGGCATCATATCCTCCACCCACTGTGCTGTTTTACTAATCTCTTTTTGAACATCCGCCACACTGTTAATATCCAGTGTGTTTTCTGCCGCTGCGAATATGTTTTTCATATCGTTCCTCCCTTTTTTGTGATTAACCCAGCATCTTCAAAAAATCATCTTCCGAAATAATCGGGACATTTAATTCTTTTGCCTTCTTATTTTTTGAGGAATTGGAGGTTGTATCATTGTTGAGCAGATAGTTTGTCTTACTCGTAACACTGCCTGTCACCTTACCGCCCCTTGCTTCGATTACCGCCTTTACCTCATTGCGGTTTGCAAAATGCTCCACACTTCCCGTAATGCAGAAATTCATGCCTTCAAAAATCTGAGCATTGTTATTTTCCTCCGGCTGTTCCAGCGTCACTTCTTCAAGAAGATTCGCAAGCATCTGCTGCGTCCCGGGATCTCTGAAATAGTCCACAATAGATCCGGCAATCACCTCTCCGATTCCGTCAATCGCAGCCAACTCCTCTGCGGAAGCCTCCTGCAGCTCTTTGATATCATAGTGATACTGCTTTGCAAGCATCTTTGCATTGGCCACACCGATATTTTGAATTCCCAATGCATAAATCAATCTGGGCAGTGTTGTATTTCTTGCCCTCTCAATACTGGCAAGCAGATTCTTACAGGATTTTTCTCCAAACCCTTCCATTTCTTTGATTTCTTCCCGAAAACGCGAGAGCTTAAATACATCCGCAAATTCATGGATAAAACCTCTTGCGATAAATTTTTCCAGCGTTGCCTCGGAAAGTCCTTCCATATTCATGGCATCACGGCTTACAAACAGCGTAAAAGACTTGATTTTTTTCGCCTGACATTCCGGATTGGTGCAATAAAGCGCTTTCGCATCTGCGATTTTACGAACCTCCGTGGCACCGCCGCAGACCGGGCAGTGCTCCGGCAAATGTACCATGCCGCTGCGGGTTTTGTTTTCCGCAATTTGAGGAATGATCATATTAGCTTTATAAACCTCGATGGTATCTCCGATTCCAAGTTTCAGACCCTCCATCACACTTACATTGTGTACCGATGCACGGCTGACTGTCGTTCCCTCTAATTCTACCGGTTCGAAAATCGCTACAGGATTGATCAGCCCTGTTCTTGAAGGACTCCACTCAATTTCCTTTAAGGTTGTTTCCCGAATTTCATCCGCCCATTTAAATGCAATGGAATTTCGCGGGAATTTTGCGGTTCTGCCAAGACTCTCCCCGTAAGCAATGTCATCATAAATTACCACAAGACCATCAGACGGAAAATCATTCGACTCAATTTCAGACGCAAATCGTGAAACGCTCTCTTCCAGAGTATCCTCTGCCACCATCTCATATTCCACAATATCAAACCCCTGACTCTTTAACCAGAGCATCTGCTTTTCATGAGAATTTTCAAAATCCACCCCATCTGCCTTTACCAGCGAAAATGCAAAGAAATTCACATTTCTTTTTGCCGTGATTTCATTGTTCAGCTGACGCACAGAACCGCTGCAGAGATTTCTGGGATTTTTGTATTTTGCATCTGCATCTTCTATTTCTTCATTGATCTTATAAAAATCCGAATAAGTAATGACTGCCTCTCCGCGAAGCACCAGATTTCCCTGATAGGCAATGGAAAGAGGTACATTTTTAAATACTTTCGCGTTATTGGTAATGACTTCGCCAACCTCGCCGTTTCCTCTGGTAACTGCTTTTACAAGCTGTCCGTTTTCATAAGTCAGTACGATGGTCAGTCCGTCAAGCTTCCATGAAAGCATGGAGCGATGCTCTCCCACCCATTCCTTTAATACCTGCACATTCTTTGTCTTATCCAGAGAAAGCATGGGCTTCTCATGGCGTTCCTTCGGAAGCTCTGTAAGGATTTCATAACCTACATTGACTGTTGGACTGGAAGCCAGTACGACCCCAGTTTCTTTCTCCAATGCGGCGAGTTCATCGTACATTGCATCATATTCATAATTGCTCATAATCTCTGCCGCATCCTGATAGTAGGCTCTGGCAGCTTCGTTCAGCTTTTTTACAAGCTCGTTTATTCTTTCAATTTTCTGATTCATGGACTCTCCTTACAGTTTCACTGGAAGAATCTTTTATCATTTCCAGCAATTCTTTCATTTCTTCCGGTGTTACCTCTCTGTAAGCACCTTCCTTTAAGTTGCCCAGATAAATATTCATAATGCGGATCCGCTTCAGTTTTTTTACCTGAAAGCCAAAAGTCTGGCACATTCTTCTGATCTGGCGGTTATATCCCTGTGTCAAAATGATACGGAAAGAATATTTTCCGGTCTGGTCCACAAAACAGGGTCTGGTCGTTACATCCAGTTCCTTTAAATAGACCGGTGCTGCCATCTCCTGCAAAAATTTCCCGGTTACCGGCTTATCTACCGTTACAAGATATTCTTTTTCATGACGGTTTCCGGAACGCATGATCTTATTGACCAGATCTCCCTGATTGGTCAGTAAAAGAAGCCCTTCCGACTCTTTATCCAGTCTTCCCACCGGATAGACCCTGGACGGATAATGAATAAAATCCACCACATTATTTTTCACTGTTTTATTGGCCGTACATTCGATACCTCTCGGCTTATGTAATGCCAGAAGCACCGGACGGGCAGTTTTTGTCAGCACCTTTTTCCCGACCCGCACTTCATGACCTTCCTCTACCTGCATTCCCAGCACAGCCGGAACACCGTCTACATAAACTTTTCCGGCTTCTATGAGGCGATCCGCTTCCCTTCTGGAACAGTAGCCAATATCACTCAAATATTTATTTAATCTCATATGCCCACTCTGCTTTTCATAGTTTCAATGCAAGTATAACAAAGGAATTTTTTTACTTCAAGTAAGCCTTAAAGGTTTCGATACATTTTTCTTCAAAGTCCATAATTTCCTCTGCAAGCTCACAGTATTCTTTTTTGGCGGTTTTATTTGCCTTCAGCACCTTCATCATATCCGTAATTGAATCCGCATTTCCGCGAATCATCAGCTCTGCCACATGCTCATTGCTGCTGTCCTTCAGCGTATTCATCTGAATGCCTGCCCAGAGCATTGCTTTTCCGGTTGTCTGTCCTCTGGGAGTTTCATACTCTCTTGCCAGCTTTTCTGTTACTTTCTGGACAAAACCGGTATATTTACAAGCCTGACGGTTCAAATCCAGCGCCAGCTTTTCATCCGTTACCTTATGAACCACTGTATTGATCGCTTCTGTTCCCATGGTGCATGCTCGATAGGTTTCATCAAGCACCGCTCTGTCACTTTCCGTCAACATAAAATAAATCTCCTTTCCTGCCTTTACAAACGCTTTGTTCTGTAAAGGTAGGATGTGGAGATTTATAAAAGTATATTCATGTTTCTTTTTCGTTCATGATATCATTTGATTTCTATTGAGGCTCCCGCAAAAACTCTGTTTTGCAGTAACCGATGGTTCCGTTATAATCAATCTTGCTCCAGCCGTCGCTGTAGTTTTCAAGAACTGTCGCAAGCTCCATCATATATCCGGTAGCAACCCGCTCGCTGTCCGTGGAACGTTCCGCCCTGATGCGAACAGTTTCCTTAAACTGCATCTGTTTATTTACCGTTTCAGAAGCTGTCTGCTCCTGGGCAGTTGTTTCGGTCTGGGCTGGCTGCTCTGTTTCTGTCGGCTGCTCCGCAGTTTCTGTAGGGGCACCCTCCGTATTTTCCAAAAATTCTGTTTTACAGTAACCTACGGTTCCGTTATAATCAACTTTGCTCCATCCGTCCTCATAGTTTGCATAAACCTTTACACCGGTTCCGGTGGCAAGAACATCCAAAATACTGCTGTCCGTAGAGCGTTCTGATCTGATACGAATCGTATCGGTTGTAACCGTGGATACCGGTTCTTCAAGATCTGCGGTTTCTCCCCCTTCGTTCTCTGCCGGTGCGTCCGGTTCCTCTGCTTCCGTGTGGTCTTCTTTCTGGGACTGGAGCATGGTTTCCGCAAATTTTCCTAAATCCGCATCTTCTGCGATCAACTGCTGATAACGGCCGTCAACATCTGAAATGATTGCCGCAACCTCTTCTTCGGCTGCAAGCTCCAGTACATAATTCGTCAGCTCTTCCGGCGCTTCTCCGTTATAAATATAGAGAGAACCGTCATCTGCGGTACATACATAGAGTGCCATGATTCCTGGTGCTGCCGTTTCAATGTTATAAATCTTCATCTCATAAGAAGCAAACACTACATAAGAGTTTTCTTCAAGTCCCTTTTTTGTATAACAGGTAATGTCATTATAGGCTTCAATATAATCCTTTTTTCTCTCAATGGTCTGCTTTTCTTCATCTGAAAGTACATCCACGGTGCTTGCCACCAGCTCTGTATCTCCGGAAGAAAGTCCCTGAAAATATTTCCCGACCAGTTCGTTCACTTCCGCATGTGCATTTACCTCTAATACATCTTCCTCTGCATTCTCTTCCTCACTGGTCACGTCATTCTCTGAAACTGCTGCAGGATCCTGTTCATTCTCAGGCTGTTTTGCTTTTTCTCCTGAAATACCATTGATGATCAGTACAACGATCAAAACAATGACTGCGATTACAACAGCAATTGCACTATATACTTTTTTATGATCAAGATCTTTCCAGTGAATTCCCGAAAGATCTTTAAAAACACTTTTCACTGCTTTATCTAACTTCTCTTTAAAGCTCATGTAGTCCTCCTTTATAATTTTGTTACAATGCACCTGACTGGATTCGAACCAGCGGCACCTGGCGTCGGAGGCCAGTGCTCTATCCACTGAGCTACAGGTGCAGATTTTGGAAATCAATCCAAAAGACTTTTCTATCATACACCAAACGAGCGGAACTTGCAAGTCCCGCTCTGCAATTTGTCATATTTTTGTCATATTTTCGTAATATTATCTCCATCGAAATAGTAAATATGCTCAGAAAGAATATCCTCTTCACTGATCTGCGTTTCATTGACCTCCTTTACCATGCACAGGAGATCTTCAGCCCGGATATCCTCACCTTCCGGTACGATCAAAAATTCATGAATGGTTGCCGGAAGCAAATAATAATTGCAGCCCAGCGTTTCATAGACTTTTTTGGGCATCTTAGGATAAAGAATTGCAGAAGCACCGTTGATGCCCGTTTCATTTGTCAGTACAAACATAGGGCAATCCTCTGCCTTCTCGCCTGACAGATCTTCTAAAAAATCCGTCAGCGAGCGAAAAACACAGGGACATAGCCTTGGAGTATTCTTCCGTGCATACTGATACAGGACCGGGATAGAAGTCTTCCATAAATCTATATGTGCATTTCTGATCAAAACAGAACAGCTTTCCGATTCTTTTACAGATATCCTCAAATAAAAAATAATCGCAAGATCAAGCACTAAAAGACTGGGAACCTCCTTTAACAGCTTCTGATTCCTCTCTGCATTGACCAGCTTATACACGATCTGCTCCTTTACCTTGTTAAAATCAAAAAAATCCGTATAACTCCAGCAGGGTGCCGCAGGCGCATTTCTGCTCCTGTCAATCAGGCGCTCTGCAAGAATTTCCAGCTTTTCTCCCGCCTCATAATCCTGATAGTATTGATCTGCATAGATAATGGGAGCGATCATCTCCCCTTCACTGCGTATGGCAAGCCCCACTTCATGCACGCCGTTGTTCTTCAAAATCTCATGTCTTTCTACAATCTCGGATTCCGACAGTTTCTTTTCCGTACATTTCATCAATGCACAGACAAATTGTTCATAATTCATAAAATACCTCTCTTTTTTGCCTGAAGTTTATTTCCAAAAATGCCAACCCCTCCCAATGCATTTTCAGCCACAATACTAAAACAAAAACTATTCAATTAATAAATAAAAGGAAATGTCGATGCGAACGCATCATAAATCATTGATCATTCAGAAATTATTTTCTATATCACAACGGGTTCCGTTCCGAAGCACGGAACCCGCCATAGAGTTTAAAGCATTATGCTCTGGAGAGATATTCTCCTGTTCTCGTATCAATCTTAATTCTTTCACCCTGTTCGATGAATAACGGAACATTGACAACTGCTCCTGTTTCAACTGTAGCAGGCTTAGTAGCACCTGTAGCTGTATCACCCTTGAATCCCGGTTCTGTATCCGTGATTTCAAGCTCTACAAATAATGGCGGTTCCACTGCGAATACTTTTCCGTTGTGTGAACATACCTTTACCATTTCATTTTCTTTTACAAATTTTAAAGAATCCCCGATATCATCACTGTTTAATGCAATCTGGTCATAGTTTTCTGTATTCATGAAATGGAACAAATCTCCGTCTGAGTACAGATACTGCATTTCCACACGGTCGATACGGGCTGCCGGGAATTTTTCGGTAGGTCTGAAAGTTTTTTCAACCACACCACCGCTGATGATATTTTTTAATTTTGTTCTAACGAAAGCTGCACCTTTACCCGGTTTCACGTGCTGGAACTCTAAAACCTGAACAACATTACCTTCAATCTCTAATGTAATGCCATTTCTAAAATCTCCTGCTGAAATCATGCTTATGTTTCCTCCTTAAGAATCGCTGTGTGAGATTATGCGTGATCTTCTGTCTATATCACAATACTCACACTTTAAAATATTTTATAATAATATGGCATAGATTTCAACTGTTTTTTTGCACAGCTTTTTCATCTGCTGGCAGGGAACACATAGCTTTTTGCATTTTCCAGAGATTCAAAGGAATAGCCCTCCTGCTCAAACCGGTCTAAAATTCCCGGCAATGCCTCCACGGTCCGATCTGCAATGGAAGAATCGTGGAGAAGAACGATGGTGGTATTATATTTTAACCCTGTAGCAAACACATTTTTCTGAATTGAAGATACCGTCGGCTTTCCCACAGAGTCTTCGCCGCTGCACTTCCAGTCAAAGCAGGAAAATCCCCGGGCTTCCATTTCCTTTACATAGGCCTTTCCCTGGCTCTTTAAACACCTGCAGGCGCTTCCTCCCGGAAAACGGAACAGTGCCGTTTCGATTCCGTAATCCTCCTTTAAAGTTTTGTACAGACTGTCATAATCAGCCAGAAAGCTGTCCAGACTTTCGTATAGCTTTTCATAGGAATGTACATTGGCATGCATGCCAATCGCATGCCCCTCCCTGGTCATCCGTTCCAAAAGCGGCTTTGTTTCTTCATTCAGGCTTTGCCCGATGATAAAAAATGTGGCTTTTGCCTGATGCTCTGAAAGGATATCCAACACCTTCCCGGTATTTTCACTTGGACCATCATCAAAGGTCAGGTAGCATATTTTTTCCCCCTCCGGAGGCTGTCTGATCTCTCTTTCCGGAGCAATCAGGTTTGGATAATACGCCGTATCCCGATCCTCTGAAAAAACCTTTCGCAGCAGATGCCCGCTGTTGTCCCAAAGAAGCTGCACTACCAGAACTGCAAGCACCAGACTTAAAAAGCTGATTACCAGATGACTTTTTTTCAATCGGATCATAAATAAAAAAATCCTTTTTTCTGCATTCTATGACGATAAACACAAAAAAAGGATTCTTTATTAATCATTTATTTTGGGAAAGACAATCGTAATGGCCGTTCCTGTACCTTCCTCACTTTCCAGACAGATTTTCGCATGATGCTCGGCAACGATATGCTTGACAATGGCAAGTCCAAGACCTGTCCCGCCCCGTTCTTTAGAGCGGCTCTTATCCACCCTATAAAAACGCTCAAAGATATGTTCCTGATGCTTCTTTGGAATGCCGATGCCTGTATCAGCCACCCGGAGCAATGCCCCCCGGGGTGTTTCCTCTACATGAATATCCACTCGTCCGTTTTCTTTATTATACCGGATCGCATTGGAGCAAAGGTTATAGAGAACCTCCTCTATCATTCCTCTGTTGCCTTCGATCCATGCGGGTCCTCCTTCCATATACAGGGAAATTCCATGAGGCTCTGCATGAATCTTCATCATTTCCAGACAGGTGCATGCCAGACCGTACAGATTCAGCCTCTCTGTTTCCAGCTTGGTTTCCCTTGTATCCAGCTCCGAAAGCTGCAAAATATCATTGATCAGACGGATCAGGCGGATGGCATTACGGTGAATCTCCCCGGCAAACCTTCTCGTTTCCTTCTCCTCCGCCATACCGTTTTCAATCAGTTCCGCATAGCCTGAAATTGAGGTCAGGGGAGTCTTTAATTCATGGGTTACATTTGCCGTAAAATCCTGACGCATTTTTGCGCTCTTAATAATATTTTTATGCTGCTCCTGAATGGTCTGACTATGTGACCTCTATGAAACAGTATAACAGGGCACAGGCTAATGATGGTAACTGGGGAGCAATGGTTCCCGAATCTACCATTACCGCATGGGAAAATGCGTATGCTACCGGAAATCTGTCTCTTATACACATCTGACGCTGCCGACGATAAGGC
>ENA-OZGX01000927-OZGX01000927.1-human-gut-metagenome-genome-assembly--contig:-NODE-927-length-12516-cov-4.776904_pt1 | contig 12516 bp, 9 predicted proteins | sample MGYA00244040_ERZ653674 | MGnify/ENA primary metagenome ERZ653674 (study PRJEB26926, sample SAMN06165232) | human gut metagenome | biome: ENVO:00009003; feature: ENVO:2100002; material: ENVO:00002003... | reverse complement strand
TGTCTTAGGGTCTCGTGGGCTCGGAGATGTGTATAAGAGACAGGTATGTAGCCTGGGGCGCAGGCCCCCGCGCCGTCCAGTTCCTGATTCTTGGGGCCAAGACCCGCGCCGCTCTCCAGGGCAGCTACATCGTCCGCAGGGAAGACATAGATGCCATTGTGGAACCTGTGCTGATGCACCGCGTGGTCACCAACTTCGCCGCGGAATCCCAAGGCATCACGCCCCGTAAGGCCGTGGCGCGCCTGGCGGCGGAAATCTGACCGCCGTCCCGGCATCATCAATCCCCTTTCCCTGCCCCATGAAATACCTGAATCACAACCTGCTCAGCCGCCTGGGGAACCTTCCCCTGGAAGCGCGCCACAGCATGACGGGGAACGTATCCGGCCGCCACAGAAGCGCCAGCCGCGGCTCCTCCGTGGAGTTTGCGGAATACCGCAAATACGTGGCCGGAGACGATACGCGCCGTCTGGACTGGAAAGCGTATGCACGGTCGGACAGGTATTACATCAAGGAGTTTGAAGCGGATACCAACCTGCGCGCCTACATCGTCATGGATCTTTCCGGCTCCATGAATTATCATCCGGAGCAGGTGGAGACCAAGTATATGCGCGCGTGCAGGCTGGCGGCCAACCTGGCTTACATCGCCATCCGGCAGGGAGACGCGGTGGGACTGAGTTTTGCCCGGCAGACGAAGGACGGCGCCGCGCTGCACATCCCCGCCTCCCGCCGCCCCGCCCACCTGAACGTGCTCATCAGCCAGATGGACACGCATTCCCCGCAGGGGGAGACCGTCCTTCCCGATACCCTGCATGAACTGGCGGAACGCGTCGGCCGCCGCGCCCTGGTGTTGATTTTCTCAGACCTGTTCACAGATACGGCGGAGCTTAAAAACGCCCTCCGCCACCTCCATTTCCGCAAGCATGACGTAGCCGTATTCCATCTGGTGGACCAGCTGGAAATAGATTTTGATTTTGACCGCCCCATCCGCTTCGTGGACATGGAAGGCGGCGGCTCCCTGATTACGGAGCCGGACCTTATCGCGGACGAGTACCGGGCTATCGTGGCCAGCTATCTGGAAGAAACGCGCCGGATCTGCACGGATATCAATGCGGACTACCGCCTGGTCAGAACCGGAGATTCCCTGGAAGACGTGCTGACCGGCTTCCTGATGGGACGTCAGAAAAAGAAGGCGGCCGGATAAATGCCCGGCTGTCTCACGGAACGGTTGATTGCTCCGCGGAACGGATGCAGGATGCACCCAGACGCTCCCCGGCTTGCAGGAAGCGTCTGTTTTTCATCTCTTTCCCTTTTTTCCATTGTGGATGCACCCGTTAAAATGATCGTGGGCCTGGGCAACCCGGGCAGAACCTATGAAGACACCCGCCATAACGCGGGGTTCATGGTGCTTGACCGCCTGGCCGCCCGGTGGGGGGCCGTATTCAAGGCAGACAGGCAGCGCAAGTGCGAGGTGGCCGCCGGCCCCGGCGTCCTGCTGGTGAAACCCTCCACGTTCATGAATGAATCCGGTCTGTGCGTGGGCCCCATGATGCGGTTTTTCAAACTGGATCCCCGCAGCGTGTTCGTCATTCATGATGAAGTGGATTTCCCCCTGGGCGTGATCAAGCTGCGGGAAAAAGGCTCCGCAGGCGGCCACAACGGCATTAAATCCCTCATCGCCCATATGGGCACCCAGGAATTCCCGCGCCTCCGTTTCGGCATCGGCCAGCCCCGTGGCAAAGGGGAAATGATAGGGCACGTGCTGGGCAAATTCCGCCCGGAGGAACGCGAGCTTCTGGACGTGATGCTTGGCAAGGCGGAGGACGCCGTGCTGTACACCATGGAACACGGCATTACCAGGGCAGGCAATATTTTCAACGCTGTTCCAGGCTGACAGCCGCATGAAAGGCCGCCCCATTTGCGCCATGACGCATCCCTGGACGGGCCGGAGAGCGTTTTTTCCTGAAGACGGAGCAGTCCGGGCCGCAGGATGATACGGCTGCCTCAGGCGCCCGGCGGCGTCCAGGAATACTCAGGGGGCGCGCATGCCTTCTTTTTTCGCCCGCCCGCCATGTACGGTATTGCTAAACAAACGGGAATCCGTTAGGATTTTTGCACCTTTTCCCCTCTCCTCAGGACCAATCCTGCTTCATCTTCATGGCTGAATTAAGTTCACAAGCTCCCCGCAGGCACATGCAGGCCAACAAAAGGCGGCATCCCAAGGCAAAGCCCAGGAAACGATTCTGGAGCTTTATCCGAAAGCTGGTCTTGTGGTGCCTGGTGATGGCGGCTATCGGCGCGGCCGTGGGATACTTCGGATTCATGATGGCCTGGAAACGTTATGACAACTGGGCGGCGGAATTTGATCTGGAACGCATCAACGACCTGGAAAAACCCAGCATTATTTATGACCGGAACGGGGAGGAAATAGGCCGTATTTATGTGGAGAACCGCAGCTACGTCACTCTGGACAAAATCTCCCCCGCCATGATTAATGCGCTGATCGCCCAGGAAGATTCCCGCTTCCGGGAACATCCGGGCTATGACTTCCTGGGGATTCTGCGGGCAGGCCGGGAGTATATCCACAACAGCGGGGACGCCAACCAGGGCGCCTCCTCCATCACCCAGCAGCTTGCCAGAAATGCGTATGACCTGAAAAACCGCGCCAAAGCCAGGAATGAGGGCAGCTTTGGCCGCAAATTCGTGGAAATAGCGCTGGCGCGCCGCATTACGGAACGGTACAGCAAGGACCAGGTTCTGGAATTTTACCTGAACCGCGTTTACTTCGGCAGCGGGTTTTACGGCATCCGCGCCGCTTCCCTGGGCTACTTCGGCAAAGAGCCGGCGGACCTGACCACCCGGGAGGCCGCCTCCATCGCCGCCCTGATCAAAAACCCGAACGGACTTTCCCCCCTGAATAATCCGGCGAGCAATCTGAAATGGCGCAACCACGTGCTCAACCGCATGGCCAAGGAGAAATACATTACGCCGGATGAAGCGGAACGCCTCTCCGCCATGGAGCTGGGGCTGAATCCCAAGCCGCTGAAACGCGGCGTCTCCCACATTTACGACCGCATTTCCTCAGAAATCACCGCATACCTGGGAGAGGAGCGCGTCAATGCCGCCGGGCTTAAAATTTACACCACCATTGACAGGCAGCTCCAGGAAGTTACCGGAAAAGCCCTGGAACAGGCTCTGGAAAACATTGAAAAACAACCCGGTTACCGTCATCAGAAGGCCGCAGACTACCACAGCGGTTCCGCGAACAAGCCGCGCTATCTGGAAGGAGCGCTGCTGGTGGTGGACAACAAATCAGGCGCCGTCCTGGCCTACCACGGAGGCAGGGATTACACCAAGCGCCAGTATGACGCCATCAGGGACGGAGCCCGCCCCACCGGCACCTCCATCCTCCCTTTCCTGTATGCTACAGCCTTTGACACGGGAAAAAGCCCCGTCACCCGCATTCTGGACGATGCCATCGACAACCGCCTGACGGGCATCGGCGGTTCGGAAGGAATCCTGGGGGAATGGGGGGCGGAAAACTCCAAAAACCGTTATGAAGGCATGATTACCGCCCACCGCGGCCTGTCCGCCTCCAAAATCGCCGCCTCCCTGCGCATGGGGATGGAGATGGGCACGGCCCCGTTCGTCAAGAAACTGACGGATTTCGGCATCCGCAAGCCCGTGAGGGAAACGGGGAGCACGGAAGTAAACCCCGTTTACCGCCCCAAAATTTTCGTGGGTACGGAGCCTGCCTCCCTGAAGGAAATGACGCTGGCCTACACCGCCATCCCGAACGGGGGTTCCCGCCCTCAGGATATTTACTATCTGGACAGGATAGAAGATGAAGACGGCCAGCTGATCTGGGAATCCACCCAGGCGATTGAAACCCGGAACAATGCCCAGGTACGGAAGGGGGCCACATCCACAGCCACGGCTTTCCAGCTTCACAACATCCTGAATTCCTCCCTGAAAAACGGTTCAGCCCAGCGCGTTGCCCCGCATCTGCCGAAAAACTTCAAGGGCGGCGTGAAAACAGGCACCACGTACGACTTCGCGGACAACTGGCTGTTTGGGTATGACAGCCGCATTACCTGCGGCATCTGGGTAGGTTTCCTGGAAGGCAAAAAGCCCATTTATCACGGAGCCTTCTCGTCAGACACCTGCGCCTCCGTGCTGGGCGCCGCCATCACGGAAGCGGAACGGCAGTTCCCTGCCGGAGAACTGGCCCCTCCCCCCAGCGTAGAGCGGGTGGAAATCTGCCTGACCACCGGGAAAAGGGCCACGCACAGCTGTTATGACATTGACCCGTCGGATAAAAAATACCGCCGCCACACCATATTCGAATACCTCCGCAAAGGGGATTCCAGCCTGCCTTTCTGCGACCTCCACGGGGAGGACGTCTCCGCACCCGTCTCCACCTTCACGGCCCAGAACCGCATTCTTCCCCTGCCGCCCATCCTGCCCACCAGGCCCATCCTCCAGGGGGATGATCCCTACCATACGGAGCTGAACCAGGTCCCGGCCAACCGCAACTTTGAACTGCTGGGGGCTGGCGAAAACGTGCCGGAAGCGCAAGCCATTTCCGCAGATCCCGTTTCTTCAGACCATACGGATACAAGCATTACGCTGCCGGCGCCCAGACCCATCACCATTCCCGTGCCGGAATTCATCCACCTGTAACTTTTTCCCCTCATGCCTTCCCCATCCCAGGACACGGTAGCCTGCACATGCCCGTCATGCGGCAACCTCTTTGCCGTGAAGGCGTCTTTTCTGGGACGCCAGGTAAAATGCCCCATCTGCACCGCTTCAGTAACAGCCAGGCAGGAAGAAAAGCCCAGGCCGGAAACGGAAGAACAGGACGCCGTCCCCTGCCTCTGCCATGTTTGCGGCAATCCCTTTGCCGTCAGGGCCGCCTGCGTAGGAAGCCGTGTGCAATGCCCCGTCTGCCACTCCGCCGTCACGGCCGTCAAACAGGAAGAAGCACTTTCAACATTCCCGGGCCGGACGCCTGAAGTTGCAGAGAAAGCGCCCGGAAATCCGAAACAACCGGCTATTCCGTCATCTGCCGCCGGTGTTCCGCACACTTCCGCGTACTCCGCTCCGCATACACCGCTCGCACCAAAGAAAAAGACGGACAGACGGACCATTTCCGTTCACGGGCCTACCACTCCGGGCCCCAATAAATCCACGACAAAAATCCGTAAAAGGAAAGAGGGAAACGCCGCTCCGGCCATTGCCGCGCCACGCTGCGCCGCCCTGGCCCCGGAAGAACCGGAATACCGCACTGCCGCCGCGGACCCCATGCGCAGCGAACGCCGGCCCACTTGGCATATATGGCTTTTTGTCGCGGGACTGGTTCTTTCCCTTCTGGGCGTGTTCATGTTCCTGCGCGGGAGGGATATGGAAGCGGAAAACTCCAAACTTCTGAATATCTCAGACCGGTTTGTGGATCATGAAGCGCTCTTTTCACAGGAAGTGAATAAAGACTTGCTGGAGCAATTGCAGCAGAGGGAGCGGCAATACCGGCTCATAGCCCACAGCCGCAGGGAGGAAGACCGGAAGGCGGAATCCATTTCCCCCCATATCACGGCGGCCATGAATGAACTGGCCCTTTACTGCATGGCGGAATCGGATGAAGAGAGGCTCAACTACGTGATGAATCCCGCAGCCGTAGCTCCCAAAATGGCCTCTTGGGCCTCCTACGGCCAATACAAGGACTACCTGCCCCAGGAAGCGGGCAGAAGCTCCAAAAACGGGGACCTGCTCCAAATCACCGTGCTGATGGACGACAACACTATCCGCCCGGCGGTTTTCCTGTATGACCGGAATTCAGGAAAATGGAAGCTGGACTGGGAAGCCTGGGAGGGCTATTCCCCCATGCTCCCGGCGGAGCTGGAAGCCAAAAAGCCCTCCACCCCCGTTCCCGTCAGAATCATCCTAAGCATGTCCGGCATTTATCAGCCCCCTTTCCTGGAGGAATCCTCCGCGGAAAGCTACCGCAACACGTCTTATCTCAACTTCACCCTTGAGTTCCCCAACGGGGAACGCCTGAATGCGTACGTGGACAGGTATTCCCCGCTGGCCCTGGAACTGACCAGGCTGCTTTACAACGGCCCCGTGCGCACCTGCGTGCTCATCCGCTATCCGGAAGACCTGCCCGGCAACCGGGCCGTTATTATTGACCAGCTTCTGCACTCCGGCTGGATGAGCGACGCCACCCGCAGGCTTCTTCCCACCAATAATTGAAAATCAAAAATCGGTTCCCGCTTTCCATGAGTTCCAAAGCACTAGCGCAAACACAGGACAAAGCCCTCCAACTCAACCTGGCTTCCACCATTTACGGCACCTTTGCGGAAATCGGAGCCGGACAGGAAACGGCCAACTGGTTTTTCCGGGCATCCGGAGCCGCCGGAACAGTGGCCAAAACCATTTCCGCTTATGACATGACCGTCAGCGATACCCTGTACGGGCCGGTCAAGCGCTACGTTTCTGAAGAACGCCTGAAAGGCATGCTGGACTACGAATTTACCCAGCTCGTCAACCGCCTGGGCCCCCAGCGCGGCAAAGACACCCGCTTCTTTGCCTTCTGCAATACGGTAAAAGTCAAAGGCTACCGGGACAACGGCCCCTGGCACGGCTGGATAGGGGTGCGCTTCCAGCTGAAACCGGAGGCAAAACCGTCCGACCTGATTATCCACGTCCGCCTGAACGACCCGGACCACGACCGCCAGATGAAGGACCTGGGCATCCTGGGCGTCAACATCCTGCACGCCGTCTTTTTCAAAAGGGACCGTCTGGAGGAATTCATTGAATCCCTGGTGGACAATCTGGATCCCCGGCTGGTGGAAATAGATGTCGTCCGTTTTGAAGGCCACGGTTTTTCCATGGTGGACAACCGCCTTTTCGCGCTCCAGCTCGTCCAGTCCGGCCTGACGCCGGCCACCCTGTTCCTGGCGAACGGCCAGGTGGCCCAGGCGGCGGATGTGCTGTACAAGCGCCCCATCGTGCTGATGAGGGGCAGTTTCAACCCCGTCTGCAATCTGCATCTGGAAGTCATGGCCCAGGTGAAAAAAACCTTCCTCTCCCACATCAATGAGACGCAGGCGGACCGCTGCATGGAAATTTGTGAAATATCCATGAACAACCTGCTCCGCGGCGATGATGTGGACCATCTGGAATTCCTGGACAGGGCGGACAGCCTCAAGGCTCTCGGCAAAAACGTGCTGATTACCAAAATGGCCCGTTTCGACAACCTGTCCGGGCTGCTGGCGCGCTACACGAGAGAACCCATTGCCATCGCCCTCTCCATCGGCCTGCTGAATGAGCTGTTCAAGGAAAAATGGACGGAGGACATTCCCGGAGGCATTCTGGAATCCTTCGGCCGCACCTTCCAGAACAAAACGCGCCTGTACGTCTCCCCGTGGCTCAACCGCAAATCCGGGGAATTCGTCACGGCACGCACTTTCCGCGCGCCGGAACAATACGTGCACCTGTACCAGCACTTCCTGGCGAACGGCCTGGTGGTGGACGTGCCCTTTTTCAATGAATTCCTGCTGCGCCACACGCCGCGGGACATCCAGCGCATGATCGCTGCGGATGAAGACATCTGGAAAACGCTGGTTCCGGAGGAAGCGCACCGTTCCGCCCTCCACTTCCGCTGAGTTCCTTTTCAGCAGGCCGCCCCTTCCTCCCCGCGGCACGGCCCTCCCAATGCCGCGGTTTCTTCGTCCCCGAAACCGGATAATACGGCACGGCCCCTCCCGCCTGCCCTGCCGGGCTTCCCGCCACTGGTCAGGAAAACTTAACAATTCCGTAAGATTGTCTTGCCATAAGGCAGGAATCTCATTAAGGTCTCCGAGTTCCATTTTTATCATGAATACCATTATTATCGGCTCCCAATGGGGCGACGAAGGCAAGGGCAAAATGATCGATTTCCTGACGGAATCCGCCGACGTGGTGGCACGCGGCCAGGGCGGCAACAACGCCGGCCATACTGTAATTGCCAATGGAAAGAAATATATTCTCCACCTGGTTCCCTCCGGCATCCTGTGGCCGGACAAGCTTTGCGTCATCGGTAATGGTGTGGTGCTGGACCCCATCGGCCTGGTGGAGGAAATCAATGAACTCCGCGGCCAGGGCGTGACCATTACAAAAGACAACCTTCTCATCTCCGACCGCGCCCACGTGGTCCTTCCCTTCCACAAGGAAATGGACGCCGCCCAGGAATCCGCCCTCGGCAAAAAAGCCATCGGCACCACCAAGCGCGGCATCGGCCCCACTTACGCGGACAAGGCGCGCCGCATCGGCGTGCGCATGGCGGATATGAGGGATCCCGCGATTTTTGACGAAGTGCTGCGCCGCCGCATCAAGATGGCGAATGCGGAAATGGAACGCATGGGCCTTCCCGCTATGGATGAAGAAAAAATGGTGGCGGAAGTAAGCACCGCCGCGGATGTGCTGCGCCCCCACATCACCAACACCATTCCGGTTATGCACGAAGCCGTGGCCTCCGGAAAAAGCATTCTCTTTGAAGGGGCCCAGGGAGCTTACCTGGATGTGGACTTCGGAACCTATCCGTTCGTCACCTCCTCCAACACCTCTTCCGCTGGCGCCTGCACCGGCACGGGTGTTCCTCCGCACAAAATTGACCGCATCATCGGCGTCTGCAAGGCCTACACCACCCGCGTGGGCGCAGGCCCCTTCGTCACGGAGGATGAAGACATCTCCAACCATCTGCACAGCATGGGCCGCGAATTCGGCGCCACCACGGGCCGCCCCCGCCGTTGCGGCTGGGCTGACGGCGTGCTGCTGCGCTTCTCCGCCATGTTCAACGGTTTTGATGAAATGGCCATGACCAACCTGGACGGCTACGACAAGTGCCGGGAAATTAAAATCTGCACGGGTTACGATCTGGACGGGGAAATCCTGGCTTATCCGCCCGCCACAGTGGATGAATGGGAACGCTGCAAGCCCGTGTATGAAACGGTGCCCGGCTGGATGCAGGACATTTCCTCCTGCCGTTCCTGGGAAGAGATTCCGGAACAGGCCAAGAAATTCGTCAAACGCATGAGCGAGCTCATCGGCTGCCCCGTCACAACCGTGGGCGTAGGCCCCGACCGCGAACAGACGATTGCCGTGCAATAAACCTCGGCAGTTCTCGTTATTATTTCCTTCAAAGCAGTTCCGCATGCATGGCGGAACTGCTTTTTTATTGTCAGCTAATAAAGGCCGAACACACGTTTCAACGCTTTCTCCGCCACCGTTTCTCCACGGCAGCGGCATGGGAAAAACTTATTTTCCACCCTGCATCTTTGCATGAAGCGCGGAAATGCCTCCTCTAAAACACATGAAAACGGCAATTTTGCCGCTTCCAGGTCAGGAAAAAGCAAATAAATATCATCCAAAACAGCCCGGCGGAACTGGTGAAGCTGCCGTTGGAAAGCCCATGCCTGGGAGTTCCCGGAATGATTTGACGGATACTTCCCTCCTGATGATAATAAAAGAGGAGGCGGGATCTTTCCCGCCTCCTGTAAAACAGCAATTGGACTCCCCGGCTCAGGCACGTCTGCGGCGCATCATGAGGGCAGCCAGACCAATCAGGCTGAGGGATGCCGTAGCCGGTTCGGGAACGGCAGCCGCCGCAATGGCATTAAGATTGGCTTCCTGGGAAGCATTAGCCTGCAACGTGGTATTATCCACGACAAGGTATTTGACGTAATCCGTGCCATAGGTAAATGAAGTCAGGGCTCCGAACCCGCTCGCTTTCAACCCTGAATCCTGCCCTCCATAAGTGGTGGCGGTTCCTTCGGAATCAACCAGGGTCAGGTAAGTCCAGGTTCCGGTGCTGGTAATCTGATAAGTGATGGCGGCGGATTCATAGCTGTTTTCGGTGAACAATTCCTTCAATCCCGTATTCAAATTGAGTGAAGAACCGTTGACAGAAGTAATCGTGCGGTTGTAGTTCTCTCCTTGCCAGGAACCATAAATGCCCGCCGTGGGAGTTCCTGAAGAAACGTAGTTGAGGCCCAGGCCGATCATATTATTATTGGCGGAAAAAATATTCGCCTTGACGTTACCTGCCAGGATGGCGTCTTGGAAAGCCTGAGCGTCCAGGGCCATGGTCACGGAGAAATTGCCGTAACCGGAGTTTATACCTTCCGTCAGGGTATATGACCCGCCCGCTGCCTGCAATGCACTGGAATCCAAAGTAAGGACGGTTGCACCCTGAACCATGAAGGAAGAAGCTACTACACAAGAAATCAAAAATAATGTTTTCTTCATTTGGCTGTTCTAGGTTGAAAAGAAAAGAGCGACGCGCTCTCCCTGTGCGGCACATATAGGGGTTTTAGAATCCGCTGCGCACTTAAATATTTTTCCCTTCTCATAACGCATTTACCTGTATTCGGATAAGATGAAATAGAAAAAGACCAGAGATTGTATATGGTATTAAAAAACAACTGATTAAGATGGATTATGCGTTGAGTTTCAATATTTGTTATTGTTCCCGGATTCTAAATTCGCGAGAAAACTTACAGAGAAACTCTGATGCTTTTTCCCGTTTTACACTCCTTTTGGCTCCCTCACCCGACGTACATTCGGACAGTCCCCCCTGCAAACAATATCACCCTAAGCTTCCATGTTCCAACTGGTTCCTCTTTTTTACGGAAGGAATACGGCGATGGGAGCTGCCCTTCCGCTTGCCCCATCATGCCTGTCTTAGGAAAAGGCCCCTGAAGGACAGCCCGCCTTTCCTTTTTCCGGAAAGACGGTGAAAAAAGGATATTCGTGTCAGCATTTAAACGGAGTTATGATACTTCCGGGAAAAGCCTTGTCTGACTGTCTGTATGAGACATGCCATTCTTCCCTCCATGTGCGCTGTTGCCGTCGCGGCTTCCTGCAGTCCCGTCCTTGCCCAACAGGCGGCTCCCGCTGCGGCGGCTTCCCCTGCTTACCTGAACACGGAACGCGGTCTGCGCGTGAAAACTCTGGAAGGCAAGGAAATAAGCCCCAGCCTGATGAAAGGAATGCGCCCGGAAGAACAAATCACCAAAAGGACGCCCGGCGTTCCCACCAGGCCCAGCGTACTGCTTCAGCACGAAGGCGGAACATCCGCTCCCGGTCTGGAATGGTTTGCGGCCAGGCCTCTTAAAATGATGCCGTACCTGGACAGTTCCTACGTTTTCGGCAATACCTGTGCGGAACCGAACGCCTGGATACGCGAAGACATGATTTCCACCGGAGCGCAGAAGCTCAAGACCGCTCTCTCCAGATACGGCATTACTTATTCCGCTCAGTTCGGATTCAACTACACGGGGCTGACGGGCGGCGGTCTGAACGGAAAAACGGATTTCCCCTCCTACAATGGTTCCCTGCTGACCAATATCACCATCTTCCGCAATCATTCCACGGGCAGCGGCCTGTACCTGGCCTCCGAGTTCGACTTCGGCAACGGCTTTGACTTCAATGAAGGCAGTAAAGGCCCCAAAACCACGCTGGGCTCCCTCCAGAACCCCACCAGCTCCTTCCAGGGCCCGGACCCCCACCTGAGCAACCTGAGCCTGGCATGGGTGGGAGCGGGAGGAAAGCTTCTGCTGATGGCGGGCCAGCTGGACACCACCAACTACATGGACCACAACGCTTACGCCAATTCCCATAACAATAACCTCACCAACAGCGTTTTCGGCAATAATCCCGTACTCCCCCTGACGGATAATTCCCTGGGATTCCATTTCGCGTGGCAGCCAACCACCTCCTTTTACGTGATGGGAGCCACTGCCGCCAATAACATGGCTCAAAACCACAATCCTTTCCGGAACCTGAATTCCGACAATTGGACGAACGTGCTTGAATTCGGCTACGTGGCGGAAGATTTTTGCAGCATGGGCCCCGGCGTGTACCGCCTCCAGCCCTTTTTCACCACCAGCAACGGTGAAAACGGGGGCGGCGTGGCCGTAAACTTCCAGCAGCAGCTGGGCCGCAGCAGCCACCTGGGGTGGTTCTTCCGCGGCGGCTGGGCAAGCGATGACGCAGCCACGCTGACCGGCGTACGCTGCGCGGCCACCACAGGGCTGGTGCTTCTTTCCCCCTTCCGGGGAAAGGGCGCATCCAATGACGGATACCTGGGCCTCGGTTTCCTCTGGCAGCAGGGGGCTAAAAAGAACGGCCCGTACGTGAACAGGAATGAATACGGCATTGAATTGACGTACGTGGCCCAGGTGACGCCCACCATGACGCTCCAGCCCGATATTCAGCTTGTCAAGAATCCCGTCAACGGCCGCAGAGGGCAAACGGCGGTGGTTTTCCAGATCCAGAACGTCTGGTCCTGGTAGAAGCCCTTCCGGAAAACTGGAAAATATTGATCGCATTTCCCGGAAATCCTGTCTAAATGGAAATGTTCTTATTTGGACCACGCACATGAAGCGCATTCAGCAACCTTCCATGCAGGAGGCGGAGCAGGCCTCCCTGAATCTGTCTCTTATACACATCTCCGAGCCCACGAGACCCTAAGACATCTCG
>ENA-OZGX01000914-OZGX01000914.1-human-gut-metagenome-genome-assembly--contig:-NODE-914-length-12585-cov-4.866480_pt1 | contig 12585 bp, 10 predicted proteins | sample MGYA00244040_ERZ653674 | MGnify/ENA primary metagenome ERZ653674 (study PRJEB26926, sample SAMN06165232) | human gut metagenome | biome: ENVO:00009003; feature: ENVO:2100002; material: ENVO:00002003... | reverse complement strand
CCTCCGTCCAGGCGGAGCTTTTGGCTAAAACAGGCAAGGAGCCGGGGGTAAATCAGGTGGCGGAGGCCTTAGGGGCCGAGCCTGAGGACATCGCCATGGCCCTAGAGGCTGTCCGGCCCCATGTCTCCATCTATGAGCCGGCCTTTGGGGAGGATTCGGACCCCCTGGTAATTGACCGAGTGAGCGCCGCGGCTGACGGGGAGGAGCAGGCCCTGAACCGGGTACTGCTCAAAGAGCTGTTGGGGATCCTGGACGCCCGGGAGCGGCGGATCATCATGCTGCGGTACTTTTCCGATAAAACCCAAAGTGAGATTGCCGCCATGCTGGGGGTATCCCAGGTACAGGTTTCCCGGCTGGAAAGCCGTATCCTGCAAAAGCTGCGGGAAAAAGCCCGTTGAACGTTTCTCGTTTACTCAAATCCAGATGAAAAAAAGAAAACGTGACACATCGTCACGTTTTCTGTGTACAGCTCCACAAATGGCCCTTGCTAGGAACGGCCGGCGGCCTGGTAAATCAGCTCCGTATGCTCCGCGTCCGGCAGGTTCCCCACATGGGACAAGCTACCGTCAAAGAACAGGCAGGTATGCCCATCCATATCATTGCCGCTATAGTGATCCTCCCCGTGAGGCCAGCCATAGAGGGACGCAGCAATGGACCGGCCGCCGATGGAAACGATGACGGGCCGTTTGGAATAGTTGTATTCTCCTCCGAATACCTCTCGGTAGATGCCCGCGTTATAGGCGTCGGCGCATTCCATCTCTGCGTGGTGTTGGCCGCCCATATAAACCATGGAGAAGGTTTCACCTGTATTATAATCGGTAATGGTATAGGAAGCGTTTAGCTCCAGCAGGGGCTGCACCTGCTCCCAATTCACCAATTCTCCAGCCGGCACAGGCTCGCCCTCCCGTGCGCTACCAATAGGAATATCCGCTGTGATATCCGCTCGGGAAACGTCATGACGGAACAGAATCTCCATGGACTGCGCGCCGATGGTGCCGTCGGCAATCATGGGGGTACCGTCGTCCATGGTGTGCTTTTGCTGGAACTTTTTGGCCGCGTTGGCCGTCATGGATTGATAGATGCCCGTGGGCTTAAAGGTGAAATAGTCCAGATCCCGCAATCGAATCTGCACCCGGACGATGTCCTCGCTGGTGGCATTTTCCGTGGCGCTAATGGCAATCAGTCCGGAAAAGGGCGTGACCTGGGGGGAAGCGGGGGTAACGGTAGGGGCCGGCGTACGCCCAGGGGTAGCGGTGGGCAGCGCCGTATTCCCCTCCTGCTCTACGGCGTTGGCAGCGGAGCAAGGGAGGAGAAGCAACAAACATAGACAAATTTCGATCACCCGTTTCATGGTTCCAGTATAGCATATTTCCGTGGAAGGGCGCAATCCGTCAACATTTTTCCCTAGGGCTTATCCGAGGGGATTAGGTTAAGCATATCCTCTTCATTTGCCACATTGGTATAGACTTCCGGCACGTCTCCAACAATGATGCTTTCCGCGATGGCGGCTTCGGCGGATACCTGGATGGTCTCGCTGACACCTGGCAGGATTAGCCGCAGGGAAGCGGTCAGCTTCAGGTTCACCCGGTAGAGGGACTGGTTGATGCCGCTTGCCCGCAATTCGGAGGAAAATTCGCTTTGCACGCTGCCCACCGGGGTAAAGCTCACATGAATCCCAGGCCCTTTGCCGGAGAGGAAGGAGACGCCTGTTACCGTGCCCAAAGGGACCGAAATGCCCTGCTCACCGATTTGGGCGATTCGATCCTGGGCCGCTTCCGCACAATCCGCCGCCAGGATATTCATATTGCGGGTGTTTGCCTGGAGCAGATATACCTTATCACCGTTTTCCCGCACGGAGATAAGCTGCGCATAGGTTTCCGCATTCCCCATGGATTCTAGGATCGCGTCGTTCATGGCCCTGGCGGCGATGGAACGGATCCTGGCTTCTGCCAACGCTTGCAGGGCGGGCCGCATGTTGCGGCTCAACAGGCTCGCGCCCAACATGGCCAGAATACAGAATCCGCCGATGATGATCCCTGCCTGGCGGCGGAACCGGCGGGATTTACGGGTCTGGGTATCGCCGGGTATATGAGACATCCTTACCTCCGATCCATGGGGCATGGGGCGCGCGAAAGGGCGCGCCCGGGGCAAACATCAACAAGTTGTTAACTTATTCTATGCAAGCAGGCGGAATATTGAGCCTGGACCATAGAATGTGTTATAATGTACTGGGGAAATTTGTGAAAGGAACCCGCATATGGAACATTTTGACGGACAAGGTCCCGAAGAAACGGGACTACAGCCCATGCCGGATCCAGTGGACGGCGGGCAATATGACCAGCAAGAGGATACGCCGAAAAAGAATCCTTGGGAAAGCTGCAAGGAGTGGCTGGCGGATTTGTGGTATAGGGCGCAGGGCTGGTGGCACGCCTTCCAGCGCCGCTATACCGCCAAACATGCGGCTGGACAAGAGGCGGAACAAGAGCTGTTTGTGGAACGGCGGGGCAACCGGTCGTTCCTGCTTGCAGTACTGTTTACCACCATCAAGGTCTTTGGGGTGATGGTGATCCTGTTGGGCTGCATCGGCATGGGGTTGGTAATGGGCATTGCCAAGGCTTATATTGATACCACGCCGGAGCTGGATACCGCCCAGATCACAAAAAGCGACAAGACTTCTTATATTTATGACAAGGACGGCAATCTGATCACCACATTTGCCGGCATGGAATATCGGGACTGGGCGGATATAGACGAGATCCCGGATATGCTGAAAAACGCCCTGATCGCTATTGAGGATGTGCGTTTTTACAAACATGACGGGGTGGACTACAAGCGGCTGTTTTCCGCAGTGATCAATACCCTGCGCAATGCGGATACCCACGGAGGCAGCACCTTGACCCAGCAGTTGATCAAAAACAAGGTGCTTTCCAGCGAGCAAAGCTATAAGCGAAAGATCAAGGAGGCCTATCTGGCCATTGAGTTGGAAAACGAATTCACCAAGGATCAGATCCTGGAAGCCTATATGAACGACGTGAGCCTGGGGGGCTCCAACTATGGTTTTAAGACCGCGGCCATGGATTACTTTGGCAAGGAGATGGATCAGCTTACCATCCGGGAATGCGCCATGCTGGCAGGCATGGTGCAGCAACCTTATAATACAAACCCCCGGCTAAATATTTATCAGCGTACCCTCACGGATGCAAAGCGCGCCGAGCTGGAGGAGTTATATGCTTCCGGCGCCATTACCGAGGCCCAGTATCGTTACTCCCTGGATAACAACAACCAGATGTATGTTACAGACCGGCGCACCAACGTGGTGCTGCTGGCCATGTATGAAGGCGGCTTTATTACCAAGGATCAATATGAGGCCGCCATGCAGGATACGGTCACGGTGCTGGAGGAATCCTCCAACAATAAGCTGTACGATATGCCCTACTTTGTAGAGTATGCCATCAAGGACGTGGTGACCCACCTGTTGGAACAGCGGGAAATGTTAGACACCAAGGCCAACCGAGCGGCCATTGAAAACGAACTACGCACAGGCGGTTACCACATCTACCTTACCGTAGATACCCAAATGCAGCATACGCTCCAGGAGACCATCACCAACTGGGACGAATACCCCGAGCTGACGGATCCTTCGGCTGCGGTGCGGGTGGAAACCCTGGACAATGGGGATACAGTGGAGACCCCGCAGCCTCAGGTGGCCGCTGTGATCTTCGACTATCATACGGGAGAGCTGCGGGCCATCGTGGGAGGCAGGGAGGAGCCGGTGATCCAAAAGGGCCTTAATCGGGCTACCAGCCCGGTACAGGTGGGATCCTCCATCAAACCTTTGGCGGTATACGGTCCGGCCCTGGATTTGGGGGCGTCCCCAGCCACCATTCTAAAGAACTTCCCTACCCCTATCGAAGGCTGGGACAGTGAAAAGGGCTACCCCTATGAAGGCAGTGAGAAATATCTGGGGCCGTTGCCCCTGCGTACTGGCGTAGTCCAGTCCCTGAACGTAGCCGCTGCTAGGACATTATTGGAGTATGTCACCATTCCCAAGAGTACGGAATACCTGGCCAGCCTGGGGGTGGATCAGAGTCGGATTAGCGCCACTGGCAGCGGCCTGGCTCTGGGCACCACGGACATTACTACCGTGGAAATGGCCGCAGCCTATGGGGCTATCGGCAATGGCGGAGAATATGTGGAGCCGCTATCTTTTGTGCGGGTGGTGGACGATAACGGAAAGGTAATCCTAGATGCGGAGAGCGTACGGCAAAAGCATCAGGTCTTTAAGAAATCCACAGCTTATATGTTGGTGGATATCCTTACCGAAGCTGTACAACGGGGAACTGGCACGAAGGCCAAGATCAGCGGCATGACTGTGGCTGGAAAGACCGGTACCAACTCTGATTATTCCAGCGTATGCTTTTCCGGCATTACGCCCTATTATAGCGCTACGGTTTGGATCGGCCATGACTATTATAGCCAATATAAGCTCAAAGGCAAGCCCACTGGCGGCAGCTATGCGACGCCCCTGTGGCAGGAATTTATGTCCAAGATCCACGAAGGACTGACCGACCGGCCCATTATCGACGAATCCCCTACGGAGCTGGGGCTGGAAAAGTGTACGGTCTGCTCGGTAAGCGGCTTGTTGGCTACCGAAGCTTGCTATGCGGATAGTGCAGGTCATGCCCCCATCACCGACTGGTTTGCTGAAGGAACGGCGCCTGTGGCATATTGCGATATGCACGTGATGTCCGGCATTTGTTTGGATACCGGCCAACCCGCCTCCGCCTATTGCCCACGGGTATCCAATGCGGCCAGCGTGGTGCTGATCTTCCAGGATTCCATGTACGCGGACGTGGTGGGCCAGGTAGACGAATATGGTAATTCCGAGGGATTGCAGATCCTGCGGCAGTATATTCCTAATGCCGTCTACGTGCGTGCTGATACGGACAGCTACAATGCGGCTGCGGCCACTACGGGCGGTACCTGTTCCCTTCATACGCCCACCTGGATGCAACAAAACAGCTGGGATTCCAACCTGACATCCGCCAGGCAAAGCGCGCAAAACCTGATCACCCAGGTGAATCAATACCTGAGCCAGGTGCAAACCTTGCCGGATTCCGACCGCAATACCTTGCTCCAGCAGATCAATACCCTCCAAAGCCAGATTTCCTATGGAACGGCGTCCAATATCTTGCGGACAGTGGAGGAATTGCAATATACCTATAATGCCCTTCGGGAAGCATATCCTCCGGTAGGCGCATATTAAGGAGGCATCCGAAATGTTATGCAAGCGATTGTGCGCGCTGCTTCTGGCAGTTATGACCCTGGTGCCAGGCGCTGTGGCCGCAGCAGAGACCGCCACCATTACGGCGGAGGGGGTTAATCTACGCCAGCAGGCGGACACAGAATCCAATGCCCTGCGTACCCTGGCGCTGGGTAGCCAGGTACAGGTGCTTGCCCAGGAAGGGGGCTGGTACCGGGTGCTGCTGCCGGATGAGACCGTGGGCTACGTGCGCCAGGACTACATCTTCGTGCAGGATGGGGGAAGCCGTGGCGCCTATGTGCTGGACGATGATACCGTCATGCGAGGCGGCCCAGACGAGCATACGTATGTGGTGGAGCGCTTGGCAGCTGGCCAGGGCGTACGGGTGAAACGGGTGGTGGGCGAATGGTATTTTGTCAGCGCCAATGAAAAGGCGGGGTATGTACATCGCCAGCACCTTACCATGACCACTTCTTCCATGGCCTCTGCCAGCATGTTGAAACAGGGTATGGAAGGGCAGGAAGTGGAAAAGCTGCAACAGGAGCTGTACCGCAGGGGTTTCCTTGGCAAGGACGCCCTGACGGGCACCTATTCCAGCGCAACCCGCAAAGCCGTATTGGAATACCAGCAGGCGGCGGGTTTGGGCAGTGCGGATGGCGTAGCCGGGGCGGAGACGCTGGCCTCCATCTATGACAGCAGCAATGACCTGAAAAAAGAGACGGCCACCTTCACTCAGCTCAAGGGTAGCGTGATCCTGCTGGATTGGTTCGAGGGTGGGGAGGAATGGCTACATAAGGGAGCCAAGTTCACCGTTACGGACGTGCGCACCGGGCTTAGCTTCCGTGCCAGGCGCTTTGGCGGCTGGTACCATGCGGATGTGGAGCCCATTACCGCCAGCGATACGGCCATTATGAAGCGGATCGCGGGGGGAAGCTGGAGCTGGGACCGGCGGCCTATTTGGGTTACCTATAGTGGTAAGACTGTGGCGGCCAGCATGCATTGCATGCCCCATATGGCAAATCCTACCCGTAGCAATAACTTTGACGGGCACTTTTGCATCCATCTCAAAGGCTCCAAGGTCCATGAAAATAGCAAGGAGTGCCCCCGGCACCAGGCTTGCGTTACCGAGGCCTATCGGGCTGGTCGGTAAGCCTAAAAGAGCACCAAGCGTCGGCCTCCCCTTTTTACGGCGCTTAAACCAGCCTCAGGCAGCGGATAACTATCCGCTGCCTGTTTTGTATATTTCCATATAGGACATTGAAAATCGTGCGCTAGTATGAAAATACAAAAATAAAGGGAAAGAAGATGCTTCTCCTAACATTTGGCGGGTTCTCAACCGCCGGGGTCACAGAAACGAATAAAAATTGCATATGCGCCAGTAGCTCAGTTGGACAGAGCACCGCCCTCCTAAAAATCGAATTGTTCGAATCCTGGAGCCCTGCAAAATTGAATATTTTCTGTATATGCCCCCGTAGCTCAGTTGGATAGAGCGGTCGCCTCCTAAAACCATGATTGGGACCTTCTGTGCGGCAACTTTCGGGCAGGAGGTTCCCGCTTTTTTAAAATCACATATACACCTTTGGCGACGAAGGCAGAAAAAGCCTTCGGTAACAGAAGCGCATAGATATAGGCGGGAGGGCCATACTACCAAAAAAAGGCTAGGGAGGCATTGAACCATGAGTGTATGGGATAGCCTGGCGCATAAACTGGGATTTGCTCAGGAGAGAAACGAGTTTGAATTGCTAGAAACAGAAACAGGCGATCCAGGCTTTTTTCGTGACGCGCCCCAGCGGGAACAGGAGGATATTGATCCGGCGCCTGGAGGTCCAGGGAAAACGCCTCAGCCTATTGCATACAGAAAGGGACCGGCAGGCCGGGTCTATCAGCCAGATGGCAGGCCGGAGCAGGGGGACGTCCTGCCTAGCAAATTGGAAGAAGCCCTGGCGCGTTTTCGGCAGGACTTTCGTTGGGACATCAACCGGGATTTGGTAATCCGTCGCTTTCGGTTGGGTAAAAAAGTAGAAAGCGCTGCCCTGTTCATCAACGGGATGGCCGATGGGACGGTAGTGAACGATTTTATCTTGCGGCAGGGCATGCAGCCGGGCTGCTTGGATGGGGTACAGCCGCCCTATGCCCCATATCTTATGGCTAATGTTTTCGCCTTCCATGAGTTGGATACGGAATCCAGCATGCAGCGAATCAAAGCGAGCATTTTGGATGGCAAGACCGCTGTGCTAATAGACGGGGAGGCAGAGGCTATTCTGGCGGATACCAGGGGATATGAGCACAGGAATGTAGGCCAGGCGGAAAATGAAAAGGCTGTTCGTGGGCCGCAGGAAGGTTATACGGAAAACATGCGTACCAATATTACCTTGCTGCGGCGGATCATCCGGCGGGAAGACCTGGTTTGCGAGATGCGGCCAGTGGGCAGCGGAAACCGGCTTCAAGTTGCCATTCTGTATCTAGAAGGGACCACCAACCCATCCTTGGTGGATGAGATCAAGCGACGCATGGGTAGGATCCAGACCCGTGACATAACGGCCATTGGTATGCTGGAACAGCTTACGGAGATCCATCGCCTCTCGCCTTTCCCACAGGTATTGGCCACAGAACGGCCGGACCGCACAGCAAATTATCTCATGCAGGGCTACGTGGCGGTGTTGTTGGAAGGTTCTCCTTATGCCAATATCATGCCTACCACCCTGTGGGCCCTTATGGCGACCCCAGAAGATGTCTATTCCCGGCAGCCCCAGGGGAATGTGGTGCGAATTATTCGATACCTGGGGGCTATCCTATCCATCTTGCTGCCAGGATACTTTTTATCCCTAGCCTTATATCATCAAGGGATGCTTTCTACGGAAGTGGTCAGCACCGTCATATCTTCTCGGGAGATGGTGTTTGCGCCCATCGGCATAGAGCTGGTATTTCTTCTGGCCGTATTTCAGTTGATTCGGGAAGCAGGCCTGCGGGTACCTGGCAGCATCGGTCAGGCCATAGGAATCATAGGTGGACTCATACTGGGCCAGGCGGCGGTTAGCGCCAACTTGGCCAGCTCCGTGATCCTGATTATCGTGGCGCTTTCCGGGCTAGGCAATTTCTGCATCCCAGATTATGCCACCCAGCTGTCCGCTGCTTATATCCGCATGGCGCTGGTGATTGCCGCGTGGCTTGGAGGCCTACTGGGAATGGCCTGTTTGGTCACCGTGGCAATGGGGGCGATGGCCAGGCTAAAAAGCTATGGCGTTCCCTTTCTGGCGCCCCTGGCCCCTAGAACCTACGCAAAGCAGCCCGTTATTTTGCGGGGGCCGTTACGCCCTCATAAACAGGCAGAGGACATTACCAATACGCGAACCTGGGGAGGCGGCAATTGAAGGACATGCAAGGCGGATGCATCGGCAGACAAGAAACGGCGTATCTATTGGGAATTCCCCTGTATATCAATGGGGTATTTACATTGGAATCCCAGTATGCATACCAAGGTGGGAATTCCACGTATATTTGGGTCCCGCTATCCATCCTGCTGAGCATGGGAATATTTTTGCTGATGCTGGCGGCCATGCAACGGACCGGAGCGGGGGATCTTGGCCAACTATTTGAAGCTGGAGTGGGAAAGGTGCTTGGACGCTGCTGCATGGGCCTGTTGGCCCTGTTGCTCCTATTGGACGGCTTAGCGGGGATGATGCGGTTTATCTCCATGCTCTATAGTTACGTTTTTACCCAGTCGGTATACTCATCCATCAGCCTGTGGATTATGGGCGCAGTGTTCTTGCTGGCATTTTGGGGGATCGAGACGCTGGGGCGGTTGAGCAGGCTGTTGGGCGGGCTGCTGCTGGTTCTAATGCTCCTTAATTTGCTCCTCCCCCTGGAAAGCTACCAACTTTACAGGTTGTACCCCATGCCAGGCAATACCTGGGGGCAGGTGGCCGGCTATGGCTTACGACATACCTTCTTCCTGTTACCGGTGCTGCTGGGCGGTTTATCCTTGAGCAGATCAACCCATGGCCCAAGATTCATGAGGTCCGCCGGCTGCATCGGCGCGTGCGGGGCAGCGGCTTTGTCGTTTTTAACGCAGATGGCCATTTCCCTTACTTATGGATATCGGGACCTGACGGCCATTTACGCGCCCCTGTATCGGCTGGATATGGATATGCTGCGGGAGGGGTATTTGTTCCGTATGGACAAGGTGTCTCTATTTCTGTGGCTAATGGGAGAACTAATTGGCGCGGCCTTTTTTCTGTTTACCGCTAGTCGAATTGCCAGCCGAGAATTGGGGCTGGGTAATGCCAAGCCAGCGGTGGCAGCCTTCTCGGTGCTACTGGGATGCGCCCTGTTCTTCGAGCATAGCGGCGGATATGCGCAGGTGGAGCAGGTTCGCAGTTGGTTGGTACAATATGGATGGCTGCTTCTTCTACCCTGCCTGTTAGCTGGAGCGCTAGGGGGGCTGATGGGGCGTGCCAAGGCAAAAAAGGAGAAGGATCATGCGAACTTGTAGCTTACTGTTGACCGCAAGTCTGCTTGCGTGCGTGCTAGGCGGATGCTTGGGGCCGGTATCCCTGGACGAATACAAATATGTATCCTCCATCGGCGTGGATGTGGGGCAGGCGGAGACCTATTCCTTTACGTTCCTTGTGCAAAGCGAAGCCAGCGATAGCAGCACCCAAAGCGCAGCCGGTAAGGCAATTATGGTGGGCGCGGAGGGAGAGGATCTGTTTCACGCCATCACTACAGTACATATGGGGGTCCCTTATCAGCTGAATTTCGAACGGCTCAACACCATCGTATTTGCAAAGGAAACAGCGGAGCAAGGCGCCTTATCCCGTATGAGCCGGGTTTCCCTTAATGCGCTGAATATCCGACAATCGGTTAAACTGATGGTATCTTTGTGTACGGCCCGGGAATTCTTGGAGGGGATGGCTGGAGCGGGTATGCAGAACATGACAAAGCTGCAATATAGCCTGTTTCGAAACTATAACGAGGAAGGCACATCTCCCTTGATCAACTACTCCCTGGTGCACGAGGCAGTGCGGGGCGGCCGGCTGGATCCGGTGATTACCTTGGGAGGCTTGGATGAGAGCGCGGTGGAAAAGGTAAAGGAACAGGAAAGCAGCCTCACTAGCGAAAGCAATCCCCAGAGTAGCGGCCAGCAAGGCGGTCAGGAACAGAAGCAACAGGAAGGCCAGAATAAAGAAGAGAAGAAAGCCGAGACCACCACGGAAGGCATTCCACGTTTAGGCGGTATGGCGGTTTATGCGGCGGGATCCGCTTTGTTCGACGGCTGGAACATGGTAGGGGTGTTGGATAGCTATGATACCCGGTTTTTACTGATGGGAGCAGGGGAATTCATACGAGGAAGCATTTCTATACCCTATGAGGATAGTAGGCTGACGGTGCTGCTGGCAGATACAGGGGCCTACATGGTGGATATGCAGGTAGGGGAAACGCCCAGGGGGGAGGTTTCTCTGCTGCTTACCTGCGAAGTGCTGCAGGATGATCAGCAGGTCAGCAAACAGGGGTGGGAGAATGGGCTGCGTCAAGAGGCAGAAGCCTATATAGAGGCGGAATTGGAGCGGGTGTTCCTTTTATGCCAGTCCCTCAATTGCGACGCTATGGGTATGGGGCGGGCGGCTAGCCGCAATTTTGCCTATGCCACGGACTGGGAAGCATATGACTGGAAGAGCAAATATCCCCAACTAGAGCTTACCTTTCACGTAAGGCTGGTGCCCCTGGACGATAACATCAACGCTGGATTGGAGTAAATGGGATGATCAAGGATTTCGCGCTGCTGTTCTTTGTGGGGATGGGCTTAGGGGTACTGTATTGCGGCACCTATACTGCATATTGCGCCCACCATAAGAAAAAAGGCGCCTTCCTTTGCGGAATGGCGCTGACACTGCTTTGCGCAGGTACGTTAGGTCTGCTCCTAGCTTATGTCATTCCAATCGGCTAATCTTTCATAGTCCGCTTGAAGAGCGCATGAAGCCGGTTGGCCATCTCTTGCCGCCGGGCTTGGGTGGCTTGCAGGTCGATGTAGTATTGGCCGTCTTCATCCACCGCCAATACATCGCCTTCACGGGCGGCCATGGGCAGCTGATCCCTGGGGGCACTGCCTCCTTCCCAAACGGCGGTATCTCCTTCAAAACGATCAATAATGGGCATGGGAATGGGCTCCTTTCCTGGCAACATTTCTTTGATTCTATCACCATATCGCCATAAAGTATATCTAGGAATTATCTTATTTATATGATACAATCAAAATAGGATAGTGGCTATATCCATGATGACGATCCAGAGCCGGTATATTTCATGTTGCGGGACTGTAATAGGGATAATACCACCGTTATAATGTATGATAGCCAGCAGCAAGAACCCAATGAAATGCCAGCATATAAAGGAGTTGCCCTATGCAGGAAGAAAAAGACATCGTATTGTCCTGGGACGCATTGGGACGAATGAAGGCACAAGCAGAAGCCTGGCAGGAATCCTTTACGCAAAAATGCTCCAGAACACTCAGAGAAACAGGTTCTTTGGGGGATGAGGAACTGTGCGCAGAGAGTACAGAGCTGGAAAATTTTCTATATTCTATCATGGATATGGAAAAAAGGCTTATGGCATTGGCCCCGGATGCCATGGATGGAAAGGACATAAATCAAGAATAATTTGTAAACAGTCCCATTTCCATGTGCAGGGGTCTCATAAAAGTTGTACAATAGTTTTTTAAGAGGCTAATACAAAGTATCAATCGCTGAAAGGTGGTAAATTGGATTTGCTGGACGTACTGGCAAGGACTATTTCAGGAGATCTGCATCAGTTCCTGTTGGCGGATGCGCTGGATATTCTGATCATAGCGATCCTGTTATATCAGCTTATTTTGCTCACCAAGGAGACCCGCGCCTATCAAGTACTAAAAGGGATTGGTGTGCTGTTTATTGCTGCCATCGTCAGCGATTTCTTTCAATTTCCTACGCTTAGCTGGCTGCTCAGCTCCCTGTTATCCGTGGGCATGATCCTGGCTGTGGTGCTGTTTCAACCGGAAATTCGCCGCGCCTTGGAACATATTGGCCGCGGTAATATATTCTCCAAAGATTTTATCGGTAGCCTTATTAGCGAGCCCAAAGTGATCGTAGACGAATTGCAGCAGGCGGTCATCAGCCTGGCAAAGCGTCGGGTAGGGGCATTGATCGTCATTGAACGGCGCACAGGCTTGGGAGATATTATCAATACAGGCACACGGATCGACGGACGCATCTCCGCACCGCTGGTGGAAAACATCTTTGAACCCAACACTCCCTTGCACGATCTGTCTCTTATACACATCTCCGAGC
>ENA-OZGX01000908-OZGX01000908.1-human-gut-metagenome-genome-assembly--contig:-NODE-908-length-12643-cov-5.153797_pt1 | contig 12643 bp, 15 predicted proteins | sample MGYA00244040_ERZ653674 | MGnify/ENA primary metagenome ERZ653674 (study PRJEB26926, sample SAMN06165232) | human gut metagenome | biome: ENVO:00009003; feature: ENVO:2100002; material: ENVO:00002003... | reverse complement strand
TGGTGTTCGTAGGGGACGGCATCAATGACGCACCAGTGCTGGCCCAGGCGGATGTTGGGATCGCCATGGGGGGCTTGGGCAGCGACGCTGCCATCGAGGCGGCGGACGTGGTCATCATGGACGATCATCCAGCCCGCATCCCCACTGCCATTTCCATCGCCCGCAGAACCATGGCCATCGTGCGCCAGAACATCGTATTTGCCCTGGGGGTAAAGGGCGTAGTACTGCTCATGGGCGCCCTGGGCGTAGCCACCATGTGGGAAGCCGTATTCGCAGATGTAGGTGTATCCGTCATCGCCATCCTGAATTCCATGCGGGCACTAAAAAAACAATAGGCCCCTTTCATAAAAAACGCGCCGCCTGCTTCGTGTCCAGCCATACGAATTTATGGTTGAACGCTCCGAGGGGGCGCTATTTTTTGCTGTTTAGCCAGCCTAATTCTCTATGCCTGCGCAGGCCGGGCATCCGGCAGCTCCATTTCACCCTTGTGCCGTACTATAAGCCTGCGGTAGACCACAAAATAGAAGGCCAGTTCCACCAGGAAGGTGACGATCCAGGAGACCGGATAGGATAGATACAGCATTTCTAAAGTATGGTTGGCCGCGAACACGGTATAGATCCAAATGATCCGCAGCCCGCACGCCCCGCACAACACCACTACCATGGGGATAAAAGAGGAGCCCATCCCCCGCATGGAGGCCACCATTACGTCGATGAAGCCCATGAAGAAATACACGGTATTCACCAGGAACATTCGCTGTATGCCATACTCTACCGCTGCAGGGTCCGTGGGCAGATAGATCTCCAGTAGGAACCGATCCGCTGCAAGGAAAGCGGCGGACATAGTTACCCCCACAATGAACACCACGCTCAGGCAAATCCAGGTGATCCGGTGAATCCGGTGGTATTGCCGGCCGCCTACGTTTTGCCCCACAAAGGCCAGGGCCGCCTGGGAAATGGCATTCATGGCAGTATAGATGAAGCCCTCCAGATTGCTGGCAGCAGCACTGCCCGCCATGGCCAAGGCGCCAAAGGAATTGATGGAGGACTGGATCAATACATTGGAAATGGAGAATACCGTGCTTTGCAGGCCGGCAGGCAGGCCGATCCGCAGGATGGCCCATACCTTATCCGGCTTGAGAGCCAATTGCTTGGGATGGAATTGCAGGCAGCCTTCCGTGCGCATCAGGCACAAGATGATCAGCGCGGCAGAAATATATTGGGAGATCACCGTAGCGATGGCGACCCCCGCCACGCCCATATGGAACCGAATCACTAGGAACAGGTTTAGGATCACGTTCACCACGCCAGATATGGATAGAAAATACAGGGGCTGGCGGGTATTGCCCACCGCCCGCAGGATGGACGCGCCAAAGTTGTACACCATACTGGCCGGGATGCTCAGAAAGAAGATGCGTAGATACAAGGCAGATTGCTCCAGTACCTCCGCAGGGGAATCCATCCACTCCAGCATGGTACGGGAGGCGAAGAAGCCAAAAGTACCCACAATAACACCCAAAATCAGGCTCAGGGAAAAGGCCGTATGGATGGTCTCGCTCACCTCTGTATAGTTTTTCGCGCCATAGTGCTGGGCTACCGCCACGCTAACCCCCACGGACAAGCCCAAGAACAGGTTTACCGTCAGGTTTACCAGGCTGGAAGTGGATCCCACCGCCGCCAGCGCCGTACTGCTGTCGAACCGCCCCACCACAATAATATCCGCCGCATTGTATAATAGCTGCAACAATCCAGTAAAGATCAGGGGCAAAGAATAGGCTATAATCTTTTTTAGAAGAGGCCCATGGCACATGTCCACTTCGTACTTGCTTCGCTGCATATGATTATCCAAGGTTTAACCAAACCTCCATTCCTTCCGTATACATCGTGTTCCTGTCCTCCAGGATAAAAAAGGCCTCCGCCCCATAGGATTTCGCCAAAGCAAGGCCATCTTCGGTCCCCAAGGCAAAGCAGGCTGTGCTGAGCGCATCCGCCAACAAGCTGCTCTTTGCCAATATGCTGACGGACAAAACTCCATTTTGTATGGGATACCCGGTATGAGGATCCAAAATATGATGGTATCGTATTCCATCCAGATCGAATCCCCGCTCATATACGCCGCTGGTGACCAGGCTATATCCACTTTGCAGGGAGACGACTCCCACAGATCTTCCATATTGGCCACCGGGATCCTGTATGGCAATCTGCCAGCTGCTTTGTTTTTCGTTTTGGCCTAGCGCCTTTACATTCCCCCCGATATTTACCAGTGCGTCAGTAACGCCCCGGTCCGCAAGATACGAAACCAGGGCATCTGCCACATATCCTTTTGCAATCCCTCCCAGGTCGATGGACTGGCCGTCGCCCAAGCGTACCCCCGCTTGGGAAATGACGACCTGGGTATAATCCACCAACGCGGCCGCCTGCTCCAATACGTCTGCCGCCGGCAACGCCGGTGTTTCCGCCTTAAAGTCCCAGAGCGCTGATGCCGGGGCAATGGTCACATCAAACCAGCCGCCGCTGGCCTGGGCGATTTCTTGGGCCATTTTCAGGATGTCCAACGTCTCCTCGCTTACAGCCACCGTTTCTCCCTGGGCGTGATTCAGCCGCCATACGTCGCTGCCCTGCTTGTTTTTGCTCAGCAGCGCCTCGTAGCGGGCGCATTCTTGCAGCGCTTCCTGTAGCACAGACTCCGGGCAACGGCCCTGCAGGCTCACAAAGGTGTCAAAATAATAGCCCAGCGCCGTGTTCCAGCGCGGGGCGCAGCCTCCCAAACAAGCGGCATAGGCAATTATAAGCGCAAAGGCTACGCTTCGCAATAGCTTATTTATCATACGCATTACCAGCATCCGTTGATCAATATTAAGGTAGCATAAACGTGGAGGAAACACAAGCCCTTCCTGCGAAGAGGACGAAACAGCGCACCTTTTTTCCCGAAATGTAGTTATCGGCATTTTTATATGATTTTTCGCATTTTGCTTTGCGCTATATCCTGTGCTTATAGGTAGTCCATTCCTGGGCCCGGAGATGCGCTTTTTCCATGCAAGAAGCTAAAAGTCTTTTCCAATCATCCCTCCGACGAAGCGACAAGAAAATAAAAAAACAATATATCGTGTATTGACTTTTTATTTTTCCTGTGCTATCATTGCCCCATCATTTAATTGGGAGAAGCCGGAGAAAGGAGCAGCCATGTACCAGTTCGCGTATGCCAATATGGCCCGTATGGATGCGCACAAGTGTGCGTCTCATGGTGCTGCCCGCACTGCCGGCGCTTCTACGCAGGTATATGTACTGGGCACCGCGCTTGCGGTGTCCATTCTTATTTGTGGACTCGTAGGCATTGTACGCCTGCTTGGTCTGGTTGTCCTGCTTAGCCTGTTGGTACACAGCCTCCCGCGCCGTCTAAGAACCCAATAGATCGATTGGTTCGTATACTTAGGCGGCGCCGTTCCAAGAACGGAGCCGCTTTTTAAGTATAAAGTTGCAAATATAAAAAGGAGAAGGAAAAACATGAAGAAGATCGTTTCTACCCTCATTGCCCTTGTGATGATCCTAGTCTGTTTCGCAGGCTGCTCCAGCGCCCCTGCGGCTGAAGCCGGCAGCGACAGCGGTGACAGCATCAAGGTAGGCGTTTTGGCCCCCCTGACCGGTTCCGTGGCGGAATACGGCGTAGCGGTAGCCAATGGCGTAAAGATGTATGTGGAAGAGCTCAACGCTGCTGGTGGCATCAACGGCAAGCAGGTTGAGCTGATCGAGTACGACGAGGAAGGCGACAGCGCCAAGGCTGTTACCGGCTACAATTCCCTGGTGGATCAGGGCGTCACCGCCATCATCGGCGACGTGACCACCGCCCCCACCATAGCTGTGGTGGTAGAGAGCCAGGCCGACCAGATCCCCATGATCACCGCTTCTGCCACCGCTGACGCGGTCACCGTGGCTGAGGATGGCACTGTGTATGAGAACATGTTCCGTTCCTGCTTCATCGACCCCTTCCAGGGCAGCAAGATGGCTTCCTTTGCCAGCGAGAAGCTGGGCGCCAAAACTGCCGCCGTGCTGTATAACACTGGTTCCGACTACTCCATCGGCTGCGCCGAGGCCTTCCAGGAGCAGGCTGCCGCCGTGGGTATGGAGATCGTCGCTGTGGAAAGCTATGCCGATGGCGCCACCGAGTTCCAGAGCCAGCTCACCAACATCGCCTCTAAGACCCCCGACGTGCTCTTCATCCCGGATTACTACAGCGTAATCGCCCTGGTTGCCCAGCAGGCCAACGCCGCTGGCGTCACCGCCACCATGCTGGGTTCCGACGGCTGGGACAGCGTGCTGGATGTGGTTACCGACGCTTCCTTGCTGGAAGGCTCCTACTACTGCTCCGGTTATTCCATCCAAGATACCTCTGAAGCGGTGCAGACCTTCGTGAGCGCCTACCAGGAGAAGTACGACGCCTCCCCCAATATGTTTGCCGCCCAGGGCTATGACGCCGCCATGATCATGTGTGCTGCCTTGGCCAAGGCCGAAGAGCAAGGCCTTACCGCAGGTACCGAGGAATACATGGCCGCCGTCATCGACGCCCTGAACGCCACCGACATGGAGTGCGTCACTGGCCACGTGACCTATGACGAGTTCAACAACCCGGAAAAGACCGCTGCCATCATCAACATCACCGGCGGCACCGCTGAGTTCTGGGGCAAGTATTGATCCCTGGGCTTGTTAACAACAACAAGGAACACAATTGCTGCTGCGGGGAAAACAGCCGTTTTCCCCGCACGGCATCGCAAATGAAGCCATAGCACTTGCGATGCCGCTTCCTATTTGAAGGAAAGGAATCACACTATGCTATTTTTGTCCCAACTGATCAACGGCTTGCAGCTGGGCAGCATTTACGCCCTGGTGGCCCTGGGTTACAGCATGGTTTACGGCATTATCATGCTGCTGAATTTCGCCCATGGGGACATCATCATGATGGGCGGTTATTTTGCCCTGGTCTCCCTGGCGGCCAGTTCCAACCCTGTCCTGGCGGTGATTGCCACGGTGGTAGGGTGCGTGGTGCTGGCCGTTATTATTGAAAAGGTAGCCTATAAGCCCCTGCGGCAGGCCCCCCGTATCTCCCTGCTGATCACAGCCATCGGCGTATCCCTGCTGCTCCAGAACCTAGCGCAGCTAATTTGGACCGCCAATACCCGGGCTTTCCCCAGCACTATGATTATTCCGGCCATCACCTTTAACCTGGGGGGCCTCTCCATCAGCCTGAACGTCATCGTCACCATTGTGGTGTCGGTGATCTCCATGGTGCTCCTTGCCTTCATCGTGCAAAAGACTAAAATGGGCAAGGCCATGCGGGCGGTGAGCGAGGATACGGAAGCTGCCCAATTGATGGGCATCAACGTAAACAATACCATCACCTATACCTTTATCATCGGCTCCGCCCTGGCGGGCATCGGCTCCATCCTCTATTGCTGCCGCTACCCCATCGTCAACCCCACCATGGGCTCCCTGCTGGGCCTTAAGGCCTTCGTGGCCGCCGTGTTAGGAGGTATTGGTTCCATCCCTGGCGCCATGATTGGCGGCTTCGCCATTGGCCTGGCCGAGGTGCTGGTCACCTCCATCGGCCTTTCTGCCTGGACGGACGCGGTGGTGTTCGCGGTGTTGATCGTGGTGCTGCTCATCAAGCCCACCGGCTTTATGGGCGCCAGCATGACCGAAAAGGTGTAAGGAGGGCTGCCTATGAAATCCACATATAAGCAGATCCCCATGGTGGCCCGGTATCTCATCAACACGGCATTGATTGTGATTTTTTTGGCCGTAGGCACCATCGTGATCTCCAGCGGCCTCATCAACCGGGCCCAAAGCTCTGTGGTACTGCAGGTGGGCATCTATATCATCCTGGCGGTCTCCCTGAACATCGTCACCGGCTACCTGGGCCAGCTTCCTTTGGGCCATGCGGGCTTTATGGCCGTGGGGGCCTACGCCGGGGCCATCTTCTGGAAAAGCAGCCTGGGCGGCAGCTTGCCTGACGGGATCACCATCTTCATCGGCCTGGTGCTGGCGGGCATCGTAGCCGCCATCTTTGGCATTCTAATCGGTATCCCCGCCCTGCGTCTCAAGGGAGACTATCTGGCCATCATTACCCTAGGCTTTGGGGAGATTATCCGGGTATGTATCATCAACCTGCCGGAGATCACCGGCGGTACTCCCGGCATGATGGGCATTCCCAAGCATGCCAGCTTCCTGGTGGTATACCTGGCGGTGGTGGTCACTTGTACTGTAATCCACCTGATGATGAAATCCCGCCATGGCCGAGCCATCCTATCCATCCGGGAAAACGAGATCGCTGCGGAAAGCTGCGGCATCAACATTACTTATTATAAAGTGCTGGCCTTTGCCGTCTCCTCCTTCTTTGCAGGGGTTGCTGGCGCCCTTTATGCGGGCTATCAGGGCTTGCTCACCCCCACCAGCTTTGACTTTATGGCTTCCATTAACATCCTGGTGATGGTGGTGTTGGGCGGCATGGGCTCCATGATCGGCTCCGTGATCGCCGCGGCGGTGCTCACCAGCCTGCCCTTGGCCCTCCAGGCCCTGAATACCTACCGGATGGTCATCTACTCCATCCTGTTGATCGCCACCATGATTTTCAAGCCCTCCGGTCTAATGGGAACCTACGACTTCTCCATGAGCCGGCTGCTGGAGCGCATCATCAACGGCAAGCAGATCCGGGCGGATAAGAAAGCCAAGAAAGCAGGTGACGCAAATGGATAAACTGGTTCATGTTCCCAGCAACGCCCTGATCCCTGAGCGGGACCTAGGTAAGTTGCCCATCCTGGACATCCGACATCTTGGTATCGATTTTGGTGGCCTAAGCGCGGTGGATGATTTCAACCTGACCATCGGCCGCACGGAGATTGCCGGCCTGATTGGCCCCAACGGGGCGGGCAAGACCACCGTGTTCAACCTGCTCACCAACGTATATCACCCCACCCGGGGCTCCATCCTGCTGGACGGGAAGGATACGGCGGGCAAAAAGACCTATCAGCTTAACAAGATGGGCATCGCCCGTACATTCCAGAACATCCGGCTGTTCAAGAACCTCACCGTGGAGGACAACGTAAAGATTGGCCTGCACAACGCCACGGACTATTCCCTGGCCCAGTCTATCCTTCGGCTGCCGGTATTCTGGCGGGAGGAGAAGAAAGCCCATGAAAAGGCCCTGGAGCTGCTCTCCATCTTCGACATGCAGGACATGGCGGACTGGAAGGCAGGCAGCCTCCCCTATGGCGCCCAGCGCCGGTTGGAAATTGTCCGTGCCCTGGCTACTAAGCCCGGGATCATGCTGCTGGACGAACCTGCCGCAGGTATGAACCCTTCGGAGACAACCGAATTGATGGAAAATATCCGCAAGATCCGGGATACCTTCCACATCGCCATTATGCTCATCGAGCATGATATGAACTTGGTGATGGGCATCTGCGAGGGCATTGCCGTGCTCAACTATGGCCGCATCATTGCCAAGGGTTCCCCGGAGGAGATCAAGTCCAACCCGGTGGTCATCGAAGCCTATTTAGGCAAGAAGGGAGGCGCCCAGGCCCATGCTTAAGGTTGAGGATATTCATGTTTACTATGGCAACATCCACGCGGTAAAGGGCATCTCCTTCCATGTAAACGAGGGAGAAATCGTTTCCCTGATCGGCGCCAACGGCGCAGGGAAATCCACAGTGCTTAAAACCATTTCCGGCGTATTGCGGGCTAAGAGCGGCAGTATCTCCTTCCTGGGCCATGACATCTCCAAGGTGGAGGCCCATAAAATCGTCCGCCAGGGCATCGCCCATGTGCCGGAAGGCCGCCGGATCTTCCTGAAGATGACGGTGATGGAAAACCTGGAGATGGGCGCTTTTACCCGCAAAGAAGTCTCCAAGGAGGACGTGGAAAAGGTATTCGAGCGCTTCCCCCGTCTCAAGGAACGGCAGAACCAGATCGCCGGCACCCTCTCCGGTGGCGAGCAGCAGATGCTGGCCATGGGCCGGGCCCTGATGAGTTCCCCCAAGCTGCTGATGCTGGATGAGCCCTCCATGGGCCTTGCGCCCCTGCTGGTGGAGCAGATCTTCGACATCATTAAGACCCTCCACGCAGCTGGTACCACCATCTTGCTGGTGGAGCAGAACGCAGGCATGGCCCTGGAGATCGCAGACCGGGCCTATGTGCTGGAAACCGGCCGCATCAGCCTGAGCGGCACCGGCGCCGAGCTCGCGGACAGCGAGGACATCAAGAAAGCCTACCTGGGCGGCTAAGCCCTCCATCGAATCCCCGGCTCTCCCCTTTTGCAAGGGGGCCCGGCCGGGGTTTTTTGCTGTTTAGAAATTTAGACGAGGTGATCGGATATGGAACAAATTCAGGACCGTAGCGAATTTCTCGCTTCGGAGCCCATTGGGAAATTGCTGCTGCGGCTGGCAGTCCCGGCGGTGATCGCCCAGCTGGTCAACGTCCTATATAACATCATCGACCGGGTCTATATCGGCCATATACCGGGCATTGGCAAGCTGGCCTTGACCGGGGTGGGCGTATGCCTGCCCATCATATTGGTGATTTCCGCCTTTGCCGCCCTTGTAGCTATGGGGGGCGCCCCCCAGGCCAGCATCCAGATGGGCAAGCGGGACAACGAAAAGGCCGAGGAGATACTAGGTAATTGTACCGCGTTGATGCTGGTTTTTAGCGCCGTGCTGATGGCGGTGATCTTCGTCTGGTGCAGGCCCCTGCTCCTTATGTTTGGGGCCAGCGAAAACACCATTGTATATGCGGAACCCTATATGCGTATCTATACCTGGGGCACTCCCTTTGTGCAGCTGGCCTTGGGGCTCAACGCCTTTATCAGCGCCCAGGGTTTTACCCGTGCCAGCATGAACTCCGTGATCATCGGCGCGGTATCCAATATCATTCTGGACCCTATCTTCATTTTCCTGCTGGATATGGGTCCCCAAGGCGCGGCCGTGGCCACAGTGATCTCCCAGGCTATCTCCGCACTCTGGATGGTGCGCTTCCTCACCAGCGAGCATACGGTGCTCCATATCCGTCGGCAGTACCTGCGGATCGACTGGCCCATCATCGCCCCCTGCCTGGCCCTGGGCCTTTCCCCCCTTCATTATGCAGGTGACGGAAAGCGCCATTTCCGTGTGCTTCAATTCCTCCCTGCTGCGCTATGGGGGGGACACCGCCGTGGGCGCTATGACCATTCTCAATAGCTTGATGATGTTCTCCATGATGCCCCTAAGGGGCCTAACCCAGGGAGCCCAGCCCATCACCAGCTACAACTATGGCGCGAAAAATGCCGCCCGGGTCAAAGCATCCTTCTCTGTGCTGCTGAAAGCGTGCCTGGGGTATTCCCTGCTCTTTGGGATCAGCATCCTGGCCTTCCCGGAACTCTTCGCCCGCATGTTTACCCCAGATCCAGAGCTGATCGCTTATACCGCCTGGGCCGGCCGGATCTACTTTGCCGCCACCGCCATCTTCGGTATCCAGCTGGCCTGCCAGCAGACCTTGGTTTCCATCGGCAATGCAAAGACCAGTACCTTTTTGGCTCTGTTCCGCAAGGTGCTGGTATTGATCCCCCTGATCTATATCCTGCCGGCTTTCCTGGAAAACAAGACCATGGCCGTCTATCTGGCGGAACCCGTGGCGGATTTTCTAGCGGTGGCCCTGACCAGCATTCTGTTCGCCAAAAACTTTAAACGGGCCCTGGGTGAAATGGCGCCTCAGCCATAACGCCCCAAGCCGGGCCTGGAGGCTAAACCCCTATGCAATACGCGCAAAGCGCCCGAACCCCTGTCGGTTTGGGCGCTTTTTTGCGGGAAGCCCCGCGCTTTTTCTCTTCCGCCTGGCGGCGGGCACAACAAGGCGCAGCGGACATCATGTGCTTCCCTTCCTGGCGGGATACGGTGACCCAGGGGAAAGCCGGGCCCCCTTTCAGGCAAAGTCCGGACTACAAAAAAACCTCCGTATGACCCTAAGGGCCTACGGAGGATGGTTATACTATAGAGACATGGCTGCTTGGCAGAGTCGTTTACCCAGGGGCTATGTAGGTTGCAATCTCGCCCCCCATTGGTTACGATCAATAGTTCTCCGCCCGTACCTCAAAGTAGCTCTGGGGATGGAGACACACGGGGCATACCTCAGGGGCCTTTTTGCCGATGACCAGATGGCCGCAATTCCGGCACTCCCACATGGTCTCGCCGGCCTTTTCAAAGACGGCCTTCATCTCCACGTTGTTGAGCAGCTTGCGATAGCGCTCCTCATGGGTCTTTTCGATAGCGGCTACCGCACGGAACCGGGCGGCCAACTCCACAAACCCCTCTTCCTCTGCCTCCTTGGCAAAGGTGGCGTACATATCGGTCCACTCGTAATTTTCACCCTCCGCCGCATGGAGCAGGTTGGCGGCGGTATCGCCCAGCTCGCCCAGGGCCTTAAACCAAAGCTTGGCATGCTCTTTTTCGTTGTTGGCGGTCTTTTCAAAGATCTCCGCGATCTGCTGATAGCCTTCCTTGCGAGCTACGCTGGCAAAATAGGTATACTTATTCCTTGCCTGGGATTCTCCCGCGAATGCGGCCTGTAGGTTTTTCTCGGTCTTGCTGCCTTTGAGTTCCATGGTTCAATCCTCCCTTAAGATTGGTAACTATTATTATAATAGTACTTTATAGTTGTTATGTCAAGGATTTTTCCAACTGAAGCAAAAATTTCTTTCTTTCTAATCCCCAAGCAAAACCCGTCAGCCTTCCATCCTTCCCCACCACTCGATGGCACGGAATTAAAATTGCAATGGGGTTCTTTCCGCAGGCAGAGCCGACCGCTCTTGCCCCTCTCGGACAACCGACCCGTTCTGCCAGTTCTTCATAGGTGATGGTAGCACCAAATGGGATTTTTTGCAACTGTTGCCATACCTCTTTTTGAAAAGGCGTTCCAGCCGGACATAAGGGGAGATCAAAATTCCGTTGTTTGCCTGCAAAGTAAGCATCTAACTGGGCATGGGCTTCCTGCAATAGGGGCGTCTGTCTTTCTATCCCAGCCGCAGCGGGCTGGATGCCAAAGCCTAAGGCCGTAATGGTTTCCCCATGTTGGCAGATATATACCATGCCCAGAGGCGTAAATGCGGTTATATATTCCATTATATACTCCTATCCCTATTTCCCCACACCTGCCCACAGTATCTCCGTAACGGTCGGTTGCCATGTATTGAAATATTGTATCTCCTTCATTTTAAGAAACCATTATAAATTTATAAAATTTATCTTAGGCGGACAATTCCCCTTGTCATACTTCAGAAACGTGTTTATAATTAATCCATCGCGTTAGAACAATGCGTCTGTTGTTTTTTTGCTTTTGAGCAGCTTGTTGCTTTGGTAAGCACTTATATTTTGCTTCATCCCCAGGCCAAAGAAGGCAGGCAAACGGGATGGAGCATGGAAAGGTGGGTTTAACATGTGGGAATTTGTGAATGCCCTGCTTCATAATACAGTCTTGATGTGCGCCATATCCGGCTGGTTTGTAGCCCAGGTGTGTAAGGCCGTCCTCTTCGCCTTGATGAACCGCCGGTTCCAGTTGGAACGGCTGGTGGGCAGCGGCGGGATGCCCAGCTCCCATGCGGCCACGGTGCTGGCCATGGTGGTGGCGTCCGGGGTGGAATACGGCCCGGAGAGCTTCCCCTTTGCCATCAGCGCCCTGGTGGCCATCATCGTCATCCACGACGCCCGGGGCGTCCGCCTGGAAACCGGCAAGCAGGCGGAGATCCTGAACCGGCTTATGCACTATGGAGATCTCAAGGAGCTATTTAAGGACGAAGAATACCTGAAGGAACTGGTGGGACATACCCCCTTTCAGGTGTTGGTGGGGGCGATCCTGGGGGCTGTGACCGGGCTCATCATGAGCCTATATGTGGTCTAATCTGCCCTGGGCCGGCCCAGCTCATCGAAATTCCGTTTCAGCGCCTGTTCCACCGGCAGGATGGTCAGCACCAGGGCCAGGGTCTGCACCCCCACCAAAATGCCGGCCCACAGGCTGATGGTATCGATGGGCTTGCCGTACAGGCAGCCCATGACCGCCAGGGTCACCGCCAGCATGGGCCAGCTAAGCCGCACCCATAGCTTTCCCGCATAGACCTGGGCAAAGAGCCAGGTCTCTTTATTTTTGGTGGAGCGCCGGGTGCGGTAACCATAGGCCCAGTTGATCTGCTTGGGCGGGTGCTTTGCCAACAGCGTCCCCGCCCCCAGAACGATAAGCGGAATTAACAAGGAACAAACCAACATATAAATCCAAAAGCCCATGTTAAATCACCTGAAATAGATAGAATTTCAAATAATCCGTTTCCGGCACATCCGGCAGTATAGGATGATCGGGGGCCTGTTGCCGGGCCTCGATCTGGCGCAGGGTACGGCCCGCGTCAAAGGAGGCTTCGTGCAACATTTGGCGGAACATGTCGTCCTTCATAAAGTGGGAGCAGGAACAAGTAGCCAAATATCCGCCCCGAGGCAATAAGCCCATGGCCCGGCGGTTGATCTCCTTATAGCCCCGGAAGGCGCTGCGGGCTGTAGCGGCGGACTTGGTAAAGGCGGGCGGGTCCAGGACTGTCTCTTATACACATCTCCGAGCCCACGAGACCCTAAGACATCTCGTA
>ENA-OZGX01000906-OZGX01000906.1-human-gut-metagenome-genome-assembly--contig:-NODE-906-length-12664-cov-4.950908_pt1 | contig 12664 bp, 12 predicted proteins | sample MGYA00244040_ERZ653674 | MGnify/ENA primary metagenome ERZ653674 (study PRJEB26926, sample SAMN06165232) | human gut metagenome | biome: ENVO:00009003; feature: ENVO:2100002; material: ENVO:00002003... | reverse complement strand
GAGATGTCTTAGGGTCTCGTGGGCTCGGAGATGTGTATAAGAGACAGATTCGCTGCCCTGGGTGCATTTTACATTGCCCTGGGCCGTGTAGAAATACAGCTTATCCCCGCACGCTCCTTCCTCCAGGCATGCCACCACCTGTTCCTCCTTTTCAAAGGCGATAAGGGCGTTTAGATTGGCTGGCTTTGCGTTGAGCCGGGTCTCCGGGATTTCCTCCACCGGCAGGAAACAGCAGGCACCCAGGTTGGTAAAAAATCGCAGCCTCCTATCCGTGGCCGTCTGGATCAAAGCCAGGGGATTTTCCCCGGCACCTTGCTCCGGGCTATACGCCTTTGGCGCCATCCGCCGGATCCGCGCCCCAGGCAGCAGTACCACCAAAGCCTCTTCGCTGACACGGGCCGCCTCCTCCGGCAGGGCCGCCCCCAAATCCTCCTGAATCAGCTGAGTACGCCGCGGCGTGCCATAGGCGTCCCGGATCTCCCCTAGTTCCTTTTGGATCACCGCCCGGAGCTTTTTCGGGGATTCCAAAATGGCGATCAGCTCCTTAATGAGGGCCTTGACCTGCTTGTATTCCTTTTCGATGGCCAGCAGCTCCAGGTTGGTGAGCCGTTGCAGCCGCAGGTCCAGGATGGCTTGGGCCTGGATCTCCGTGAGGCCAAACCGCTCCATCAGCCCGTCCCGAGCTGCCTTGGGGGTCTTGGAGGCACGGATCAGGGCGATCACCGCATCGATGTTGGCGATGGCCACCATGAGTCCCTCCAGGATATGCTCCCGCCGCTGGGCCGCTTCCAGGTCGAAGCGGGTCCTTCTGCTGACCACCTCCTCCTGATGGCGGATATAATGGGCGATGACCTCCTTGAGGCCCATCTGTAGGGGTTTGCCCCCGGCGATGGCCACCATATTCACCCCGAAGGTGGTTTGCAAATCGCTATACTTATACAGGTACGCTAGGATCTTATCCGCGTCCGCGTCCTTCTTGACCTCGATCACCGCCCGGGTGCCCGACCGGTCGGATTCATCCCGGATATCCGCGATGCCGGCAAACAGGGCCTTCTTCTCCTGGCTTACCTTGAGAATATCCTCCAGGGCACGTGCCTTGTTCACCTGATAGGGGAACTCGGTCACCACGATGAGCTTACGGCCTGCCCGGCCATCCTCTATATGCACCTTGGCCCGCATGGTCAGCTTGCCCCGGCCGGTCTCATAGGCGGCCCGAATCTCCGGGCTATCCAGGAGATACCCGCCTGTGGGAAAATCCGGGCAGGGCATCACCTGCATCAGGGCGTCCAAGGAAACCTCCGGCTGCTCCATTTGCAGCAGCACCGCGTCGATAGCCTCCCCCAGGTTATGGGGGGGGATATTGGTGGCCAAGCCCACGGCAATGCCGCTGGCCCCGTTTACCAGCAGGTTGGGAAAGCGGCCGGGCAGCAGCTCTGGCTCCTTGAGTGTATCGTCAAAGTTCAGGGCAAAGGGCACCGTGTCCTTGTCCAGGTCCCGCAGCATTTCCAGGGCGATGGGCGCCATGCGGGCTTCCGTATACCGCATGGCCGCCGCGCTGTCCCCATCCACGCTGCCAAAGTTGCCATGGCCGTCCACCAGGGGCATCTGCATGTTGAAGGGCTGGGCCATGCGCACCATGGCGTCATACACCGAGGTGTCCCCATGGGGATGGTATTTGCCCAGGCAATCCCCCACGATACGGGCGCTTTTCCGGTGGGGCTTATCCGGGGTGGTGCCCAGCTCCAGCATGGTATACAAAATTCGCCGCTGCACCGGTTTCAGCCCGTCCTCCACCCGGGGCAAGGCCCGCTCCAGGATCACGTATTCCGCATAGGGCAGCATGGATTCGTGCATCACCGTGTCCATGCTCTTCTCGATGATGGTCTCCCCCAGGGGAAGCTGGGGCTCGTTTTTCTTAGCCATGCTGTACGCCTCCCTTCTCCACGGCAGCCTTGTCCGCAAAGGCGTCCGCCTTGTTGAAATTGGCGAATTCGCTGATATATTCCTTGCGGGGGGCCACTTTGTCCCCCATCAAAACCGTCACCAGATGCTCCACATCCGCTGCGTCGTCGATATGCACCCGCACCAAAGACCGGTTCTCCGGGTTCATGGTGGTTTCCCACAGCTGCTCCGGGTTCATCTCGCCCAGGCCCTTATACCGTTGCAGGGTATAGCCCTTGCCCACCTTTTTAATGGCCGCATTCAGCTCCCCATCGTCATAGGCATAGCGGATCTCCTTCCCCTTCTGCACCTTATAGAGGGGCGGCAGGCCGATGTATACATGGCCGTCGGTAATCAGCTCCTTCATATAGCGGTAGAAGAAGGTCAGAAGAATAGCCCGGATATGGGCCCCATCCTGATCCGCATCCGAAAGGATGATGATCTTATCGTATTTCAGGCTGGAAAGGTCGAAATCCTCCCCGATGTTGGTGCCGATGGCGGTGATGATGGAGCGGAATTCCTCGTTGGCCAGCACCTGGTCCAGCCGCTTTTTCTCCACGTTCAAGGGCTTGCCACGAAGCGGCAAAATCGCCTGGAACCGCCGGTCCCGCCCCTGTTTGGCGCTGCCGCCGGCGCTGTCCCCCTCCACGATGAACAGCTCGTTCCGCTTGGGGTCCCGGCCCGTGCAGCTGGACAGCTTCCCCACCAGGGGGGCGTTTTCCAGCTTGCTCTTCTCCCGGGCCATGGTCTTGGCCTTGCGGGCGGTCTCCCGCACTTTGGCCGCCTTGATGGCCTTGTCCGCGATGCGGTTGGCGATGTCGGCGTTTTTCAGGTCCTCCAGGAAGGGAGTAAGCTGCTCCGTCACCACGTATTCCACCGCGGGACGGGCCTCCGTATTGCCCAGGCGGGTCTTGGTCTGGCCCTCGAACTGGATGTTGCGCATCTTCAGGGAGATAATGGCGGTGAGACCCTCTCGGAAATCCTCCCCGGACAGAGAGGGGTCCTTGTCCTTGAGGAAGTCCATGCGACGACAATAATCGTTGAGCACCTTGGTGAGGGCTGCCTTAAAGCCGGTCTCATGGGTGCCGCCCTCGGTAGTGGGAATGTTGTTGACATAGGAAAAGATGCTTTCGCTATAGCCGTCATTATGCTGCATAGCAATATCCACCTGGATGCCGTCCTTTTCCCCCTTTATATGGATAGGGTCTGGATAAATCGGGGTCTTGTCCCCATTCATATACCGGACGAAATCCGACAGGCCGCCCGCGAAGCAATATTCCTTCTCCCGCTTGGTCCGTTCATCCAGTAGAAAAAAGGTAACCCCTCTGTTCAGATAGGCTAATTCCCGCATCCTTTTAGCAATAATATCAAAATTCATATCCAGGGTTTCAAACACCCGGCCGTCCGGCAAAAAGGTGATCTTGCTGCCCCGCTTACGGGTGCGGCCTGTCTCCGCCAGGGGTGCCATGGGCTGACCGGAATGGATCTTCCCCTGCTGATCCTCATAGCTGCGAAATTTTTGATAATATGCCTTTCCGCCGGTATATACTTCTACTTCTACATATTCGCTCAAGGCGTTCACCACGCTGGCGCCTACCCCGTGAAGGCCGCCGGAAAAGCCATAGCTGTCGTTGTCAAACTTGCCGCCGGCATGAAGCTGGGTAAATACCACCTCCACCCCGCTGACCCCTAACTTTTCATGAATCCCCACTGGGATGCCCCGTCCGTTGTCCTCCACAGTAACGGACTGATCCTTATGCAGGGTAACCTGTACCCGGTCCGCATAGCCGTTGGCAGCCTCGTCCACGGCGTTATCCACGATCTCCCACAACATATGATGCAGGCCACGTACGCCGGTGGAGCCGATATACATACCCGGCCGCATCCGTACCGCCTCCAAGCCTTCCATCACCTTGATATCGCTTACGCTGTAGTCCTTGGCCATCCATTCCCTCCGCATGTTTGTAAAAAATCCTTAGGTTACCATATACGGTATATGGAACCGTAAAACACCACATTATAGTATAATACAACAGCCAAAAATGGGCAACGTATATTCTTCCCCCTTCTTCACCACACTACATATAACGATAAGAAAGGAAAGAAAAATATGGATCCCAACGCACAACTTTTGCAGGACATATACCAAAACACCGTCATGGGCAAGGTCGCCTTGAATCAGCTTATCAAACGGTGTGAAGATGCGAATTTTCGCAAGGCTATGGCCGACCAATTCGCCGAATATCATCAGGTACAAACCGAGGCTCAGCGGCTTTTGAAGGCCACCCACCTAGAGCCCAAGCAGCCGCCGGTGTTCCCCTTGCGGATCCATACCAGCCTAAACCTGCGCTTGGATAGCACCTCCACCCACATGGCGGAAATGCTCATGCAGGGCAGCGTGATGGGAATCGTGGATCTGTCCCGTTCCCTGCGCAAATATTCCCAGGCCGACAGCGAAGCCCGAGCCCTGGGGGAACAGCTGCTGCGCACGGAGGAAAACAACCTGCGCCGGCTCCAGCGCTACCTATAGATTTATCGAAGCCTATGGAAAGAGGAAGCCGGCTGGCTTCCTCTTTGCGTATGGTAGGGCCCTCCTATTAGGGCCCATGCTTTTGCGGAATTGGCGGACAGGGCTCACGCCCTTTGGCAATAGACCTGGATGGCCCGCTGGGCGAACGCCGCCGTGCCCGGGCCGCCGGCCCGGTCGATGTTCTCCCGGAAACGGGGATCCTCCGTATACATCTGCCCCAGCGCCTGAAGGATCTGGGGGGTGCAGGTATAGAAATGCCGGGTGATACGGCTTTGCAGGGCCTGGATCTTCTCCTGTACCAGCCCGTGCTCCGGGGGCAACGTTTGCATCGCTCCAAGCTCCTGGAATAGCCCCATCAGAGCCTGGGTTGCCCCGGCAAGGCCCTCCTCCCCCTTTTTCGCAAATTCCATATAGGCCTTGGTATGGCCCCATTTTGCTTTGGCCTCCGCTTTGTATTGCTCCAACGCTTTCGTATCAAACGCTTGGAAATCCATGCTCCATTCTCCTTTTTCCAAAATACCACGGATCAGGGAAATCAGCCCCTCCACATGCTGGCGCTTCCCCTCCAGCAGCTGAAGCTGCTGGGCCAGGGCGTCCATGGGGTCAAAGCCCGGGCTATCCAGAATGGACTTGATCTCCTGCAAAGGGAAACCCAGCTCTCGAAAAAGCAGGATGCTTTGCAGCCGGCTAAGGGCCCCCTCGTCATACAGACGGTAGCCGGCCTCCGTCACCTTGGTTGGCTTGAGCACCCCAATGGCGTCATAATGGTGTAGGGTGCGCACGCTTACACCCGCTATGCCGCTGACTTGCTTTACGGTCCACATGGCGTTTCCCTCCCCGTGTAGGGCCATTATAAGCCCTGCCGTAAGGGAAGGGTCAAGAGGGGCAAAAAAAATTTTTGGCAACGCGCCAAATCGTCCTCCGGTATTTTGGAATAAACCCCATCGGCGTCAGCCGGGCAGCGGCGTGGGGCCATGCAAAAGCCCGCTCCCTGCGGGCACCTCCGGCTTGATCACAATCGCCCGCAGCGTCCGAAATGGGTTGCATGTCCCTAATGTGTCCATAAACAAAGGCGGCGTGGCCCGTGGGCCATGCCGCCTTCTTTTCGCGTTGTTGGTTCCGTTTGGCTTAGCCGATGTAGCCGCCCTTTTGCAGGATGGGCTTGGCAGCCTCCAGGTTGGCTTCGCTCACCAGCACGATGGGGCCGGTGCAGCCCATGCCGGATTCGGCGTAGATGTTGTTCTTCCAAAGGAGCTGGACCGCATCCTCCAAGTCCATCACCTCAATGCCGGCGATGGCGGCGGTGACCACTTCCTTGGGAGGCGCTTTGACCTCCTCGGCAGCGGCGGCTGCAGGCGCCTTGCGGGAGGCCACGTCATCCGCCAGCAGCTTCTTGAGCCCGGCCTTGTTGGCCGCCTCGAACTCCGCCTTGCACACCGCCTGATAGTCCCCCGCTACCAGCTCCGCCGCATAGGTCAACGCCCCTGCGATGACCCGCGCGCCGCTGGCCCGGGATACGATCATCACCAGCCGGTCATAGCCTTCGCCGATGCCAGGGCCATAGCCATAGCCGATGGTCTCATAGCTGCCGCCGGAGGTACCGGCTGCCAGCATCTTGATGACCACGTTGCCGGTGAGGGAATCCATCACCATAATGTCCGCAGAGCCGGTCAACACATCGTTGCCCCGCATGACGCAGCCGCCATCCGCACGGCCGGAGGTGGCAAACTGGATGGGATACCCGTTGCTCTGAAGCTGCTTGAGGATGGTCTCGGTCTGCCGGGCGCCGTCGATGTTCAGGATGCCCACGGTGGGGTTTTCTACGCCGCAGGCCTTGGCGGCGATGATGCCGTAGATGGCGTTCTTCACCATGCCCTCGATCCGATCCACGGAGGAAGTGCCCGTGGTGGTGGCGATAAACATCTCCTTGCCCTTGCCCGGGGTCACGCACCGGCCAACAGTAGACACCCCGATGGGGAAGGGGTAGTGCATGGTAACCGCGCCCTGCACCTGGCCGCTTTCCAGCAGCTCTTCCATCTTCTTGTGGCCGGCTTCTTCATCCGGCACTTCCACGGTGGTAACGCCCTCGTGATGCAGAGTGCCGATGTAATAGACATCCACCCCCTGCTTGGCGGCCAGCACAGCGCCCTGCATGGCGTTTTCTTCCCCATGCTCGCTGCCCATGCCCGTCAGGGCGATCTTGGGCCTTCCTCCCATGCGGCCGCTCTCCAGGGCGTCCGCCATATCCAGGAAGGTCTGGGCGATCATGGTCTTCACTTGGTCTTTTGCCATGGCCGCGCCCTCGCTATTCCATCATGCTGGCGGCAAAATCCCGCAGGGCTTCCGCGATGAGGCCCTTGATCTCCGCCTTGGACACGCCGCCCTCCTGGGGCTTTGCGCCCTCGTTCTTGCGCACCACAAAGGACACGCCGTCGAACAGGTTGGTCATACGGCCCAGGAACAGGCTGCCCTTGCCGATGATCATGGCAGTGTTCACCTGGCCGGAAAGGATCTCATCCCGCAGGAAGCCCACATAGGGCACGCCGCTGGGGATATGGCCCTGGGTGGGAGCCCAGCCTACCATGCCGTGCTCCTGGGCGAAGGTGGCCAGCTTGGCCTTTTCCATATCGCCCTGCTTCACGGCCAGCGCGCCAATCATCTTATAGTTGGAGGCGGGTACATCGCCGGCGCCAGCGGGCTTCGTGATATCGGGGTTCTGCATTTCCGCAGCATACTTATCGATATCCGGGATCTTCAGGCCAGCCCGCGCCAAAGGCGCGGCCACCAGGCCGCCAATAACTGCCTGGGGCGAAGAGCCGGTCCCCACCGTATGCCGGCCAATGATGTCGGTGTCAATTTCGGGACTTTCCCCATCGTTGGCGCTGATCAGCACGGAGAAGCCGCCCAGCATATCCTCCAGGATGGGCATATCCTTATTAACATGGTCCTTACCGTTCATGCCCAGCTTGGCGGTGCAGCCGCCGGCGGTGACCACCACGTTCTTATAAGTGCCGGCCTTCACCAGGGAAGCCGCCGCCACCATGGCGTGAGCCGGGCCTGCGCAGAAGCCACGCATGTCGCTTCCCGTAGCAGAGGTCAATCCGGCGATCTCCGCGGCCGCCTTGGCAAAGTTGCCGCCGCCCCGCTGGTTCACGTCGCCGCAAGCCTCTTCGCAGCAGTCGATCACATACTCGATCTCACTCTTGTCGATGCCGCTGTTCTTCACCACATACAGCAAAGCCAATACGCTACTGGCCTTGGACACCAGGTTTTCATGCATCACATGGGCGGAAAGGTTCACGTCCACATCGTGGGCCCGCTTCACATAACCCACCAGCTTGCCCTGATAATATAGGCCCTCTGCGTGCTCCTCATTGACAAAATGCTCGATCTCTGCCAGGTCTAAGCCCTCATGAACCCGGGCAACGATATCCTCAGAAATGACAGGGTTGGCCATAAACCGGGGCTTTACATCCTCAACAAATCCCTTTTCCAGATGCAGCAGGTCGAATACGTCGCACACCTGCATGAGCATATAGAACTCATCCTCCGGCATGATCTCGCCGAACTTGCCGTAGCGGGAACCTTCCGCCAAAGGCTTGTCATACCAGGGCTGGGCAATGGCGCCCAGCTCCGCGGGGGTCATATTGCCGATATAGGTCTGGTTGGGGGCGTATTTGAGGGCGTCCTCATAGCTGCGGATATGATCCGGCAGCTTCACCAGGTATTCAGAACCTGGATTGACGATGCGCTCGGTGGTTTGGGTAGAGCCGTTATGGATCACCATATCCGGAGCATGAGCCAGGATATAGCTAGAGCCTTTGATTACGCTATTCATAGTTTTTCTTCCCATCCAATATAAATTTTTTGGCTTTTATCTATATGAAAGAAGTAAGGGACGCATCACACATTAAGAAATGCCTGACACGCCCCCCTTTTTTTGAAGATCTTAATACTTGCAGTATTGCTCACGGATGCTGGTCATTTCGTTGATAATATCATCAACATCCAGAACCATCTCCATCATGCCGACCTGCTCATCATAAAGATCAGGCGAGACCTCGTTTTTGATCTCGGGCTCGCACACATGGTAAACCCTGAGTCCCAACTGGACTCCTGTCAACGGACCAGCAAAAGTGGGATCGCCGTTGGTGACCGTCTCAGCGGCCAGACCGGCAGCTTCGCCCTCCGCAGCGCCCAACACCACTACGATGTTTTCAGGGCCGTATTTTTCGGCGAATTCTTTAACCCGCTTCTGATTTTCCAGGTCCATTGCACCCGCGGCCGTTCAGACAAAGCACTCGGTCGAGGAGAACACGACCTCAGCGCCCGCGTCCTTTACGCATTCCTCGATAGCCGGGCCAGGGATGCCGTCGCGGTCACCGATGATGATGACCTTCTTATCCTTCAGCAAGCTCATCACGATTTTCCTCCTTCCTTTCAAAATTTCGTAGCGCATGACCTATGCCATGGCTGCAATTTAAGAATTTTACCACAATGGGCAAAAAACTTACCGGGGAATATTACAGGTACTTCTTGATGAGAGCCTCGATATTTTCGGGGGTCGCATCATCCTTCACGACCTCCTCCACCTTTTCGCCGCCTTTAAAGATGGCCATGGTGGGCAAGCCCAACACTTTCAGGCTGATGGCCAGCCGGCGGGCCTTGGTGGTGTTCAGGGCGCAGAACTTGATCTTGTCACCATACTTGTCTGCCATCTCATGGACAAAGGGCATCAGCGCCGCACAGGGCACGCAACCATCGCCATAGAAATCCACAAACACAGTGCCTTCGGCTTGAAGGACTTCCGCTTCAAAGGTATCTTTTGCCAGTTCCAGCATTGTTGGTCTCTCCTTTTCTTAAATTCCTTCAATATACTTGTTGGCCTGGGTGGCTGCAATTGCGCCATCCGCAGCCGCAGTTACCACCTGACGCAGGCTCTTCATCCGTACGTCCCCGGCAGCAAATACGCCAGGAATATTGGTACGCATATCCGCATCGGTCACGATGTAGCCGTGGTCCATCTCCACCTTGCCCTCAAACAGTTCGCTGTTGGGCACGAAACCGATAAAGCAGAATACGCCGAAGGTGCCGTCGTCTTCATCCGCAACGATCTCAGTGAGCTCGCCAGTCTTCACATTCTTGACCACCATGCTCTCCAGGATGCCATCGCCCTTGAGCTCCACAACTACGCTGTTCCACATAAAGTGCATCTTGGGGTTCGCGAAGGCCTTCTCTTGGATGGACTTGGCAGCGCGCAGTTCGTCCCGGCGATGGATGATGGTGACTTTCCGCCCGAACTTGGTCAAGTAGATGGCTTCTTCCACCGCGCTGTCGCCGCCGCCTACCACGTAAATGTCCAGATCCTGGAAGAACGCACCGTCACAGGTGGCGCAATAAGATACGCCCTTGCCAGTGAGTTCCTTTTCGCCGGGGCAGCCGATGGGCCTGGAATTGGCGCCGGTGGCTATGATGACGGTCTTGGAATAATAATCGCCCTTCTTGCCTTTCAGGTGCTTAACTTCGCCTTCCAGCTCCACCTCTTCGATGGTGTCATAGACCTTTTCGGCGCCGAAATGCTCAGCCTGCTTGGCCATACGGGCTACCAGGCTGGGACCGGTCTCGCCTTCGATACCGCCGGGATAGTTTTCAATCTCCGCGGTGATGACGATCTGGCCGCCGTCCTTCTGCTTCTCAATGATCAGGGTAGACAGCCGGGCACGGCCTGCATAGCTTCCGGCGGCGAGCCCCGCAGGGCCCGCGCCGATAATAATTACATCATAGACCTTCTTATCCATAGGTTTCTTCTTGTCCAGTCCTTTCCAAGGAAATTAATATTTGACTTCGAAGATGGTCTGATCTTCCACCTCAGTGGAGAGGGCTTTGAGGGCGGTCTCCAAAATCTTGCGGCGGATGTTCTTTTCCTCCTCCAGGGTCAGGGCCGGATTGCCCAGGGGATGAGGAATGGCGATGGCGGGAACGATACGGTTCGCGCCCACCGTCATGGAAATGGGGGTAACTGTGCAAATATGTACCACAGGGATACCTGCACGCTCGATCTCTTTAACCATCGTTGCACCGCAACGTGTGCAGGTTCCTCAGGTGGAGGTCAGGATCACGGCCTGAACACCGTCCGCGACGAGATCCTTGGAAAACTCAGCCGCGAAAGCCTTTGCGCTCTTAACAGCAGTACCGTTACCAACGGTGGTGTAGAAGTAGCGGTATAGGGATCCGATCTTGCCTTCCTTCTCAAACTCCCGAAGTACGTCTACCGGCAGCACCCGGTCAGCGTCCTCGTTGGCATAAACGGGATCGTAGCCGCCATGAGCGGTAGCATAGGTGTCGCTGGTAAGATCCATTACGCCTTCAATGTCGTACTTGCCATAATGGGTGGCGTTGGAGCTTTCGATATGATCCGGGTTGCCCTTAGGTACAATGCCGCCGGAGGTCACCAGAGCGATCTTGGCGTGGGCAATGTCCTTCACAGCAGGATTGGGGGGCACACGATCAAAGTCCGGCATGGGATATTCCGTAGTGAAGGGCTTGCCGTTAATCTTGGCGATCAGCATGTTCACCGCCCGCTTAGCGCCCCGCTCCTTCTCAAACAGGTTCACCCGGATACCGTTGGGGATATAGCCCTCCTCACAGGAAGCGCCAATCTTTTCTCCCTTGGCCAGCTTTAGGCCCAGCTTAGCCATCTTAGGCGCAGCGTCCCGCATACCGGCGGCGCTGTTCTTGGTGGAAATGATATATACGGACGTCTTGAACATATCCGCGCCGGGGTTTTCCACATACATGCCGGTGAGGGCGGGGATGCCCAGCTCCTTCTTCACGGCATCGGTGATGGTGCCGCAGGCTACGCCGTAACGGCCAGCGTTAAAGGCAGGGCCGGCGATAAATAGATCGGGCTTGGCGGCCTTGATCATGTCCAACACCTCGGCGGTGGCCTTCTCCAAATTCTCGTTGAAGTAGGAGTCGCCGCAAATCACGGTGCCCACGATCTCCGCCTCGTCACCGAATGCGGCTTTCAGGGCCAGGCCAGGGCCCACGACACCCTCCCGGTATTCGGGCTTGTAATCCGCCATTTCTTCGCCGCCGATCTGGGCGAAGAACTGGTTGATGTAATGTACAACTCTCAGCTTGCTCATGAATAGCCTCCTTCTTTAGCGGGCGCTCAGGTAGTTAAAGCCTACCTCGCTAGTGGCGCCGGTGATGACCTGGATCTCCACGTCGATGGTGCCGTCCTCGTGCTTGTTATCCGCCCAGCCGCCAGCTATGATGCCAACGTACTCTTCGGTGCCGATGACCTTGTCCATCTTAGGCAAGGTAATGACCTGGTTGGCGTTGCCGCCGGTAACCAGGGCGTCCGCGGAAGCATGGGCATCCGCCAGGGACTGAGAAGAACCGTCCCGGCCGGCGTATTCGTCGGTGACGATAACGGTCTTGATGCCCTTTTCGGTGATCTTACGGCAGTTCATGATCAGGTCAGTATCGGGATTGCCGAAGCCTTCCTCGGTAATGATAACCGCATCCAGGCACAGGAACTCGCACAGCTTGGCTGCCCAGTTGGAGGAGCGCTCCTTATCCGCCAGGTACACGTTCTCGTTGGTGATGACCATGGCGGCAAAGTTGATGTCCTTGCCATGCCGGGCAAAGAGCTCATGCACGATGGGGTTGTTCTGATGGACATAGGTGGGGTTCTTATCGCAAGCAGACACGCAGTTGCCGCTGATAATGGCGCCATCCATGACCTCGGTAGGATAGATGATGGTGGACAGTGTCTTTTTCGCGTCTACGCCATATACGTAGGTGTCATGGAGCAGGCCCTGGCTCTGGAGCATCTGCACATAGCCTACCCGGGGCAGATCCGGATATTTGTCCATGCCTTCTTTAAGGGGCAGGGTCTCAAAGGTCTCGGTTTCATCGGGCGTAAGGTTGCGGGCAAGTTCGCCGATGTACACGGCGGTCTTCAGGCCAGCCATGCGCACCGCATGCTCATGGTCGTGCTGCTTGAGGCCTTCTACAGGCTGGATTACCAACACCAGGTTGTTAGTCTTAGAAAATGGGGTATATTGAGCGCCAATACCGCTCATGTCAATGATGCCTTCCTGGAAGCCCACGATTTTGCCGGTGGTGACACTGTCTCTTATACACATCTCCGCGCCCACGAGACCCTAAGACATCTCGTATGCC
>ENA-OZGX01000876-OZGX01000876.1-human-gut-metagenome-genome-assembly--contig:-NODE-876-length-13009-cov-4.956847_pt1 | contig 13009 bp, 13 predicted proteins | sample MGYA00244040_ERZ653674 | MGnify/ENA primary metagenome ERZ653674 (study PRJEB26926, sample SAMN06165232) | human gut metagenome | biome: ENVO:00009003; feature: ENVO:2100002; material: ENVO:00002003... | reverse complement strand
GCCTTATCGTCGGCAGCGTCAGATGTGTATAAGAGACAGGTATAGGCCACCAAGGCCTGGGTCTCCGGCTCGCTTTCGGGCGCTTCTCCCCGATAGTTCATAAAGGACGGTGCCTCGGTGGTGTCGATGTTCTCCCACAGGGCGTCAAAGTTCCGGTTTAGATCCACACCATTGGCATTGGCCTGCCATTGGGACAGATATACCGTGCCCGTATCCACGCTCAGGCCCTTTTCCCCATCGCTGGTGTAAATTTCCAGGATGGATTCCGGCATGGTTTCTCCCTGCTGTATGGTCACCCCATCCGGATTGGACATGGGCAGGATATGGAAGCACACCTCTGGCTCCCCGCCCTGCTGCAAAAGCCGCTCCGCCAACGCGGTACACAACAGGGCGGTCATATGCTCCCGAGCATGGATGGACCCCTGTACGAACACGTGGTGGGCCGCCTCCGGATCCCCAATAACGATCACCTGCAATTCTCGGCCCTCCACGCTTTGGCCGGCGCTCTCCAGAAAGCATAGCGCCGGGTACTTGGCGGCCAGGGCGTCCAGGTCCTGCATCATCTGCTCATAGGAATACTTCTCCACTGGCTGCACCACCTCCAGCCCAAAGGCGGCGTAATCCTCCACCTTTAAGTAGCCGGCAATGGCATACCCGACCTGACCGTTGGATTCCAGCTGCACTCGGGCGAACCGCTGACTTTGATAGCCCAGCACCTTCACCCGATCCCCAGGCAACAGGGTGCCGATCTGGTCGGACTTGGAGGAGGAGCTTTCCCGCAGGTTGATCCCATCCTCGCACTCCACCACAAAGGTATCCTCCGTCACAAAGGGCCCCGGCGTGGGGGAAGGGGTTGGCAGGGCCTCCGCCTGGGGCGTCTGCTCCACAGGTTCATACTGCACATCCGTCACGTCTACGATCTGGGACGATGGCGAACAGCCGCCCAACAAGACGGCTGCAAGGATCAAACCCAAGGTTCTTTTCATGTTACTCCTCCCAAGATAAGATGTCGTTTTATTTCAGGCACCCAGCCAGCGGTGGCAATATGCTATAGCCTGCTCCAGCACATCCTCCCCCTTTACCGCATTGGTAAGGGCCGCGCTACCCTGGGCCATATCTGGCCGACCGCCGCCCCGTCCCCCAGCAAGGCCGTTAACCGCCAGACACAGTTCCTTCATGCTGGCCTCTACCCCGGTGCTCCGGGCCAGCTGATAATACAGGGTATCTCCCTTCCGGCTGAACAGGGCAGCCACCAAGCCAGTTTCCTTGCAAAGCTTTTCCGCCAGCAGTTTCAGCTCCCCCATGTCTAACCCTTCTAGCAACGCCGCAACCAGGCAGACGCTCCCTATAGTCTCCCCCTTGGCCAGCAAGTCTGCCGCCTTGTACTCCAGTAGCTCACCGGTGCGTTGCTTAAGCTCCTTTTTGCAGGCGGACAGCTCGTCCCCCTGACGTACCACCGCCTCCAGCGCGTCCTCGCTTTTGACGGAAAACCGCCGGGCCAGCTTGTCCAGCTCCGTTTTGTCCCGCCAGGCTCGCTCAACCCCCCGCATGCCGCAGGAAAACCACAACCGGGTGCCGCCCTTATACTTGGCCGCGCTGTCGATGTGGATGTAGCCGATCTCCCCTGCGTAGGCTACATGGGTGCCGCAGCAGGTGCAGGAATCTACCCCCGCCACATACACGATACGCACAGGGCCTGTTAAGCCTGCCGCTTTTTTCCGAAGGTCCATGCCCGCCAACGTCCCCCCGTCCACCACTTGGATCCGGGTGGGCTGATTCCGCTGCACCGCCTGGTTGGCAGCAACCTCTAGGGCGTGAAGCTTTTCCTCATCCAGAAATATATCCAAATCCAGCGTAACGTAATCCGCCGCCATGTGAAATCCTACATTTTTTGCCTCAAAAAGGGTATAGGCAAGGCCAGAAAGCACATGTTCCCCGCTGTGCTGGGCGCTATGATCCCGGCGCAGGTCCTCCCGTGCCTTTACCAATACCACTGTGCCCGGCTCTATGGGCCGATCCGTTCGGTGGAATATCTGTTCCCCTTCTTCCCTGGCATGGCTCACCTCCGCCAGTACCGCCCCGGTCTCCCCATGGCACAGCTGCCCTTGATCGCTCAGCTGCCCACCACCTTCCGGAAAGATCACCGTTGCATCCAAGCAAATCTCATAACCATTGTTATCCTCCCGGCACTCCAATACCCGGGCCTGGCAAACCAGAGTGTCTTGGCCATCCCGGGGATAATACAATCGATTTGTCATAAAGGATCCAGCCTCCTGCGCGTTACATTTCTAATATATCATAATACCAAATAAAACCGGCATTGCCATCCAATTATTTACAATTTAGTAAAAAAGAGGAAGGCTGGCGCCTTCCCCTTGTGGAAAAACCTGCTGTTAATTTACGCCCACATAACTGACCCGCTTTTCATACAGGGTAACGGGAACCTCTTCCCGCCAGGCTTTCAGGGTTTCCTGATATGCCTCGTCCTGCTTCTGGGTGTTCAAGTAGTTGAGGATCTCCTCCTCCACCTCTTCAAAGGCCAGGGGCTCTGTGGAAACATCCCCGTACCGGCGAATGATATGATAGCCATAGCTTCCCTCCACAATGCCGGAGGTATCCCCTTCCTTCTTCAGTTGCATGGCTGCATCATAAAATGCCTGATCATACACACTGTCAAAGCCTTCGCCGATCAGGTAGCCCAAGCTCTTGTTGGGTTCGGTATTCATACCGGGATCCTCGCCGTAATCCTCAATCAGCTGATCAAAGTCCTCGCCGGCCTGTACCTTTTCCAGCACCGTCTCAGCCAGGGCCTTGGAATCCCGGAATGTGGCGGAAGAGGAAGAGGACATTTCATCCTCGCTGGTTTCGTCCTCGCTGGCCTCATCGTTCATGATGAGGATGTGTTTTACATAAAACAAGCCTTCCGGCGCCACCAGGGGCTGCACTTCCCCATAGTAGGAATAATACTGAGAGTCTGTATAATACGCTACAGGATCGGCCGCATACTCTTCCTTCTGGGCGGCTACCTGCTCGTCATACCAGGCCCGTACTTCCTCTTCGCTAACGGAGGGCACCTTGGCCTTTTCCTGCTCCATCACCTTATTCCCCAGCGCCTGATCCAAAGAGCCCTGCTCAGTCTCTGCTTTAACCTGGTCATAGGTAATGCCCATGGATTTGTATTCCGCGTCGAAAGCCTCGATGGCAGCCACTTCCCGCTGGGCTTCATCCGCGATGCTCTCATCCATATAGCTGCTCAGGTAGGAATCCAGGATAGATTGGGCAGATTCCATCGCCTCGGCGGTCTCCTCTTCGGTAAGGGTGATGTTCTGGCTATGGGCAATGGCCAGGGGCAGAGACGCTTCCACCAGATCGTCAAATACCATGGCGCGAGCTTCCTCCAAGCTTTCGGCAGTAGAGGTATCCACCATGCCATAGGAGGAGTAGGTATCAAACAGGCTTGCAAACTGGGAATAGGTAATCTCCACATCCCCAACCTTTGCAACCACGGGGTTGGAAATCACTGCGCTGCACCCGCCCAGCATCAGGACGGCCAATGCTAGGGCGCAAATCCGCAAGAGGGTCTTTTGGTTGTTCATATAACTTGCGATCTCCTTTGTTTTTACCCAATGGGCATATCATCAGCCTTATCATTTTATACGTTGTCCAGCGGCCTGTCAACCGCTGCCATGATTCTGCCAAGTTTTTGTAGAAAGAAATTTGAGAATAAGCTATAATATTAAATAATATGCGCCGCTAAAATGCCTTTTTTAAAGAGAAACTAGCCCACAAATGTAGCTTTCTCGTTGTCATTTTAACGGGATCGATAGGAGGTGCGTGTTTTTGAAGTATATACCCAATGTTCTCTCCGGTGTCCGCTTGGTCATGGTAGGAATATTTGCCTATTTTTTTCTCCAGGAAAATTATTTGGCCGCCATGCTGGTCTATGGGGCGGCATTTTTGACGGATATACTGGATGGCTATCTAGCCCGCCATTTTCATTGGATCACAGATCTTGGTAAAATCTTGGACCCCTTGGCAGACAAGCTTATGCTCTTATGCGCTCTGTTCTGTTTTTATGGGGAAGGCTGGCTTCCCCTGTTCATTCCCCTGATCGCAGGGATCAAGGAATTGGCCATGCTATTGGGCGGCTTAATGGTGCTAGGGAAAAGAAAGCTGGTGGTGGTCTCCGATTGGTGGGGGAAATTCGCAGCGGGTTTTTTCAATATCAGCGTATTGCTGACCCTGATCTCCAATCTTGCTAGCATGCCTTTTCTACATAGCATTACGCTGCCTCTATTTTGCCTTGCAATTCTTTTGGCTTGCATCGCCGGCATCCATTATGCCCGCACCCAAGTTCTCAACAGCAATAAGCAGGCCGCCTCCAACGGGAAGGAAAGCTAAAAAAGCCTTGCGTACCACCTGGCCCCGGGCTTTTTCCCTTTTTTCCTATTATATATTTTGGGGGTGTTCCCTCTGCAAAGGATCAATGGCCTTTTGCCAGGTAAATGAAATGGATGGCCCATAAAACATGACCCCAGGGCCTTTCTGGCCAACCTGGCATCTGACCCCATAAAAGGGAAAACCAGCCAGCCGCTTTTTTCTTAAGTTTTTAGCCAAACCTCCCCGAAAAAGGCATATGCAAAGCCGACGCCTTCCTCAGCGGGAAAGCGTCGGCTTTGCCTTTGTCTGACGCTTTTGTGGCTGATATTCTGAGCTTAGCAGCCGCTATCCCCATAGTTGGCCAGCACCCTAGCGGAAGGATCGTCCACATCGCAACCAGCCCAGGCCTTGTTCGGCATCCAAAAATCCTTCACCATGGCTGCTTGGCCAGGATAATACCGTTCAAAGATCTCCCGGTACAGCAGGCTTTCCTTTGTAAAGGGTCTGGCAAAAGCATAACGGCTGCGCTTTTTCTGATATTCTGCCTCCGTATAATAGCTGTTTGCATAGGCTTTGAGGTCATCCACCATAGAATGCCCCACTGCGTCGGAAAAAGCCGCCTTCTCCCGGTACAGGATATCCAAGGGGAGCCAATCCCCCTCAAAGGCTCGCCTGAGAAGGTACTTCCCCTTATGGTAGCGATTCATCTTCATGGCCGGATCAATATGCATCACGTACCGGACAAAATCCAAGTCTCCAAAAGGAACCCGCGCCTCCAAAGAATTTGCCGAAATGCAGCGGTCCGCCCGCAGCACGTCGTACATATACAGTTCGTCTACCCGCTTTTTCGCTTCCGCCTGGAACGCAGCCGCATCCGGGGCAAAATCCGTATATTTGTAGCCGAACAGCTCGTCGCTAATCTCTCCGGTCAGCAGCACCCGCACGTCCGTCTGCTGGTGAATGGCCTTGCATACCAGGTACATGCCCATGCTGGCCCGGATGGTGGTGATGTCATAGGTGCCAAGAACGCTAATTACCTCCTCTAGGGATTGGAGCACCTCTTCCCGGGTCATAAACACCTCCGTATGGATGCTACCAATATATTCCGCAACCTGCCTTGCGTATTTCAAGTCAATGGCATCCTTATCCATACCGATAGCAAAGGTGCGAATAGGCTTATCCGGCCCCATCAACTTGCGGGCGATGGCGCACACTAGGCTGCTGTCCAGACCACCGGAAAGCAGGAACCCCAGGGGCGCGTCTGCATCTAGCCTTTTTTCCACGCCCCGGATTAACTTTTCCCGGATGTTTTTGCACACGGTGTCCAGATCGTCCCGGCAATATTCCTCCGGCGCCACCGTGGTAAGGTCCGCATAGGCCACAAATTTCCCATCCGCATAATAGTGGCCTGGCGGAAACGGCATCACCTTGCCACAAAGGCCAATAAGGTTCTTAGCCTCGCTGGCAAAAGCAATTGTTCCATCCTGCAAATAGCCGTAAAATAGGGGCCGGATACCAATGGGATCCCGAGCGGCGATCAGCTGCCGCTTCTTGCTGTCATACAGAATCAAGGCGAATTCCGCATCCAGGCGCCGGAACATATCCACCCCATACCGATGGTATAAGGGCAGCAGAACTTCGCAGTCAGACTGGCTTTGAAAGGGGTATTCCATCTCCAATGCAGCCCGGAGCTTGCGGAAGCCGTAAATCTCCCCATTGCACACCACCATATCCCCATCCAGATGAAAGGGCTGCATTCCCTCTGGGCTCAGGCCCATAATGGCCAGCCGGTGGAAGCATAAATATCCCGTTGGGGTTTCCTCAATCCGGGTCATGTCCGGGCCTCGTTGCAGGGTGCGGTCAAAGCAGGCGGTCAGCTGGGCAAAATCTACCTTTTTGGTCTCAATTCCCATAATGGAACACATAAAAAGCACCTCCGAATATTTGCAGCGGCCTAAAAACTTATTTTTAGGACGAATCGCTGCTATCCGCGGTGCCACCTAATTTATTGCAAATGCAATCCCTTTTCCGGCTCTAACAAGCCTAGCGGCTGTAACGCGCCGCTCGCGTCGCCCCTACCGGCCCGAAACCAGGCTTTGGGTTTGCTGCTCCCGAGTGTTATTCGCGCAGGGCCTTGTGCGGGATTCCCACCATCGCCCGCTCTCTAAGCCAGGTGTCCGGCGCTACTTGTCTCGATCCAAGCATTTTTAATATGGGAGTTATGATACCACCATGCCCCACTCTTGTCAATAGGAAATTATTTTTCGCTTTTCTACATAAAAAGCCACCGGCATATAGGCCGGCGGCGTGTGGAAAAACGCTTATCCTTAGGACAGCAGGGTTTCAATATAATCGCAGGCGATGTTTACCCCGCTCACCACCGCATTGGAACTAATGGTTGCACTGGTAATCGCATCCACATCCACACCCAATTCAACCGGCGCGTCCAACCCGGTAAATTGCCCCGTAAAAGCCGCCTCCCGGGTCTTTGCCCCTAAACCCATGGTCTCGGAAAAATTGGGGCCACCAACGCTAATACCCGTAATGACGCCCGCCGTATCCACGCCCACGGTCACCTGAATCTCACCACCATAACCCTTGGTGGTCACCTGGGCCACATAGCCTGCTGTTTCGCCACCGACAAGCCCCTGATAGCAACTATCCAACCCGGCGCTTTCCGGCAGCTCCATGGGTTGGAACTCCTCCGCTTGGGGCAAAACGGCCCTGCGGGCTTGTTCGTCCTTTACCAGGGTCTGTTGCTCAATGACAGGGGCAGTCAGTTCATTGGTAAAGCCCAATAAAAGGCCCGCCACCAAGGCAATTAAGGCTAACTTTGCCCATGCGGGCAATCCGTTTTTCATAGCAACCATGCGCTCCTTATCGTTGGTAAGTATGTTATTTATTTTCGCGTTTTGAATGGCTTATCGATTCCACCGCAGAAAGAGTGGCCTTAGCGGCCACGCCTGTAAGCATCCCTGTTATTATAGCCGAAACCAACAGGATTGGCAAGTAGGAAAGGACGGGAGCCGTCCCTATCACCACGGCGGCCACAGCCATCTGGCCCAGGTTATGGCACACCGCGCCGGAAATGGAAACGCCTGCCAAGCCCATGTCGGGTATCCTTTTTACCCCCAGCATGGCGCAAAGGCTGCAGGCGCCTCCGGCCAAGCTGAATAAATATGCGCTGGGGGAGCCAAAGAGCAGCCCACTAAGCAACACCTTGCCCAGCATCAGCCAGACGGTTTCTTTCTCGCCCAGCATGTAAAGGCCGAAAAGCAGCACCGTATTTCCTAGGCCCAGCTTTACCCCGGGTAATCCCGGAGCGATGGGCAGCAGGCTTTCCACATAGCCCAGCACCAGCGCCAGCCCGATAAGCAAGCCGAACCGGGCGATCTTCCTGGCTTTCATCCTGCATCCTCCACCAGTTCCACGCTCACCTGGTTGGGCAGGCATACGATCCATCTTCCCAGGGGCCGCAAGTGGGTTTGCCCGGGGATTAGGGGGCTCTGGTGCACGCAATCCTGATTGGGACAGCTGGCGGCCTGCATATATGCCTGTCCCTGATGAATCACCAGCAGATTCCAGCTTCCATCCGTCTGCTGGATATAAATCTCCTGCTCTTCCTCCAAGAATACCTCCCGGTACAGCTGCTCTCCCACATAGATTCGCAGCCGGTTTCCGCCGCGTTCTCCTAGAAAAAGTAGGGCAGCGATCCCCGCCAAGGCCAAAAGTCCCAAGATCAGCCGAGTATCCTTTCCCGTAAGCAGCCGGGCTGTTCCTTTGCCCATGGGATTTTGTGCCTCCTTCTTACCAAACTCGCATCTTGGACCCAAACGATCCCTATCCCTTTTCCGAATCCCCTGCTTCCTTTACGCGGCAAATTTCAACACACCCCAATTTTTCCGCGGCCGAATCCAATGGATCCGCGCAGAATGTTTATAGATAAAATCTATAAACATATATAATATTATAGATCGTCCGCCATAATTTTTTCCGGCGTTCCTCCATGGATTCGGAACAGACGCCAGCCTTCTTCTAGGCCCTTGGAAAGGGCGTCTTTCAGCTTTTTCCCATCCTGTTCCTCCACCCGAAGCGAAATGCCGCAGCCCGCCTGAACCGCCCGTAGCGTAGGCATTACGCATACCGGCACCAAATCTTTGAAGCGGCGCTGGGCGGCAATAGCCTGATGGGTAGAATCAAAGGACAGCATATAATACGTATCTCCTCGCATAGCGTCCCTCCTACTTTTTCATTATAAGATATTGTGTTTTGTCCGGCAATGGGCTATCATTGTTTATAGATAATTCCCAATGAAAAGGAGTTCTTCCAGTATGGCACATTACATTGATGCAATGGGCAAAGCCTGCCCCCAGCCTGTTATCTTGGCAAAGCAAGCGTTAGACGCTGGCCAAGTCCCCTTGACCATCGACGTGGATAACCCCACCGCCGTGGAAAACCTCAAGCGCATGGCCGCAAGCCGGGGCGTAGAAGCCCAGGTGGCGGAATCCCCAGGGCGCTATTCCGTCACCTTCCAGCAGGGCGGCCAGGCCGCCCAACCCCAGGCCCAGAAGGGTTCTTATGGGGTGTTCATCGGCAAGGACTGGGTAGGCGACGGAGACCACACCCTGGGCGGTAACCTGATGAAGATGTTCCTCTACACCCTCTCCCAAAGCGAAGACGTCCCCACCGCCCTTCTGTTCATGAACAGCGGCGTCAAGCTACCTGCCGGGGATGCCATGGATGTGATCGACAGCATTCGGGCCCTGGAGCAAAAGGGTACCACCGTGCTGGTATGCGGCACTTGCCTAAATTTCTTCGGCATTGCCGACAAGCTACAGGTGGGCGTTGTAAGCAACATGTATGACATCGTATCCAAAATGCAGGCCTGCGATAAGGTGCTAACCGTATAAGACAGACTGACGAACAAGCTACAAAGCTATCTTTCGTCTGAAAAAAGTGGCATTGCGCCACTTTTTTCAAGTCTTCTTTTATGCGTCTAGCACCCGGCGTGCTCAATCCCCAAAACCCGTGCCTACATCCCGGGCCGCCCGGATGAGAGGATGGTCCGTGGGTAGAAACTTAGTCTTGCTGGCGGCTTCCGCCAGGGGGACAGCTACGATGGAGCCATTTTGCATGGCCACCATATTACCATAGCGTTTTTCCATGATCAGCTGAGCTGCTCCCGTGCCGAACTGGGTGGCCAGCACCCGGTCGTAGGGGCAAGGCGGACCGCCTCGCTGGTAGTGACCCGGGATGGTGACCCGGGTCTGCTGGCCGGTCAGGGTCTGCAATTCCTTGGCGATTCGATAAGAAATAGTGGGATATTCGCTCCGCTCCTTCAAGGCCCTGCGCTCATCCTCGGAAAGCAGGGCATCTCCCTTGGCCACGGCACCTTCTGCTACCGCCAGGATGGAGTAATGCCGCCCCTGGCGCTTGCGCCGCTCGATGGTCTCCGCCACAGATTCCAGGTCGTAGGGGATCTCTGGGATAAGAATCACATCAGCCCCGCTGGCGATGCCCGCATGGAGGGTCAGCCATCCCGCGTCTCGGCCCATCAGCTCCACAATAAAGATACGGCGGTGGGAGCTGGCAGTGGTGTGGATGTAATCCATCACGTTGGTGGCAATGTCCACTGCGCTCTGAAAGCCAAAGGTCATTTCTGTGCCATAAATATCGTTGTCGATGGTCTTAGGCAGGGTGATCACGTTCATGCCAGCATCCATGAGCAGTTTTGCGCTCTTCTGGGTGCCGTTGCCCCCCATCACCACTACGCAGTCCAGATTCAGACGGGTATAGGTATCCAGCATGGCTGGCATCATGTCGTTGCCCTCCGCGTCCAAGATGGCCTGACCGGGTATGTATTTTTGCCTAGACGTACCCAGCATGGTGCCACCTACGCTAAGGATGCCGGAAAAGTCCTTGGCCTCCATAAAGCGGTAATCGCTTTCCGCCAGGCCCCGGTATCCGTCGTACATGCCGAAAATCTCGATGTTCTCCACATATTGGGACAGAGCCTTCCCCACGCCCCGGATGGCTGCATTCAAGCCCTGACAATCCCCGCCACTGGTGAGGATGGCTACGCGGGTCTTTCGCTTCATAAATAGACCGCCTCCTTGTCTGCTTGTTCCATCACATTGAGTCATATACGCCCACTATGATTCTATTTAAGTATATCACACCCTATCCCAGAGCAATAGCCCCTTCTTCTTTCCTAGGGCACAACCGCTAGCCCCCCGCCTTTCATAATCATTGGGCAGTCCTCTCTATCAGCTACGTAGCCCAGCCTTGTCGTCAGATTCCAAAAAAACAGAACAGAGCGACCGCAACTTGCTCTAAAGCACCCTTTTTTGCAAAAAACATGCTGCGCATATTGACAAAAAAATGGATCCATCCTATAATACATATGAACAATTGATCATATGAAAGGATGTTTTTTGTGATCCATTACGACCAAACCCCCCAGTGCGAATTCATCCACGCCCACCCCGATCTGATCCAGCGGATCCAGCAGAAATTACCGGACGAAGGGGTGCTGTGCGACCTGGCGGAATTGTTCAAGGTATTTGGAGATTCCAGCCGGATCAAGCTGTTGCAGCTGCTCATGGAGGGGGAGCTTTGCGTATGTGACATGGCCCAGCTGCTAGGCATGAGCCAAAGCGCCGTATCCCACCAGCTGCGGGTGCTCAAGGCTGCAGATCTGGTAACGTTCCGCCGGGAGGGAAAGGCTGTGTTCTATTCCTTGGCGGACGACCATGTGCGCACCATTATCAGCAACGGCATGGAGCATGTATTGGAATAAACTTTTGTAATTCTATCTCTTATTTTTTTCGTTAGGAGGATCTCTCAAATGCGGAAAACCTTCTCCATGGAAGAACTAGATTGCGCCAACTGCGCAGCCAAAATGGAAGCGGCCATTCAACAGCTAGCAGGCGTAGAAAGCGTCAGTATCAGCTTCCTTACCCAAAAGCTTACCATCTGCGCCCCAGAGGATCAAATGGAACGGATCCTCAAGGAAGCGGCGCGGATCTGCCGCCGGATCGAGCCGAATTGCCGGATCTGCCTATAAGAATGGGCTGTGGGAGAAATTGAATATGACAAAAAAGCAAAAGCGTATCGCCCTGCGGGTCATCATCAGTGGATTGATGCTGACGCTAGGATATCTGGTTCCGGATGCGTTCTCCCTATATCTATTTTTACCGGCTTATGCTCTCATCGGCTATGACGTATTGTATCGTGCCGGTCGGAACCTATTTACCGGGCAGCTCTTTGATGAAAACTTCCTTATGTGCCTGGCCACCATTGGCGCCCTGGCCACCGGGGATTATCCGGAAGCTGTGTTCGTGATGCTATTCTACCAGGTAGGCAGCCTGTTTGAAAGCTATGCGGTGGGCCGTTCCCGCGCTTCTATCGCGGAGCTAATGAACATTCGGCCAGATATGGCCCGAGTGATCCGGGAAGGACAGCCCCAGGAGATCTCCCCAGAGCAGGTGCAAGTGGGAGAGACCATCCTAGTGGCGCCCGGAGAGCGGGTCCCTTTGGACGGGGTGGTATCCCAGGGGGAAAGCGCCCTGGATACCAGCGCCTTGACCGGCGAATCCCTGCCCCGGAACCTGGGCCCCGGGGACGAAGCCCTCAGCGGCTGCATCAACCAAAGCGGCCTGCTGGAGATTCGGGTCACCAAGCCCTTTGGCCAGTCCACGGTCAACAAGATCCTGGAAATGGTGGAGCATGCGGCCTCCAAAAAGGCACGTGCTGAGACCTTTATCACCCGCTTTGCCCGGTATTATACTCCCTGCGTAGTGGTGTGCGCCCTGCTTTTGTGCATGCTGCCCCCTATCTTCACAGGCCAGCCCTTTGCTGCTTGGCTCCGCCGGGCCTTGATCTTTTTGGTGGTGTCTTGTCCCTGCGCCCTAGTGATCTCAGTTCCCCTAGGGTTCTTTGGAGGTATTGGCGGCGCATCCCGCCAAGGCATCCTCATCAAGGGTAGCAACTATTTGGAGGCCCTGGCCCATGCCCAGATCGTGGCCATGGATAAGACTGGCACCCTCACGCAGGGCCACTTTTCCGTACAAGCCTGCTATCCGGTTCCGGGGGTGGATCCAGCCGCATTGCTGGAGGCTGCCGCGCTGGCGGAAAGTTATTCCTCCCATCCCATTGCCCAGTCCCTGCGGGAAGCCTGGGGGAAACCCCTCCAAGGCCAGCAGGTGGAGCAGGTACAGGAGCGCCCTGGCCATGGTGTGCGAGCCATGGTGAATGGGGACTGGGTGGCCGCTGGCAGTGAAAGCTACCTTACCTCCCTTGGGTTTCATCCCCAAGCCACGGAAGGGCATGTGGGTACCCTAGTACACGTAGCCCGGGGGGAAGCATATCTTGGGTATATCCATATCGCGGATCAGCTCAAACCTGACGCAGCCCAAGCTGTGGCCGGGATGCGAGCCGCTGGCGTGGAAAAGCTGGTGATGCTTACTGGAGACTCTACCCCCGTGGCTGCCCATATCGCCGCCCAGTTGGGGTTAGATGGGGTCCATAGCGAACTGCTCCCCGAAGATAAGGTGACCTGCATGGAAACCCTGCGAGCCCAGCTGCATAAAGGCACGCTGGTGTTCCTGTCTCTTATACACATCTGACG
>ENA-OZGX01000871-OZGX01000871.1-human-gut-metagenome-genome-assembly--contig:-NODE-871-length-13046-cov-4.538373_pt1 | contig 13046 bp, 9 predicted proteins | sample MGYA00244040_ERZ653674 | MGnify/ENA primary metagenome ERZ653674 (study PRJEB26926, sample SAMN06165232) | human gut metagenome | biome: ENVO:00009003; feature: ENVO:2100002; material: ENVO:00002003... | reverse complement strand
GGTAAATATACACATTTATTAATATAAATTAATCTAAGAAATGTATTTATTGTTGGTATTAGTTGTATGAAGAGGGGCGAAAGTAACACGGCCCGTATTTTGCTCCATTTATTCCGTTACGGGGAAATAGCAGTATATTTACCGGCTGACAGGTAAACACGAGGAAGCATACAAGCGAAAATACGAACATGGAGATTCTCGATCATATATACTATAATGCAACGCCCCTTATACGTACGTTCGACGGTTCGTAGCAAGGAAGGAGTCGTATTTCACGTGTGCTTTACCGGTGTTTATCCGAATAGTTTATAAACCTTTAAAGCACAACGAAATGAAAACATCCATCGCACCGAGGCTCAACTACTGCGCCGACAGCGAAGGCCGTTACGCTTTGATTATCCAAGTGATCCACGACCGTCGCCGCAGCATCCTGACCACCCCTTATCGTCTCTATCCGGATGAGTTCGACCGGAAAAAGTGTCGGGCCATTCCCACAAACCGCACCAAGGCGCACCGCAATATGATCCGCGAAGCGAACGAGAGTATCGCAACTTACCTCTCGGCGCTGAGCCTTCTCGCTGACAAACTGAAAAAGACGGGCGCTCCCTATACGGCGCAAAGTATTACCGACCTCTATAAATGCAACAGCGATTACCATTACCTGACGACATTTGCGGAGAAACTGATCGCCGACCTCGAAACCACGGGGCGTTTCGGTACGGCACGCACCTACCGGTCGCTGATGAGAGCATGGGGAAAATTCGCACCGAATACCCGATACCGCTTCTCGCAGCTCGATTCCCGAACGATCACCGCCTTCGGCGATTATCTGGAACAGCACGGAAACCAGCGGAACACGGTAAGTTTCTACCTGCGGACCCTGCGGGCGTTATACAACCGCGCCCGCAAGTATGGCTATGCTCCGGAGGGCCACAATCCATTCCGCGAAGTGTCGTTTAAGCCGGCCAAAACCCCGAAACTGGCCGTGACGCGAGAGTTGCTGAATACGTTGGCGGTTACGGATTTCAAAGACGCGCTGCTGAATGAAGCACGCGACATGTTCCTGTTCAGTTTCTACGCGCGGGGAATGTCGTTCGTGGATATGGCCTACCTCGAAAAGGACAAAATATGGGACGGCGCCCTGCACTACCGGCGACACAAGACCCACCAGACGTTCAATGTGGCCATTACTCCGCAGCTGCGTGAGATCATCGACAGGTACGACACGGCTGATTCGCCTTGGGTGCTGCCCTGCATGAAACGCGGGCGGTTGTTCTCCACTTATTCGGACGAGAATCCGGATAACGCCCTCTCCCCTGCCGTGCAGTACAAATTCTACTGCATGGCCCTGCAATATTATCTGCTCCTGCTCCAAGAAATTTCGAAAAGGCTGGGATGCAAGAAGCTGACCTTCAATGTTGCCCGCCATACTTGGGCGACCGAAGCCCGGAGCATGGGCGTTCCCATGCCGCATATCAGCGAAGGTTTGGGCCATACTTCGGAGCAGACGACACGTTTCTATCTGGCCCAACTGGACAATAGTACGGTGGACAAGGTCAATGAGATGGTGACGAAACTGCGTTGAAAAATCGAACGAAAAACCGGCTATAGAATTGAGATATAACCCTATTCGCTACGGGCAGCGAATATTGATCTGATTTCGTTATACCTGTTACAAGACAAAAAACAGAACCGGACTGTTTCTAATCTTCGGCAAAGGTAATATTTTTTCTTAATGGATGCAAGAAAAAAATGTGTAAAGTTCTTATAGCTAGATGTTGAGACGTTCATATATTACATTTAGGCATTCATGTATTCGTTTTGGTTTCATTCCCATTTGCCATTTCCACAAAGCGCCTTGTATATTTTTCTCTTCTAATCTGATGTTTTACAAATTCGCTATTTTTTTGCACGGAAGACAAGTATAAAAAACGGTCAAGGATGCGTTCTACACGTTTTCTGCGAACTGTACGGTCGGCAAGTCCGGGCGTTGTTTTATCACCGGTTCTCAAACTATGATTTCCGGCGACTTATCTTTCAGGGAGTTCGGCTGTCCTATTTTAGCTGGAACCGAAAGAATACTGTGCTGTAACACATTTTCCAAGACATTAAACGCTGATTATCAGCCGTATTCTGCGTTTAATTCCTGTTGATTTTTCGCTGCCCGTAGCGAATTGTAAAAGCGGGCGGTAACAAGGTTGTTTGTGAGGCAAAAGACATAACCGGGTTATTTTCAACAAGAAATGATCCGAGTATGACGCATAAAGTTGCAAATAATACCGTCTTATCCCCTCTTTGTTCGGAAGCAGGGATGTCTGTTTGCGCTCACGCTCCGGCATCGAATTACAAATGCCGGACGGTGTTCTCATCCTGTACCTATCCGGCGCGTCGGCACCGGCCGGCCGATTCCCCCCCCCTCTCAAAAAACTAAGTTTTCTTAAATATACCGGTCTGCGCGGTACGGACACCTGTTTCCCGGACAAGTATGCAGCGCTGGCGATAATGCAGTTCCCGCACCACACGCCCCTATTCCGGCATAAAGTGGAGTATCGGGCGATCAAAGAACCAATCTAAAGACAGGAAAATATAAAGACAAGAACAGACATAAGCGAACAATGAAAAAGAATATACTACTTTTAGTAGTCGGCATTATACTGGCCGCGGCGGCCAAAGGACAATATGCCACCGATACGACCGTCGTGTATTATAATCGGGGACGGTCCGACATAGACTTTTCCTTGTGTAATAACAAGGCTGCATTGGAGCGTTTCATCCGCCGTTTCAATGCCGAGTCCGGAGATTCTATCCGGTATCTCGTTTCGTTCCGCTTGGATGCGTATAGCTCTCCGGACGGCATTACTGTAGCCAATAAACGTCTGTCCGAAAACCGAGCCAAACGCCTGTTGGAGTATATCCGTTCGCATATCGACTTTCCCGAATCGCTTCTTACCGTCCAATCGCACGGTATCGATTGGGCCGGCTTGGAATCGCAGGTTGCAGAGCGGGATATTCCCTACAAGGACGAGGTCCTCGACGTGTTACGCAATACGCCGGAGTGGATCTACGACGATGATAACCGTGTCATCGACGGCCGCAAACATCGGTTGGGCATGCTTCGCGGCGGCGTTCCCTACAATTATCTTATGGAGCACGTCTTTCCGCTCCTGCGCCGTTCCTGCGTCACGCTTTCCTATACGGTAGAACAAACCGCAACCCCGCAACCGCAGCAGTCCGTCGGGGAGCCTGCTGCGGAGCAACCCGCCGCCGAGCCGGAACAGCCTCGGCAAGCTGTCGTCGCACAGCCCGAACCGGTTCCGGTTCTGCCGTCGGCGGACAAGCGGGCGTTCCATCCCTTATTGGCTGTGAAGACCAACTTGCTGTATTGGGCCGGCGTCATGCCCGATTTCAAACATTACACGTTCGTACCGAACCTCGAAATAGAATATTTCTTTAAAGAGCACTGGTCGTTATCCGCAACGGGTAACTACATGAAACGTAGTTATGGAAACGACGATTTCTTCAGCATCTCTGCGTGGAGCGTCGAGCCACGCTGGTGGTTCAAGGGCGACGGCCGCTTCCGCTGGTTCTACCTCGGCGCTTACGGGCAGGTCGGCGACTACGATGTGCAGAACAACCGTACGGCTTTGGACGGTACGACGGGTAAACTCTGGGGTGCCGGACTCTCGGCAGGCGCGGCTATTCCTTTTTCCAATCGTTTGGGTCTTGAGGTGGGCATCCGCGGCGGCTACCGTCATGCCGGAATGAAAGAGTACGTACACGAAGCTCCGGACTATTTCCTCGAACGCAAGGGAACGGACAACCACTGGGGCGTGACCGGCATCAAAGCCTCGTTGTATTATCGGTTCGGCAAAGGCAATAGAAAATAGCGACTATGAGAAAGATACCATATATAACAGGATATGTCGGGGGACTATTGCTGTCGGTGACGGCTTTGGTCGGATGTGCTGAACGGAAACTTTCCGAGCGCCCCGCAGACGGCGTGTTGAAGATCGATCTGGTCTGGCCCGACGGAAAAAGTGTCGCCGGAGGGCGCTTGTGGCTCTACGGCGAGGACGGTTCGCTTCATAGAGCGATAAATTGTGCTGCAGCGGGCCATGCATGCCGGGTTCCCGCAGGGAGGTACACGATACTCTCGGCGAATGCCGACTGCTCCAACGCAGACTGTGAAAAACCGGAGTCATGGCAGGAGCACTGTATGAAAGCGGGAACGGATGCGGGGAGCAATACGCTCCGGCATGTGGGCAAAGTCTTCTGCATCGGAACGAAGGAGGTCACGGTGTTGCGGGGTAACCGTCCTGCGGAGATTACCCTCTACCCGAAGAACACGGTTAAAAAACTCCATTTCCGGATAGCCCCGGATTATATCGCCGACATCGCCGACATGAATGTTCGTATGACGGGTGTCGTTCCTTCGGTCAGGCTGATCGACGGCTGTGATGCCGGAGAGCCTACTGGTGAAGTGACGGCTACGGCTAAGAGCGAAGCGGACGGATTATACACTGCGGATATGTCGGTCTTCGGCTGGCGCGGTGAGAACCTCGTTACAGCGACGGTGCGCCACACGGACGGCAGGGAAGAAACGACTGTGCCGCAGGATCTCAGTGAGCAGTTGGGGCAACTGCCCGATGAAGGGGGTACAGTCGATCTTACACTCGTGTTACCCGATGGCGGGGAGATCACGTTGACGGTTACGGTCAAGGCATGGGAAAGCGGCAGCGGCTCCGGGACCGTGATTTGATTGACAAATAATTTTCAAAAAACATACAGACATGAAAAGGAATTTTACTTTATTGCTGGGACTGGGACTGTCGGTTCTGGCAGGTTGTTCCAAGGAGTATGCCGGGAGCAATGACAATGGAGCGCTTGTTCCGATCGAACTGGGTGCGGGTGTAAATGTAATCTCGCGGGCGGTGATCAGCACCGGCTCTGAGGTTAAGGCGGGCATTGCCGGTTGGGAGACTGCAAGTGCTCCGACCTATGCTGGGACTCCCAGCTGGGGTGGCAGCGACGATCTCGAAGTCATCACTACGACGGCCAGTGAAACTGCCCAAAACGTCTCTTGGACCACGCCGCGATACTACGCTCCGGGTGGTGAAACGACCTACATGAAGGCATGGAGTCCGGCAGGTACGTTCTCGACTGACAATACGGTCTCATTCGCAAATACGGACGGTTCGGTGGATGTTCTGTTGGCCCCTGTCGTTTCGGGCAGTAAAACCAGCAAGGTCAGCGCTCCGCTCGCTTTCAAGCACATGGCTTCCCAGATCAAATTCTCGGTTAAAAAGGGCGTGGGTCTGGCCGAGGGTACCAAAATCGCAAGCATCACGATTAAAAATGCGCAGCTTCCTACCGGTTTCGACCTCAAGAAAGGGATCGATGAAGACGGTGTCGTAACGTATGCTGCTGCCGCTGATCTGACGGTCCCCAATATCGACGGCTCGAAGGAAATCAGCAATGCCATAGCCGGAGATCCCGTAGGCGACGCCGTCATGATCAAACCGATCGCATCCAAGACCTTCACGGTCGACATCGCCACGAACAACGCTTCCTATGCGAATAAGACGGTAACCGTCACAACCGATCAAGTGCTGGCCGGTTATGCCTACGAGATCACGCTGACCTTCGGACAGGCCGGTATCGAACTGACGGCTACGGTGGCTGATTGGAAGACAGCTGCCGGCAGCGCCGAAATCCAGTAATAGACCAAAATCGAGATATATGAAACGAACCATCATATCTATGTTGGCTCTCGCCGCTTTGGCAGGTTGCTCCAAAAGCGAGAGTGGAAATGCTTCCTTCGGCGACGATGTGCCCGTTACGTTGAGCGCCGGCATTGCGACTGGGTCCATCGCTCCCGACAGTCGTGCCGTCGTGGAAACGGGCGCCGCCTTTACGGCGGGCGTGGCCGGTTGGGAAACGAGCGATGTTCCGGCATACGGCAGTGCTGCGGAGTGGTACACGACAGCCGGCATCACAGCCTCGACAGTTGCACAACAGGTCTCGCTGGCAACACCGCAGGTCTATAATGCGAACAATGGCATCAAGACTTATATGAAGGCGTGGCAGCCTGCCGGAGCGCCTGCGAACGGCGCCGTAACGTTCTCCAATACGGACGGTACGGTAGACGTCCTTCTCGCCGGGCCGATCAGCGGTTCGAAGAACGACAACACGGGCAAGGTGTTGCAGTTCACTCACAAAAGCACGCAGCTCAAATTCAAGGTCGTTGCCGACGCTTCGCTGGCCGCCGGAACGACGATCAGAAAGATCTCCGTTCTGAATGCGGAAATTCCCACTGGCATTGATTTGACTTCCGATGCCGTGACCTATGCCGCGGCTGCGATGTTGGATGTTCCCGGCATTCCTGCGGACAAGGAAATTTCCACGACGGCTGCCGTTGTCGGAGAGCCTGTCATGATCAGGCCCATGTCGGGTAACACCGTCACGCTGCGGATCGAAACTTCGAGTGCGACGTTCGAGCGTGTGACGGCCACTATCGACGACGACACGAACTTCGTGGAGGGCAAAGCCTACACCATCACGCTGACGTTCAAGCAGCAGTCTTTAAGCCTGACGGCTACGGTCGCCGAATGGACAAAGGGCAGCGGCTCGGCTGAGGTGGAATAATACCTGCGATTAACAGATAAAATACTAAAAATATGAAAAAACTATTTATTTCCGTTTGGGCACTTGCGGCTTTGGCAAGCTGCTCCAAAGAAGAGAATATGGGGAGCGGCACCGGGGATGCGCGTGTCGCTATCGTTCCAAGCGCCGGCATAGAGCATAATGTCATCAGCCGTGCCGCCGTAGAAGGCACTTCTTTCGCCGAAGGAGCCGACGTCTTCCGCCTTTCGGCTTTCGAATCCGCGGCGGAGCCTACCGACTGGACGGCTGCAGGTGCCGAAGCGTTCGAAAATATGCAGGTGAACTGCGCTGCGAACGGCTCGCTCTCGCTCGCCACGCCGAAATACTATCCACCGACGGGTACGAACGCGCCGAAGCTCTGGTTCTATGCCTATGCTCCCTCGGAGAACGGCTCTTACACCAACGGCAACGGCACGGCCAAGCCTTCGGTCGCTTACACCATCACGGGGCAGGAGGATATTATGGCCGGGAAGGTCACTAACACGAACGGCTTCGGCGGCGTTGCCAACGGTGAAACGCAAACGCATCCGGCATTCGAGTTCAGCCATCTGCTGAAAAAGATCACGTTCAAGGTAAAGGCTGGGGCTACGTTCGACGCAGGTAGCAATACGGCCGTCTCGCAGATCGTCGTCAAGAATGTCAAGACTTCTGCCTCGCTGAATGTGGTGAATGGTACGCTGGAATTCAGCGGCGATGCCGACCAATCGCTCACGCTCTCCGGCAACAGCACTACCATCACGGCTGCGGGTGCTTCTGTCCCCGGCTGTCTGATGTTCGAGCCGGGTACGAGCTTCACCGTCAGCGTTACTGCCGGCGGTGTGACGTATGCCGACGCAACGGTTACGCTTACCGGCACCGATGCCGGCAAGGCCGGTGTCAGCCATGAGGTTACGCTTACCTTCCACCGCAGCGGAATCGTGCCTACGGCGACCATTACCGACTGGGTCAAGGGCGATGACGCGGGCGTCGATATCCAGTAATCATTTTCTAAATTGTTTGAACGATGAAAAAGACAAATATCATAGCATCTTTCCTCTGCATGGCGGCGCTGGCTTCGTGCGGTAAGGAGGAAGCAGCAGCCGTTTCAGTTCCGGACGGCACACAAACGGCCATTGTGCCCACTGCGGGCCTGAGTATGAGTGCGACGCCGAGCGTACGGGCCGCACTGCCGGGCGGTCCCGTTAGCGGAACGACGTTTCCGAAGAATACGGAAAATCTGTTCGCCGTGACCGCCTATAAAGGGACAGCGGCTCCGTCATCCGATTACAGCAATGCCTACTTCGACAACGAGACGGTAAATTCCGATGCCGAAGGCAAATTGAGCTTTACGAATACGCAGTACTATCCTGCCGATGCGGAGAAGCTGTATTTCTATGCTTACAGCCCTGTGAGCACAAGCGGCATCATAGCCGGAACTGCCAGTGCCGTCCCGACCGTCGCGTGGACCATCGACGGCACACAGGATATTATGTATGCCAACGTAGTCAGTGGCATCGGTAAGGTCAGCGCCGGAACGACGCAGCCCCAGCCGGAGTTCTCTTTCAATCACCTGCTCAAACAGGTGCGCTTCAAATTGGTAAAGGGAGAGGGTTTCGGCGACGGTATCTATGCTTCTTCCGTTAAGATCACCAACTGCCGCACACGGGCGTCGTTGAACCTGATAACGGGCGCTCTGACCTTTACGGGCAGTGCGGACCAGTCCATCGGGTTCAGCGGCAACTATGCCATTCAGAAATCGGGTGTGGAGATCGGCAGTTTGTTGTGTCAGGCGGGAGAAAACGACTTGGATATAGAGATCGTGGCGGCTGGGGTTACTTATAAGACGTCGGTGACTCTGACGAGTTCGAACACGGATATTACCGCCGGAGGCGCCGGTGTGAGCCATCTGGTGACGTTGACTTTCATCGGTACGCAGATCGTTCCTTCGGCCACCATTACCGATTGGGTCGACGCAGGAGAGACTTCGGGTACCATCCAGTAGTCGAAACGCTGCGGGCCTCGCGCCATTCGGAAAAAAGACCGGACGGGGTTGAATGTTCCCTTTCCGGTTACAAGATTCCCTGTTTGTACGGGGAATAGAAACAGATAAAATCGGTAGATTTATGAATATAGTTCCATCGAAAACTAACAATAGGCGTGCAGGGGGTGTCGGAACTCTCTTGCTCGGTTTGCTGATGTTGGGGGCCTGCTCCAAAGAGCCTGCAATGGAGCAACCGGCTCCGGAGTCGGAGGTCGTACGGCTCGATTTCACGGCGGGCATCATGGCGGATGCTGTCCCCTCGACGCGTGCGACCATAGACGGAAGTGTTTTTCCACCCCGCAACGACGCATACCTGTTCGGTATGTGGGTATGTAAGCACGAAGATGATCCGTCGGCTTTCATACCCGCCATGAATGACTACGAGAATATGCGGGTCGCGCTCTATGCCGTGACTACGGATGAAGGCGAATACCAACAGCAGTGGGAATATACTTTCGACGACAAGCCGCATAACGTCCTGCATGTCAAACAGCATACTCCTGTCGATATTTACGCCTACTATCCGCGTACGCAAGTTGCGGGCGATCAATCGGCGCTCAAGCCGACGGCCGTGCCGTTTCAGAGCGGTTCCTCGGATTGGATGTGGGCCGAACCCTTACAATTCACATGTGAGCAGTTGTCCGGTGCCAGCGTCGACGTTCCTTTGGCATTCAGTCATGCGATGACCTGTCTGGAGATAAGAATGAAGTGTCTCTACACGGGAAGCGTGGACCTTACATCGATAACCCTTACCGATAAAAAAAGGCGGATCTATACCTCCGGGAGCATGAATCTCGTGAACCGTACTCTGATCCTGAGCGATGAAAACAAGTCGGAAACATTAACTATCAGACCCGGAACCAGACTACAACCGACGGATCTGAAATTCCACATCATCATGCCGCCCGTGGCTGGCTACGAAGACGGGGATTTTACGCTGTCGTTCGTTTTCAACGGCAAACCGGCCGAGACTGCATTTTCTATTCCGAACAGGATGACGAATTTGTCCGGTGAGGGCGAGGTGACGGTTTCGGAGTTCGAAACGGGCAAACGCTACATCTATAGTCTGACGCTGGACAATACGCTGCGTTTCACGCCCGTGGGTGTGGACAATACATGGGAGACGGAAGAATTCGAATTGGAACTATAAGGATCATGAAACAGACAAACTTATTTCGGATCATGGGCTGCCTGTTCGCCGGAGCGTTGCTTCTCTGCTGTTCGCAAGAGGAGCCGCTGGCGTCGGAACAGGAAGACGCTCCGGTGCGCTTCGATATCGACACCCGTGTCGGCGAGCCGGTCACGGCTGGAACTACTTATCGGATCATGGCCTACCAGGCACTCGAAAACACGGACCAGTTCCGATTTGTCCGAACGGGAACCTACTATCTGAAGGAAGCGGTACCGGACGGCGGCTTTGCGGAATTGACGGCGTGTCGGCTCGATGACGACGGAACCAATCCGGCTGCTGATGCGACCGCTGGGCTGAATGGGCTAAGCGGTACCTACTATCTGATTTTCGTCTCTCCGGGTGTCAAGAACAACCCCGACGGGTCGTTCAGTGTCAATCCCCGAACCGATAAATTTGTCGCTTCGAAGCTTCCCGAAAGCAAAGTGATCGGTCCCTACGGACGTGTATCGATGACTACTCCGATGATGGAGTACCGCGCCATGGTCGGGATCGACTTTTATAAAGCGAATAATCCTTCGGTCGATGCGTTTGAGATCTCCGATCTCAAATTGGTCGGCGCCGGTGCTGCCGATGAGGCTGTCAAGGTCTTTCCGGGTTCTCGGCAGATCGAGGCCAGCAAGGAGGGCGTGCTCGCCGTTGAGTTGACAGACCGGAGAACCGAAAGTGAGACCGACGCCAAGGGCAATCCGCTCTATTACCAAACTCTCGAAAGCGATCAGGTTGCCATCGTTCCGGCCATCTACGCTCCTAAAACCGAGGTCGCCGGGATTCTCAAGACGACCGCTGTGGGCAATCTTCGGGAGAGCGATTACCTTTATATGACGTGTGTCCTGAAGCAGGGTACGCGCGACAATATCCCCATCCGGTTGCCTCTGACGGCGCGGGAGGAGATGCGCCAGATGTTGCCGCAGCACACCTACCTTTTCCGAATCATCATCAGCTCCAATTATATCAATCTGGAGGTAGATGTATTCGACAAGACGGGCAACGACTGGGAGGACGGGGGTTCGGAAGGCGGTACGATCGAAACCCCGAAATATACGGTCACGCTGGGAACATGGCAGATCGTCGGTAACGGCGACGACTGGGAGCTGGTGGAGGTCCCGGAGCAAATCATCTGAGCAGAAAAATAAATATTAAAAATCGAATATATGAACACATTGCGAACTTGTTTTTTGTGTTTGACGCTTTTTGCGGCAGCGTCTTGTACGCAAGATCCGCTCGACCCGCAGACAATCACGGATCAAGGGCGGGAAGCGATGGTCGGGGTGTCGCTTCGCGCTGTCCCCGAATCCAACGGTATGCCCTCTTCACGGGCCATTACGGACGACATTGAGGAAGGCACCGCTCCTGACTATGAAGTGACGGACTTCTGGCTGCTGGAGTACAACGATCGGGGATTGATGATCGGCTCGCCCCGTTACTATGTGATGAGCGAGTTCTCGGATGGTATGGCTGTTCCGATCATCCTGCCTCCTGCCGGGACCGAATATAAGTGCGTGGTGCTCGCCAATACGCACTCCGAAGGTTTCAGTGCGACGCTGGGCAATGCCACGACGTTGGAAAAACTGAAAGTCCTTTGTAAGAATATCCGCACGCAGCAGGATATGTACAACGCCGGGACCAACGACCTGTTGATGAATTGCGTCGTGCCGGTCACTTCCGCTACTTCGGCGCTGGACTGCCAGCTCTACCGCAATATCGCCAAACTGACGCTGCGGCTCACAAACAAAGAGGGTTCCAACGTGCAGATCAACTCCGTGCAGCTGCGTAATGTTCCCGACAGGCAGTTTTACGTCGATCAACTCTACGCAGATGCTCCGGCTCCCAGCCCTACGGCTGCCGAAGCCGGCTTCATCGACTGGGAGGTGGAAGATTGCCAAATCGCAGCCGGGGAGCCAATGAAGGAACTGATCTACTATCTGCCGCGTAATCGCCGAGGGGAGAACGGCTCGTCGCTCGAAAGCCAGAAGAACGTGGATGCCCCGGCCTATGCCACATTCCTTGAAATCATGGCCGAGGACGCCACCCGGCATACGCCGCTGCGCTACCGCTTCTATCTTGGACAGAATATGACCAACGACTTCAATATCATCCCCAATCGCCATTACGTGCTCCCTATCACTATTTCCGACAAGGGGGACGCATCGGCGGACAACCGTGTGGAGGATATGGGCGAGGTCGAACTGGCCGAATCGAACTCCTACCTGATCAATCCGCTCAAGGGCGACGTGCAAACGCTCTATTCAGTGCCGATCACGCGAATCAATAAATTCTGGGGCAGCAGCGATGGGCAGCTCGACCTATCAGACGACAACACGCTTTCAGCCACTACCGAATGGGTCGCTGAGGTTATCTGGCAGGATCAGCCCATGCGGCTCATCAATTTCTGTTCGAAAGACGGTTCCGTTGCCAACGGCAACACCGATTATTCGGGTACGGGCGAATCGTTCTTCTATTTCAAACCGATCGACGGAGCTTTTGGCAACGTGGTGATCGGCGTTCGAAAAAAGACGGGTGGCAAGGATGAATATCTTTGGAGTTGGCACCTGTGGATCACCGATTACAAGCCGGAATACACGACCGCTTGGCAGGAAGGCGTATATGCCTATGTCGTGGAGGGCGGACACGTACACCGCTATGTGGGCAATAGCACCGGAACCAATGTCTGGGATACCAAGTATCTGAACAAATACATCATGGACCGCAACCTCGGTGCTTCTTCCGCAACCAGCGGCAGGGCTTCGTATGGCTTCTACTACCAGTTCGGGCGTAAGGACCCGTTTCCGCATTCGAGTACTACGCTGTATGATATCGAGGGCAATCCGCAGAGTACGTTCACGGCCTCGAACAACGATTGCATCGAGCGCATTGCGGGTACGGCCTATTTCTATATGGGTGTGAAGCGTCCTTACAGCTTTTACTACCCCGGCAGCAATGATTGGGTTCGGGAGAATCCTTATTCTTCCACTTCCCGGTTATGGGATAATCCTACATGGCATTCGGATACGGATAAAAGCTTCTTCGACCCATGCCCTCCGGGATGGCGGCTTCCGGTGAACAATACGTGGCACAGCTTCGCTACGACCATCGATGGATCGAGTGCTCGTCCTAATGCCAAAGACTGTCTCTTATACACATCTCCGAGCCCACGAGACCCTAAGACATCTC
>ENA-OZGX01000869-OZGX01000869.1-human-gut-metagenome-genome-assembly--contig:-NODE-869-length-13103-cov-6.446122_pt1 | contig 13103 bp, 10 predicted proteins | sample MGYA00244040_ERZ653674 | MGnify/ENA primary metagenome ERZ653674 (study PRJEB26926, sample SAMN06165232) | human gut metagenome | biome: ENVO:00009003; feature: ENVO:2100002; material: ENVO:00002003... | reverse complement strand
AGGCCCCGGGGGGAGGGAGGGTAAAGCCCGGGCCTGCGATCTATGGCCCGGGCGGTACAGGAGCTAGGTAGGAAGGGATGCGGCCAGCCGGGGTTCCCTAGGGAAAAGCCGTTGCCCGTGGGGCGTGGGCAGCGGGGGAACAAACGGCCCGCCGCAGGTGACCAGGATGGGACGACTGGGGCGGACGGTGTGGGAATATCGCCGTGCGCGTAGCACTGCCCACGCCTCTCCGCCCCGTACGACCCGGGCCATTCTAAGAAGCCAAGCGAGAGGGCCGGGATTGCCCCATAGGCCGGCCAAGGGTTTGGGCCGCATCCCATGTTTGGGAAACGCTTCGTTGAGGGGGGCGCCTGGTCTTATGACCATAAAGGCATAAATGAAGCTGGAGGGGATGGAGATAACAACGAACTTATGATATGATAAAATAATGTAAAGAGAAAGTACAATGCCGCCCCTAGGCAGGGGCGGCAAATAAACGAAAAGCGCAGGTGTAGTACCATGCAGGAAACCATGCGTTCCTCCCAGGAGGACGTTTTTGAACATCTCCCAATCCCCACCGCGCTGCGGAAGATGATCATTCCAGCGGTGACCAGCCAGTTGATCGTGTTGATCTACAATATGGCGGATACCTTTTTTGTGGGACAAACCAACAATCCCTATATGGTGGCAGGTACCTCGCTGATTCTGCCTGTATTCAACATAACCCTATGCCTGGCTGGGCTTGCGGGGATTGGGGGTGGTTCCTTAATCTCCCGGTTGCTGGGCCAAAGCCAGGAGGAAGAGGCCAAACGGGCCGGCACGTTTTCCTTGTACTTGGGGCTGATCATTTCGGCGCTGTTTGCGGTGGGGATTGCGGTTTTCATGGAACCTGTCTTGGGACTTTTGGGAGCCGGGGAAAATACGTTCCAATACGCCCGGCAATACGCCACCTGCGTTATTGTGATCGGCGGCATCCCCACGGTGCTCTCCAATGTATTGGCTAACCTGATCCGCAGCATCGGCCGCTCCAGGGAGGCCAGCGCCGGTATCATCATGGGCGGGCTTTTGAATATCGCCCTGGACCCCTTGTTCATGTTCGTGTTGATGCCGGATGGTTATGAGGTGCTGGGAGCCGGATTGGCTACCTGCCTTTCCAACTGCGTGGCCTTTCTTTTCTTTGTGATCGTGCTGGCCCGGATGGGACGGGACTCGGTGATTACCTTCTCCCTCAAAGGAGGCATGCCCAAGCGGGAAAGCATTGGGGCCATCTTCGGGGTGGGGGTGCCCTCGGCCATTACCACCTTCCTGTTCGACATGGACTATGTGATTTTGGATAAGCTGATGGTGGGCCACGGCGATCTGGCATTGGCTGCGGTAGGCATTGTGCTGAAGGTGGAACGCTTCCCCCTAAATGTGGGTGTCGGTATCTGCCAGGGGATGATGCCCCTGGTGGCCTATAACTATGCGGCGAAAAATAAACGCCGCATGGAGGACACTATTCACATGGCCGGCCGCCTGGGCTTGATCATTGCCGGGATCAGCATCGGGCTGTACGAGCTGTTTGCCACCCAGTTTGCCCACCTGTTTATCCAGGAAGCCCAAACGGTGGCGCTGGCTTCCCAGTTCCTTCGCATCCGGGTGCTTGCTACCCCCCTGATGTTCCTGTGCTTTTTCACCGTATACATTTTCCAAGCCTTTGGCAAAGGCCGCATTTCCCTGTTTTTGGGTATGGTCCGGTGGCTGGCCTTTAACATCCCTATGCTGTTCCTGCTGGATGCCTTGTTTGGTATGCTGGGGATCGTCTGGGCCCAGGCCATCGCGGATAGTATAGGCGTTGCGCTTTCCTTCTATATATATCGAAAATACCGGCCCCGGCTGGAAGAACCGGGGGATACCCCCCAGGCAGGATAATGGCGGAATTTCGCCGGACAAACAAGATGGCCGCAAAGCATCCTTTGCGGCCATAGCTTATTCGGGGGATTCCTGTTCCAGGCCCGGGCCCTCCAAGGGCCCGTGTATTCCTTCGACATCCCGTTGTAGCGCAGAATAAAGCGAACGGCACCGTTTCTTCCGGGACGTTCTCCATCAGACCTGGGAGGGATCAACCTTCCACCCAATCATACAAGCAGCCCTTTCGTTTCATAAACAGCCCCCTAGGGGCGGCGGCATAGGGAACCGTTGCCCGGAAGGGGACAGCGTACCGTTCGGTCCCATTGGTGCCGGCAAAAAGCCGACGGCCGCAGGCAGGGCGGCCCCCCTTCCAAGGCAGGCCAACACAGCGCCGGGGGGAACGGGGCCGAACGGAACCGATGGATCCCTAGGGCGCCGCCCTTTATGGGGTGTGTTTCGCACATATCGATAGAAAAATACCAAAGCAAAAGGAAGGCAAAGGGGGATGCAGGGGGCCTTAGGGGCGCTTGGGGCAAACTCACCAATCTCTATTGGATATGCGAATGTTGTGAAAAATACTAAAGCAGGCTGGATGCATTTATGGTGCGTTTTTTGCGATCCATAATTAAAAAAGTGGCGCTAAACCACTTTTTTAATAAAATAGGCATGATGCAATTATGGCGCTATACCCAGGTTTCCCTGTATACTCGCAGCCAATTTTCTCCAAGAATTTTTTTAATATCCTGCTCTTTGTAGCCACGCTTCATTAGACCATAGGTAATATTGGGATAATTTGCCAAGTTCATTAAGCCTTCAGAGCATTCTGAAAGCACTCCCCGCCCGGCAAGATAGCTCTTATACGGAAGGCTGTCCGTACCCATGGTATCCAAAGTAAGCCTGCTGAAATAATACTGCTTCCGGTGCTCATATCCGCCAATGGTGATGTTGGAATCAATGCCAATCCCCACATGATCAATGCCAATCAACTGAACATAATAATCAATACAGTCAATAAAGTTTTCTATGGTGGGGAAATGTACCCCATCAAATAGGGTGACATTAAAAGCTGTAGCGCCTACAACACCCCCGGTAGCCGCGCATTTCTTCGCCTGCTCGTCTGTAATATTTCGCGGATGGTCCACATACTTTTTGGGGTTGGAATGAGAAAAGATCATGGGCTTTTGCGCCATGTCTAGTGCATCCAAGGTGGATCGTTCTCCAACGTGGGACAGATCAACCGTTACCCCGTATTTCTGCAAAGCAGCGATCAGCTTTTTTCCATCGTTAGAAAGCCCGGCGTTCGCGCTCTGATAGCACCCGTCTGCGGCAAAAGAGCGATGGTTATAGGCAGGCATAATAATCCGCATCCCTAACTTATGGAAAAGGTAAACCGTTGCATCCAGGTCATTATGATGGAGAAATTCACAATTTTGCGATCCAAGGATGATGCCAACTTTATTTTCCGCCTTGGCCCGCAAAATATCATCCGGCTTTTCCACAAGCAGCATGTGGTCGGCATTGTGGTGAATGGTGCTAATATCATCCGCCAAATAACGAATCGCAACGCCTGCATCTGCCTTTGTATCCATACTTGTTATGGCAAGGGCCGTAATGCCGGATTCTGCTAAATTCCAGGAATAGCTTTCAAAGCTAAAATTACATTGATCGATAATTATGCTATCCCGATGAAGCCGTTTGGCTTCTTCCGGAACCTGCGCATTGATGTCAAGGATCATTTGTTTCACTTCCGGCGTATCTTCGCACGCAAACCGCTTGCTAATCTCAAATAGTTTATCTGCGGTTTGCCGATCAATATTGCCCATGATGGTTCCCTTCTTTCATTATTTAAATAGGCTTCCAATTAAATTAATTTTTGTTAGACAAAGGCCGCATAAATGCTTTTAAACAGCAACATACCCACCGTGGCGCCGCCATCCTGCATGCCGATGGTTTTTTCGCCAAAGTATGCTGGACGGCCATGCACGGCTTTCATTTGGGTTGCGGCGGCAAGTCCCGTTTGGGCGCCTGCAAGGCCGGCTTTCAGGCAGTCCTTTTCACTTACGCCTTCTGCATAGGCTTTTTTCATGGCTTCAATGGCGGGATGCAGGGAGTCTAAAATGGTCTTTTCACCCAGCTTCGCTCCGCCCCGCTTTACAATCTCGTCATATCCCCGCTGCATCATGGCAAGGAAGGCCGCAAAGTCAAATTCCGCCGCGTCTTTAGGCAGCGCGCTGCCAGCTCCACGAATAAAAAGGCCGATGAGCGTTCCCAGGGTGGAAGGCGCCTCTTCCATGATACACATGCCGATCGTCCGAAGAAGTTTACTGGGAGTCTCGTCCAAACTCTCCGCTACATGCGCCCCCTTTACAAAGCCGCGCTGCATATACAGGCCAAGATCTCCATCCCCCATGGCAGCATCCAGCTCACTGAGCAAAGCGGCGTTTTCCGTCATAATTCTTTCGGCCGTCTGGAAAACGTTTTTAATATCCGCACTGGTATACATAGTTATCTCCAATCCTTTTCAAAAGAAACAAACGGCGTGGAAGCAGGATCCGAAAGCAAGGACTCCAGCTCTTCGTCCAAAAGCATAATGCTTAGGGAAAGCCCGGCCATTTCCATGGAAGTGCTGTATTCGCCCACCCGTACCTTTACAGGCTGGATTCCCTTTTCTTTTAGATATTGATCCACGCATCCGTATACAATATAGCCTTCCTCCAGCGCGGTTGCGCCCAGAAGGTTGACCAATACCGCAACGCGGCTCCCGGCGGGAATCTCCATATCCGCCAGGATGGTGTCCACCATAGTTTTGGCAACCGCATCTGCGGACATGATCTTGCCGCGATGGATACCAGGCTCCCCATGGATGCCCATTCCAAGCTCCATTTCGTCCTCTCCGATTTCAAAGGAAGGCCTTCCGATTTCCGGCAACGTACAGGCGGACATGGCTACGCCCATGGAGCGGGTATGGGCGTTTGCTTTCTTCGCAATACGCGCAACTTCCTCCAACGGTAGCATCCTTGCGGCTGCCGCGCCAGCTGCTTTATATACAAACAAAATGCCAGCTACGCCGCGGCGGTTTTCCGCTTGCTCTTTTGGGGCGGAGGTAACGTCATCCGTACCCCATACCTGCTCTACTTGGATCCCGTCCTCTTCCAATTCTTCCGCGGCCATGGCAAAATTCATCCGGTCCCCACCGTAATTGCCGAAAAGATACAGGACGCCAGCGCCTGTTTCCACCGCTTTTGCCGCCTCAATCATGGCAAAACAGCTAGGAGAAGCAAAGACATTCCCAACCGCGCATGCATCGCACAAGCCGTCGCCCACATAGCCAAGGAATAGGGGTAGGTGACCTGAGCCGCCGCCTGTCACAATGGCTACCTTGCCCTGTACCGGATTTGTACGGACCAACGCACGGCCATTCTTGGCGCTTAAGGCGAGCCTGTCCCCGTGGGCGGCAATGATTCCTTTTAGATAATCCTCTACGTAAAATTGGGGATCGTTAATAAACTTTTTCATCTATGTCTCCTTTTCAAATTCATTTATATTTACCAGGATCGCTTGTCTGACTTTGCAAGCTCCTCCAAAACAGCCATATACGCATAGGCCTGGCGAATGGACCATTTTTGCAATAATTCAGGGGTTGTATCGTCGGTCAAACGCATTCTCCCCTCTTCGGAATAAGCGTATTGCATGTTCCATACAGGAATCCGAAACCGCTCACAGGCATATCCCTGCATGGTACCGATGGGGAATCCAGAATTTTTAAACTCGGGTTCTTCATAGGGGTATTCGATAGGTTCTGCGGTAAAAGTACCGCACCCTTCATGATCCGCCCGGAAGGTTTTGCTAAACAGGGTGGCAAGCTTTGTGGTATAATCAAACAGCTCATCGCTGACGAATTTGGTACAATAATAATACAGCTTGTCCTCCGTTATAACAGAGCCGCCATCAAACACAAAGCAAGCAATGGGATTGCAGGATTCCAAGAAACGAATTGCGGTTTGGGTCTCCGCCTCGCTGTTCGGATAGGGCCCCATATATACGGTGGTACCAAACCGGGTATTGTCTTCGTTGTATACAAACTGCTGGCTCCAATGGGAGTCAAAATTCCGGTTTAGATCCACGCCGTTTGCATTTAAACGCATGTACATAGGCTCCCCGCCAACCACCGCGTCGTCCCGCACATCCGGGCTGACGCAGGGAAGCACGGCCAAACCAATTTTCTCAAAGAGGGAAGGCTTCACCAGCAGCATAAACTCGATCATTTTCAAAATGATCTCATGGGAGCTTTCCGTGGCATGGACCGCGCCGGCAATGGCTACGCACTTATCCTGGTTTCCCACAGTCATGCCCATCATAGGCTTATGCCGCGTAGACTCCCCATACTGTTTCACCGTTACAAGGGAAGGGAAGTAGGCTTCCAGTTCCCGCATCTTTTCCGTGGCCTTTTCGCAGGGCCACCATGTGTATCTGCTTCTTACTTTCATACCCAAAGGCCCCAATACCGTATGAACGCCATAACTATTTGCCTCCACCCAATATACATATTTATGGCCGACTTCCACATCCTTGTCTATGTATTCGCTAAAGGAATACTCGATGGGCAAATGCCCTTCGAAGATGCATACGACGCCTTTGGCGTCCATTTTTATATTGTCTACATATTCAATCCAGGGGGCGTATTGCATGCCGGCCAAGTCATTGACAAAGGGAATCTCCGGGCATTCCTTGCGATAGATCTTAACCGGTACGTCCAACTGGCTACCATGGGCATCTATTGCCCGCTGCATGAAAATCAGCTTAATGCTGTCGCCTAAATTTTCGCCCCGCAATCGTCCTCTTAGCATTTGCCTTCCTCCTTTTTGTACCTGCTATCTTTACCGCCGTTTTTTTCAAACACGCAGTCACCGCCCAAGTAGGTAGCGCGTATGTCCTCAAACGCATAGTAGTCCTCTAGGGGATTGCCACCCAGCACAGCGATATCCGCTTGATAGCCCTCTTGAATCAGTCCCACATCCTGCAAGCCCAGCATCTGGGCTGCATTAAGACTGGTTTCTATGGCCATCAAAGGGGGCATGCCATATTGGGCCATCAACCTTAGCTCCATGCCCACTGGAGCAGAAGGGCCATATCCTGTATCAAAGTCCGTTCCTGCTACGACTTTAACGCCTGTGGAAGCAATCGGCATGAGCCGCTCCTTCCTGACGATACAATTGCGGGCATAGAATTCGCAATCCTTGATTTGCCGCTGTAGATAGGCATTGCTCTCACCGGCATGCTCTTGTATGCGCTTTTGTAGGATGGGTACAAGATATGCGGTGGCAGCAAGGGTAGGCGCCCAATAAATGCCTGCATCCCGCATGCGGATGGCCTGCTCCTCTGTAAGAAAGGTACCGTGTTCGATGCTATCCGGCCCTGCTTGGATCGCCATTTCTAGCCCTGGCTGTAAAGCGGCGTGAATAAAGCATTTTTTCCCTAAACGGTGCGCCTCCTGGACGGCAAAATTTAACTCCTCCTGGGAATACTCTACCTCGGAACCAATACGGTGGGTGGTCATGATCTTGATCCAGTCGGCGCCGCTACGGATCTGTTTGCGAATTGCTTTGCGCAAGCCCTCAATTCCGTCCGCCTCGGTCACGATGCTCATTTTCCAGCAATGGCCGCCTGTCATGGCGATGGCTTGATTGCAGTGGAAGATCCGGGGCAACTTTGCAAGGCCGTTGGCAGCCATTTTTCTTAGGGACTCCAAAAGCATATCCGGGCACCCTGCATCGCGTATAGTAGTTACCCCAAACGCAAAGCACTGCCGGGCCTCAAGATAACCAAAAATACCGCGCCGATAGCCGTTTTCCCCATAGTCATCGATATCCCACACGCCGTCGTAACAGCCGATATGGGTGTGACAATCGATATAACCCGGGACCAACGTACAATGGCCATAATCCACAATCGGCTCCTCCGGCTTAGCGGCCCGCAGGGTTTTCTGATCCGCCAGCTTTTCAATCAGGCCATTGCGTACCAGAATAGCGGCATCTTCCAAGATCGTCTTCCCGTCTCCCGGGATGATCCATTTTGCCTGAATAATCACAATTCTCCTCCTGGGCGATCTGAAATCATGTGGGTCCATGTGTAGAAATGCGAGGACTGTAGAGAATAATCATATTTTTATCTTAATAACAAATAACGGCATGTCAAGTTTCCTCCGTTAAGATTTATAAATATCAGGTGTTTCTGTAAGTTTTGAACCCTATATATTTTTATACGCAACTGGCTTTGCTAAGAGCCTATCAAAAAGAAAGAATGTGGACCCCATTTGCATTGCAACCTTTGTGGAACACGATTATAATTAGACCCAGCCTAAACATCTGCCGACGTTTGAAAGGAGAAAAAACATGGCCGAAATAGCCCTCTCCTATATCGAATCCCATAAGGATGAACTTTACGCCATGGCCCATACCATATGGGAAAAGCCAGAAGCACCATTTCATGAATATGCAGCCAGCGCCCTTATTGGCGCGTATCTTTCCAAGGAAGGCTTCTACGTGGAGCGGGGCGCCTTTGGGATCCCAACGGCGCTTCGCGCCAGCTGGGGAGAAGGACGCCCGGTTATTGGCCTCCTTGGAGAGTACGATGCGCTGCCGGGCCTGAGCCAGGAGGCAATTCCCCAAAAGTCCCCCATTGAATCTGTGGACTATGGCCATGGATGCGGCCATAATCTTATTGGGGTGGCCCATGCGGCCGCAGCGGTGGCGTTGAAGCGCGAAATGGAGCAAAAGGGAATAGCCGGGACCATCGTTTATTATGGCTGCCCAGCGGAGGAGCTTTTAACCGGAAAGGGGCTTATGGCCCGGGGCGGTGCATTTCGGGAGCTGGACGCCCATGTTGCATTTCACCCAGGCCGCACCACCCATGTAATGCTTGGCCGACATACTGGCGTATGTACGGCAAAATTTCACTTTACTGGACGGGCTGCCCATGCGGGAGGCGAACCCCAAAATGGACGCAGTGCGTTGGATGCAGCGGAGCTTATGAATATCGGCGCCAATTATTTGCGGGAACATGTTAGCTCGGACGTACGCATCCACTATATTATTTCTGATGGAGGCGTTGCCCCCAACATCGTGCCGGCAAATGCTACGACCTATTACTTTGTGCGGGCATTGGATATAGACAATCTACAGGATGCGTTTCAGCGGGTTGTGCTCTGCGCAGAAGGCGCGGCCCATATGACGGAAACCCAGCTGCGCATGGAAAGGTTGGGAGGATGCTATCCTACGCTAAATAATCGCGCTCTTTCCCAGATATTAGATCAAGCGTTGCGGGAGACGCCGGCGATTTCTTATACGGAAGAGGAACTTTCCTTTGCGCATGCCCTTAATCAGGCGGCGCCTGAGGTCTATGCCAAGGCGTGTGTGGGCTTGCCGCAGGGCAGCGAGATAGCCTTGGGGTGCAATGCCCCTGTATTGACGGACTGCTTTGGTTCAAGCGATGTAGGCGATGTAGAACATATTGCGCCGGGCGCACGCTTCTACGTGGCAGCATGGAACCTGGGCGCCGCCTGCCACAGCTGGCAGGTGTCTGCTTGCGCGGGGATGTCCATCGGAATGAAGGCTATGATTTTTGGAGCCCAAGCCATGGCCATTTGGGGCCTAAAGTTGCTTGCAGCGCCTGAAATCATAGAATCGGCGCGAGCTGAATTTCAAAGCTCCATGGCTGGGAAAGAATATGCGCCGTTGATTCCGCCGACATGTTCTTATGAGAACAGCTAGATGGTGGGCATATGCTGGTTTTGACCGAAACAGCCCATAAAATTGTCTGGCCACGGGTATGCTTGCCCCTATTTTTAAAAATCGGTAGAGCCGCAAAACAAGACTCCGGCAAGGGTTTGTCGGAGCCTTGTTTTTTCGGCATACTGCCGGGTTAGATAAACCGATTACTCAACGGTAATGGGACGGAGGAACCGTGCGTCAAGCAGACCCGCGGCGGAAGGATATACGCCATGTAGCGTCGAGCGGCAAGCATAGGTCATGGTGGGGCAGGCAAGCTCGATCCAAGGCTTTTGCTCCCGGATCAAATCATTGACCTGATGATAGCACTCCAGACGATATTCTTCATCGTTGGAAGCCAGCGCCTCATCCATTAGGCGGTCATACTCCGGGCTGTTCCACTTACCAGGATTGGAAGATCCAGTTCCCCAGGAAATTAGCTTCTGATACATGTAGTTACCATCGTTCCCGTGAGAGGTATGGCGGGCAATGAAGGCATCGAAATCGCCGCCATAGACCAAATCCCAATGGGCGTTGGAGTCGTAAACCGTCAACTCTACGTTAATTCCGATAGACTCCCATGCATTCTGCACCATTTCGGCGAGCCTTGCCCAGGAAGCAGGCGTATCGATGGTATAAAGGCGTATGGTAAAACCATTTTCGTAGCCTGCTTCTTTCATTAGCTCCTTGGCCTTGTCCAAATTATAGGCATACTCCTCTGGGTTTGCAGCGGGAGAATAGCTGGGCTGGGAAGGCGGGAAGTATCCGTCTGCACGGATGGCGTATCCATCAAAGGCCAACGGCGCCATGGTGTCAATATCAAGCGCATAGTACATAGCGTCGCGGACCCGCTGATCCTGCCACGGTACGCTTTCATCGGCAAAGTTGAAACCAAGGTAAATGATTTGCCAGCTGGGCATTTCATAAACATTACAGGTAGCCGAGTCTTTTAGGTTTTGGATGCTTCCGGTGTCGCAGGTGATGATGCAATCCACCTCGCCGCCCTCAAGGCTCAGGGTTCTAGTGGTATCGTCCGGGATATTGCGGATAATCAGGTTTTCATAATAGGGCTTGTCCCCCCAGTAGTCCTCAAAGCGCTTGAGAACGATACGGTCGCCTGCAATCCATTCTACAAAGGAATAAGGGCCGCTGCCGCCGGTTGGGTTCCGGGCATAGTCTTCCGGGGTCTGCTCCTCGTAGGCCTGACGGTTGGTGATGCCGCCAACGCTCCAGTTGGACAAATAGGTTAACCAGGGGCCAAAAGGCTCATCGGTGCAGATGTCAATGGTATACTTATCGATCACCTTGCATTTTTCGGGATTAAAGAATCCCCAAATCCAGTTGGAGGTAGAGCTATTATATCCCTGCTCAATGCTCCAAAGCACGTCGTCTGCCGTCATCTCGTAACCGGCATGGCAAAGCACGCCCTGACGGAGATATACCCGCAGGCAAGTATCGTCGATGAACTCCCAGTCTTCTGCAAGAAGACCCTCGTATTCATCGGTAAAACAATTATACCGGAACAGCGGCTCATAGATCTGCTGGCAGATAACGGCGGTGGTCATGGAATTGTGGCCAGCCGGGAACAGGTAATCCGGTTCGCCGCCCTGGGCGATGGTCAAGGTTTTGCCGTCGCCTGCCGCCGTATCCGCCATGCCTTCAGGCGGCGTAGAGATGAATGCGGTAACATTTTCGTTGACCGTTGCATCCATACCCGCGCCGGCATACGTAATGGAGACGTCGGGATTGGTGGAATCTGACGCTTCGGTTGCAGGGGTCGTTCCTTCTGGGTCAGTAGACGTCTCTTGGGCTGCGCAACCAACCATACTAAAGAGAAACGCCAGAACTAAAACCATTGCTAGAACCTTTTTCTTCATTTCCTTTCCTCCTCTAATGTGTGTTTCTATTATGAAAAGCAATCCTTGTATTGCTTTGGTTTTCCGTTAGGAAAAAAGATGACATGCCACGTAATGCTGATGGGAAATCTGCTGCAACGGGGGCATCGTTTCTTTACAGATTTCTGAACAATGGGGGCAACGTGGCGCAAAGCGGCAGCCCGAAGGCGGATTGATAGGGGACGTAATCTCCCCCCGCAGGATCTCGCGGCCTTCTTTTGCGTGGGGTACGGGAACCGGGACCGCATCCAGCAGCGCTTTTGTATAGGGGTGGCATGGATGCTGAAATAGCTCCTTTGACGGACTTTTTTCCACGATGTTCCCCAGGTACATAACGCAAATGCTATCGGAGATATGCCGGACGACCGCAAGATCATGGGTAATAAACATATACGTTAACCCGGATTTTTCCTGTAGATCCTGCAACAAATTCAGGATTTGCGCCTGAATAGAAACATCCAAAGCGCTCACCGGCTCATCGCACACGATAAACTTTGGGTCAACTGCCAACGCTCTTGCTATACCGATACGCTGACGACGCCCGCCGTCTAGCTCATGGGGATAAGCGCGTGCCAAGCGAGGCGCCAACCCCACCGTATTCATGATCTCAGCCACCTTTTCATCGCATTCCTTACCGGAATACAAATGGAAAATATTTAAGGGCTCCTTGATGGTATCCTCAACCGTCATCCGGGGATTCAGGGAAGAAAAGGGGTCCTGGAAAATAATCTGCATTTCTTTGCGCAGTTCCTTAAACGTGGAACGGGGCGGGTTGGTAATGTCATTGCCCTCAAAGAGGATCTGACCGCTTGTAGGCTCTAAAAGATGTAGAATTGTGCGACCCAGCGTAGATTTTCCGCAGCCAGACTCCCCAACTACGCCCAGCGTTTCTCCTTTTGCGATTTCAAAACTGACATCATCCACTGCGTGAAGCCAGCCATGTGCTACCTTAAAGTACTTTTTGAGATTGTTTACTTCCAGCTGTGCAGCCATGCTCACTGCCTCCTTCCTCACCCAAAGAACTTGCACCGGACAATATGTCCTGGTTCAATCTCTATATAATCAGGCTCTCCGTTCTTACATTTTTCGGACGCAACGGGACAGCGCTCACAAAAACTGCAATACGGGGGCAAATTCGCCGGATCGGGCATCAGCCCATCAATGGGCTTCAACCGCTCAATATCCTTGTCCAGGCTGGGCAAAGATTCGAATAAGCCTTTTGTATAAGGATGCTGCGGGTTTGTAAAAACCTGATCCAGCGATCCGTATTCCACGATATTCCCGGCATAGATTACCGCAACTTCGTCGCAGGTTTCTGCTATGACGCCCATATCATGGGTAATCAAAATCATGGAAGTATTTAGCTTTTTTTGCAGGTGACGAATCATATCCAAGACCTGCGCTTGGATGGTAACATCTAAGGCGGTGGTGGGTTCATCTGCGATCAACAGTTCAGGCTTACAAGCTAGGGCTTCGGCAATAACCACCCGCTGCTTCATGCCGCCGGAAAACTGGTGGGGATATTCGTTATATCTCTGTCTCTTATACACATCTGACGCTGCCGACGATAAGG
>ENA-OZGX01000868-OZGX01000868.1-human-gut-metagenome-genome-assembly--contig:-NODE-868-length-13106-cov-4.430925_pt1 | contig 13106 bp, 11 predicted proteins | sample MGYA00244040_ERZ653674 | MGnify/ENA primary metagenome ERZ653674 (study PRJEB26926, sample SAMN06165232) | human gut metagenome | biome: ENVO:00009003; feature: ENVO:2100002; material: ENVO:00002003... | reverse complement strand
CGAGATGTCTTAGGGTCTCGTGGGCTCGGAGATGTGTATAAGAGACAGATTCTACCCATTGCGGATCATTGGGAAAGCTTGGGGCTAACCTTTGACGCCCTGTATACAGGCTACTTAGGTTCCTTCCGCCAAATTGAGCTGGTACTGGAGCTATTCCGCCGCTTCAAAGGGAAGGACACCTTGGCCTTGGTAGACCCGGCCATGGCGGATAACGGCAAGCTCTATGGCGGTTTTGCGCCGGAATTTCCCCAGGAGATGCGCAAGCTGTGCGCAAAGGCGGATATCATCGTCCCCAACCTGACCGAGGCCGTCTTTATGCTGGACGAACCCTATGTTCAGGGGCCGTACACAAAGGCGTATATCGAGGGGATGTTGGAGCGGCTGGCAGGGATCGGCGCCCCCCAAGTGGTATTGACCGGGGTGCATTTTGATGAGGAAAACTTGGGTGCTGCCTGCCTAGATACCGCCAGTGGCAAGATCTCTTATGCATTCCAGCCTCGCATTCCGGGTTACTATCATGGTACTGGGGACGTATTCGGCAGCGCATTGTTGGCGGCCCTGTAGCGGGACCGGCCCTTGGAAGAGGCATCGGCCATCGCGGTGGACTACACCCAGCGTACCATCGCTATGACGGCGGAGCTGGGGCAAGAAGCCCGCTACGGGGTCTGCTTTGAATGTACCCTGCCCTATCTGCTGGAGCGGCTGGCATAATAAATGTTTGGCATCGTGAAGCCGTTTCGCCTTGCATAAGGTACGATTTGTTCTCAGCAGGTGAGGCGGCTAGGACGATGGCTTGTCAAGGAAAAGATTTATACAACACAAAAATGGCGCTTTTCAGACGATTTTTTCGCTGAAAGCGCTTTTTTGTAATGACAGGAGGACATGGATCAACCGTTCGCCAGGAAGGGGCGTATACGTAGCCTATGCTGGAAGGCACCGCCTGGCTCTAATTGGAGCAATCCAGGATCCTGCTCCCAAACAGCTGGCGCATGTTCTAGGCCCGGAAGGGTACACCAGGGCTCAATGCACAGGAAGGGCGCCTGGGTATTGGCTGGTTGCCAAATTCCTACGTAGGGGGCGTCCGGAAAGGACAGGAAAAGACCCTTACCGCCCCGCCGGGGAAAGAGGGAGACTTGGTTTCCCGCTTGGGAGAGCACGACTGCTTCCTGGTCAAACAAGGCGTGGGAGAGGGGCAACCGATTTTCGCGGCCCAAAGAAAAGGGGAGGCTTTGACCGGTGCGCAGGCCGGAGGAGGCGAATTGGATCCGATGAGGGAGAAGGGGAACGGATGTAAATTGCAAGTCATAATCCGAAAAGTCCAGGCCTTCTGTTAGAGGCACTTGAAACCCGGGATGGGAGCCAAGCCCAAAAAGCATGGGCACCGGACCGGTATTATGAACCACCGTATCCACGTGCAGCGTCTGCCCTACCAGCCGATAAGTGACGATCAAGTGGAATGCAAAGGGAAATTGGCAGAGGGTGGCAGGGCTATCGAATAAATGAAAGCGGAGGGTGTCTGGCCCAGGCTGCTCCGCTACAAATGGGCTGTCCTTGGCAAAGCCATGGAGGGGCAGGGAATAGCTTCTTCCATTGACCTGATAGCAGCCGTTGGGGAGCCTGCCCACCCAGGGAAATAGGAGGGGGGAACTTCTAGCCCAATAGGCGGGATGCCGCTGCCAGAGATACTCCGCGCCGTCTCCATCCCGCAGGGAGCGTAGTTCAGCGCCCAAGGAATCCACTTGAATATGCAGAAATGGATTGTGTATGGAATAAAGCATAGATACGCACTCCTTTCTGCTTTTCATTTTACCTGCCTACAACATTGATGACAACAAAAACAATTCCCCCAGTAAGGGCCATTTATATGGCGCAAAGTCTTGCGCCCCTTAAAAAACACTTCTATATATAATATTGCTATATAATTGTGAGCCTTCGTCCGTAAGTTATTGGAAGGGGATGGTATGATAAAATATCATACTTTTTATTTTTCTAGACCTACCATATAATGGGATTGTAATAAAACATATGTATTTTCTATGTTCTAAGTGCACACGAACGGTTTCCAAAGCAGTAACATTTGTTCTACCACGGTTAATAAAGAAGGGATCCACAGAAAAAATTAAACCGAAACCCCGTTTCCTGCAACGACATTACTTTTTTATCCCATGCACCAAAGCGTATATAACAAGTAGGAGTAAAAAGCATGAACAAGAAAAAGAGTTCCTCCTTAGCCAGCAGGATCCCATCCAAGGTTTGGCTGTTGATCTCCTTCCTGGCAGCTATGCTGTTATGGTATGTGATTTCTCTTTTACCTGCCACAGCCCGCGCTTTTCCCAATGCCATTGTAACCTTTAGTAGCCTGGCCACCATGATTGAACGCGGCGTATTCTTCACGGACTTGGCTAGCAGTATGATTTCGGTCTTTTCCGGCTACTTCCTTGCCTTTATTATTGCCCTGCCGGTGGCCATTCTCATGGCCTGGTATTTGCCGGTGCGTAATATCATCGAGCCCTGGATCCAATTCGTCCGAAACATCCCGCCCCTTGCTTATGTGCCCCTGATCGTGGCCTGCGCCGGCGTAGGTCGCAAGCCCCAGATCATCACCATTACCATTGCTTGCTTCTTGATCATGTGCGTTACCATCTATCAGGGCGTTATCAATGTGGATGAGACCCTCATCAAGGCTGCCCGGGTTCTAGGCGCCAATGATAAGGACATCTTCATCCGGGTCATCACCCCTGCCACCCTGCCCTTCATTTTGACAGCCGTCCGGCTGGGCGCTGGCGTCGCCCTCACCACCCTGATCGCCGCCGAATCTACCGGCGCTACCGCCGGCTTGGGTATGCGCATACGGTCCTTGAACAACAGCTTTGAATCAGCGCCCATGTTGCTATACGTGATCATCATCGGCGTCATCGGCATTTCTTTGGAAACCCTGATTAAGTATCTTGAAAGGAGACTGACGGGATGGCAGGAGAAGCGAGAAATATAACGCTCCAGATCAAAAACGTCCGAAAGACCTTCACCGGCCGTACCGGCGAGGTGATCGCCCTCAATGGGGTGGATCTGGATATATATGAAAACGAGTTCATTTGCGTGGTGGGGCCGTCTGGCTGCGGCAAATCTACCCTGTTGAACATCATTGCCGGCTTGACGGAGCCTACCTCCGGCGAAGTGTACTGCCACGGGAACCTTATCACCGGCACCGGCACCGAGCGGGGGGTGGTATTTCAGCAATACGCCCTTTTCCCCTGGCTGACTGTTAAGAAGAACGTCCGCTTTGCCCTGGAGATGAAGGGCATTAAAGGCCAGGAGGCCGACGATTTGGCTATGAAGTACCTGGAAAAGGTGGATCTGGCCAAGTTCGCGGATCACTATCCTAAGGAGCTGTCCGGCGGCATGAAGCAGAGGGTGGCTATTGCCAGGGCCTATGCGGCAGACCCGGAGGTACTGCTCATGGACGAACCCTTTGGCGCGCTAGATGCCCAGACCCGTACCCAGCTCCAGTCCGAGCTGCTGGAGACCTGGGAGAAGGATAGAAAGACCTGTTTCTTCATCACCCATGATGTGGACGAGGCCATCATCCTGGCCACCAAGGTTATCATCATGAGTGCCCGGCCCGGCCGGATCAAGGAGATCGTAGACATTGACATCCCGTATCCCCGGAACCAGGAGACCAAAATGAGCCCCCGCTTCCTGGAGTTGAAAAATAAGATCTGGGGCGAAGTTTACAAAGAGTACTTGGAAGTGCGTAAATAAAATAATATGTGCAGCGGCAAACGTCGCAGCAAATATAACAAGTAGAACCCCAAAAATCAAACAGGAGGAAAAAATGATGAAGAAGATCCTTGCACTGCTGGTTTGTATTTTGATGGTAGGCTCCCTGGTGGTGGGCTGCAGCACGCCCGCTGCGGAAGAAGCCCCTGCCGAAGCCCCGGCTGAAGAAGCCGCTCCCGCTGAGGAAGCTGCTGAGGCCCCCGCTGAGGAAGCTGCCGAAGAGCCTGTAGAGACCGTCGCATTGAACGTAGGCTATATGCCCAACTACGGCAGCCTCTGGAGCGTTGTTACCGCCATTGATAAGGGCTACTTTGCCGAGGAGAACCTGGAAGTGACCCTCACCGAGTTTGGCGACGGCCCCACCATCATCTCCGCTATGGAGAATGGTTCTATCAACTTCGGCTACATCGGCCAGGGCGCCCATAAGCTGTGCGTCCAGGGCAACGCCACCATCATCGCTCTGTCCCACATCTCCAATGGCGACGCCGTGATCGGCGGCCCCGAAGTAACCACCATCGCTGACCTGAAGGGCAAGACCGTAGCTTATTCTTCCGGCACCTCCAGCGAGGATATCCTGAAGAACACCCTGGCTTCCGCAGGCATGACCATGGATGACATCACCGCCATGGATATGGATGCTTCCGCCATCGTGACCGCTATGATCTCCGGTGGCGTAGACGCTTGCGCCACCTGGTCCCCCAACACCCTGACCATTCTGGAGCAGATGGAAGGCACCACTAAGCTTTCCGATAATATGACCTTCTCTGACACCACCATCTCCCTGGCCAGCTGGATCGCCACCCCCAAGTACCTGGAAGAGAACCGGGATGTGGCCGTGCGCTTCGTACGCGCGCTGTTCAAGGCCATGGACTATGCTGCGGACGGCAACTATGAGGAGATCGCCCAGCTGGTGGCCAACCAGACCAAGACCGACTATGACAGCGTATATGCCCAGCGGGGTGACGCCAACTGGCTCACCGGCAAGGCCGTGGCAGAAGGCGTAGCCGACGGCACGGTGGAGGGCTACTACACCTTGCAGCAGCAGAACCTGCTGGATAGCGAAGCCATCACCCAGGAGGACGTGTGCCCGGTTTCCGATTATGTGGACCTGGCCCTCATGACTGAGGCTGGCAACTACTAATCCTTTATTGGATCCGCACGAGGGGGGCGGCGTTTCACCGCCGCTCCTTCCCTTATACGGTCGCAATCGTTAAACCGCATTGTACCCTTTCAAAGGAGGGGTGGATATGCTGATGATCTTGGCACTGTGCCTGCTGCTGGGTTCCGTTTTCGTTTTTTGTGTGAAACGGAGCCGGGAATCCCTGCTGCTTACGGCCCTGTGCCTTTCGCTGACGGTCTACTTTTTGGGCATGCTGGTTTATATTGCCAAAAAAGGTGGATACTCCCCTGAGATTCTCCAGTTTCTGTTCTTTTCCAACCAGATTCGTACCTGGGTTCAGTATCGTTTCATCACCTTTAGTCAGCTGGGATATATCATTGCCATTGGCCGGTTTTTATTTCCGCCCTTTTTGCTGACCATCGCTATGCATTATTCCATGCTGTCCTTTATCCGGCAGCGGCCGTTGGTGCGCAGGCTGGTATGGGTTCTGCCGGGACTGACTCTGCTCCTGTATTGGCCGGGGATCTACCGGTGGATCATTGCGCTATCGCCCTGGGTTCAGAAATTTCTTATCCGATTCTCCTACGATTGGATCCTTTGCTATGTTGCGCTGGCGTTGATTTTGCTGGTGCAGGAGTTTTTATCCATTACCATCTCCTTTTTCCGGCGGCAGTTTAGCCGGATCCTGGTATGCATGGCGGCTCTGTCCGCTTTGTTTTTGCTGTATTGCGGCCAGGACCCGGGGCAGGTATACAGCTTTTATAGCTACGATTATATTTGGGCCCGGGGAATCGGGTACCTTCAATTTGACCCAAGCCTGAGCGGGCTAATCACCCTGGTGGCCATCAACCTGGTTTGTAGCGCCTTGGGTATCGTAAGCTTGTTTCAATATACCCAGGATCATTTTGCAGACGACCATGCGGACGTGGTGCTGGAGCGAAGCTTTGACGTTGCCAGAACCGGCGCGTCGGTATTTGTTCATAGCATTAAAAACCAACTGCTGGCAAACCGGGTGCTGTATAAGCGGATCCACCAGGAGCTGGAACAAAAGGAACCGGATCTTGACAAGCTGCGGGGGTTTGCGGACAGCCTGACGGATATCAACGAACAGTTGATCAGCCGTTCGGAAGACCTATATCGAACGGTAAAAGCCAAGAGCGTACAGCTGGTACCGGTTGAACTGGGCAGCTTAGAGGCCACTACCCTGGACCGGTTTCGCAAGAAATATCCAGACGCTTGGCTGGAAACCAAGGTGGAAAACAACCTGCAAGTGCTGGCGGATGAAAACTACCTGAGCGAAGCCCTGTATAACCTATTGACCAATGCCTGGGAAGCCAATCTGGCGGCAGGCCATGGGGAAAAACCCATTAAGCTATTGAGCCACCAGGAGCGCCTATATACGGTGCTGGAGGTGCGAGACGCAGGGCCGGGGATCAAGTCCGGGGAGATGCGACGGATCTTTGAACCCTTTTACAGCAACAAGAATTCCAACTTTAACTGGGGCATGGGCCTATATCATACCCGTGCCATTGTGAAGAGCCATTTGGGCAGCCTGCGGGCGGAAAACCGACGGGAGGGCGGCGCGTCCTTCTTTGTGTTGCTGCCCCGCTACGATACGATACCCTAAGAAGGAGAGGGGAAAAACCGTGATTCGCCTCCTGGTAGCCGAGGATTTTGACATCATCCGGGAAGACCTTTGCGAAATCATTCAACAGCAGCCGGATATGGAGGTTGCAGGAAGCGCAGCCAGTGGCGAGGCCATACAGGCCATGGCGCTGGCAGTGGATTTTGACGTGATCCTCATGGACGTGGAGATGGAGACCACCACCGCGGGCATCCGGGCTACGGAGCGGATTCTGGAGCAAAAGCCGGAAGCCAAGGTCATCTTCTTGACCGCCCACGAGACCGACAACATGATCCTGACCTCCATGGGGGCCGGGGCAGTGGATTATATTGTAAAGGGATGCGAGGAGGCCCAGCTGCTGGAGCATATCCGGGCGGCATACGAGGGACAGGCCATATTGGACGCACGCATCCAGCAGCTTGTGCTTAAGGAATATTCCCGGCTCCGCAGCTCGGAGCGCAGCCTGCTGTTTTTTATCCATACCGTGTCCCATCTGACCCAGGCGGAGCGGGAGCTGGTGAGGCTGCTGCTAGAAAACAAGAGCATCCGCCAAATTGCGGAGTCCCGCTGTGTGGAGATGGTCACCGTAAAAACCCAGATCAAAAGCCTGTTAAGGAAGTTCGACTGTACCCGCACCAAGGAGATCGTGGGCATGATCCGCGAGCTCAATGTGGCGCACCTGTTTTAGGGAAAAGGAGAGGAAACAATGGATATGGAGTATTATCGCATTCCCCCGGAAGAACTGGGGATCGGGGCCAAGATCCCCATCGTAAAGCTGGGGGATTCCGGCGAGGTGTTTTATGAATTGGCCCTGCAAATGGTAGACGAGATCAAAAAGAACAATGCCCTGGGGCAGCGGACGGTGTTCATCTGCCCAGTGGGGCCTGTGGGCCAGTATCCTATCTTTGTGCGGCTGATCAACCGGGATCGGGTGAGCCTGCAAAACTGCTGGTTCATCAACATGGACGAATACCTAGACGGGGACGGCAACTGGATTCCCAAGGAAAGCCCCTTGTCCTTCCGGGGATTCATGGAGCGGACGGTCTATACCAAGATCGATCCCCAGCTGCTCATGGCGCCAGAACAGCGGGCATTCCCCGACCCCAAGGACCCTGGAAAGGTGGATAAGCTGATCCAGGAGCTGGGCGGGGTGGACATCGCCTTTGGGGGCATCGGCATCAACGGGCATCTTGCCTTCAACGAGGCCCGGGAGGATATGACGGCGGAAGAATTTGCCGGCCTATGTACCCGCAGCCTGAAGTTGACCCCAGAGACCCGTACCGCCAACGCCATCGGCGACCGGTGCGGCGCCATTGACGCTATGCCGGAATACGCGGTGACCATTGGCATCAAGCAGATCCTATCCGCAAAAAAGGTACGTCTGGGGGTATTCCGGGAGTGGCACCGGAGCGTGGTGCGCCAGGCCGCCTACGGAGAAGTAACGGCCCACTTCCCGGCCAGCTTACTGCAAAACCATGGCGACGCCATCATCTACGCCAACGCCATCGCCGCCGGCCAACCCTTCTAACATGCCTATGAAAGCCACGCTTTTTAAAAACGGCCGAATATATTTGGATGGCCGCTTCCAGCAGGGGGACCTGCTGGTGCAGGACGGAAAAATCCAAGCCTTCGGCACCCTGGCGGCGGCCGACGTCCAACAGGTGGAGCTGGATGGCAGGCTGATGGTCCCCGGGTTTATCGACATCCATACCCATGGCGGAGACGGGGTGGACGTGAACGGGGCGGACAAGGAAGGCTTTTGCCAGATCGGCCGGTTCTTCGCTTCCCATGGGGTCACCGGCTGGCTGTGCAGCATCCTCACGGATACAGAGGAGCAGACTTTAAAAAGCATTGCACAGGCTCGGGCAGCCATGGCCGATTCGGAGAAAGGGGCCCAGCTGTTGGGCATCCACCTGGAAGGCCCCTTCCTTTCCGCCCAGTATAAGGGGGCCATGCCGGAGTATCTGCTGCAAAGCGGCAATGAAAACTTGTTCCACAGGTATCAGCAAGCCGCCCAAGGCGCCATCCGGTATATGACCGTATCCCCGGAGGTGGAAGGGGGGGTGGATATGATCGCCGCCCTGCGGGACCAGGTGGCCATTGCCATTGGTCATTCCGGGGCGGATTATGAGACCGCCTGCGCCGCCATAGACGCGGGGGCTTGCGCTTGCACCCACACCTTTAACGCCATGGGCCTGTTCCATCAGCACCGACCCGGCATCATGGGGGCGGTCTTGGAACGGGATGTGTATTGCGAGGCCATATGCGACGGCCGGCACCTGCACCCAGGCAGCGTGCGCATGCTGCTGGCCTGCAAGGGCTATGACCGGGTGGTGGCCATTACGGATTCCATCCAGGCGGCAGGCCTGCCGGATGGGCGCTACAAGCTGGGCGTCAACGACGTGGTGGTGGTGGATGGGGACGCCAAGCTGGCGGATACCGGCGTGCGGGCCGGTTCTACCCTCACCATGGATCAGGCGCTAAAAAATTTGGTGCGCTTTACCGGTCAGCCGGTGGAGCGGATTCTCCCACTTTTGACCCTACAGCCCGCCAAGGTCATTGGAATGGATCAGGAAAAAGGCTCCATTGCCCCTGGTAAGGACGGGGATCTGGTGGTGCTTAACGACGCATTGGACGTTATGGAAACCTACATAGCCGGCGTACGGGTTTACGCCGGAAAAGAAAAACAGGAGGAAAACTAATATGCCGCTCGTACCCCTTCGGCCTCTGATGGAGGCAGCCGAACAATATGGTTACGCCCAAGGGGCTTTCAACGTCAATGCCGTGGCCCAGGCCAAAGCGGTCATTGAAATGCATGAGACCTTCCGTTCCCCCGCCATCCTGCAGGGGGCGGATCTGGCCAACGCCTTTATGGGCGGCCGGGTGGATTTTGCCAACGGCACCCTGGAGGATAAAAAACGGGGCGCCCGGAACATTGCCAACGCGGTGCGCAAGTATGGGGAAAATTCCCCCATCCCGGTGGTACTCCACCTGGACCATGGCAAGGATTTCGACAGCTGTGTGGCCGCCATTGAGGGCGGGTATACCTCGGTTATGATTGACGGGTCCTCCCTGCCCCTGGAGCAGAACATCGAGCTTACCCGAGAAGTGGTGAAATACGCCCATCCCCGCGGCGTCAGCGTAGAGGGCGAGCTGGGCGTACTGGGCGGCCAGGAGGATCACGTGTTCGCGGAAAATTCCACCTACACCAATCCCTTGGATGCGGTGCGCTTCATCCAGGCCACCGGCGTGGACGCCCTGGCCATTTCCTACGGCACCATGCACGGGGCCAATAAGGGGAAGGGCGCCAAGCTGCGCCGGGAGATCCCCATCGCCATCAAGGAGTGCATCAACCGGCTGGGCATCTTCTGCGCCCTGGTATCCCACGGCTCCTCCACGGTGCCCCAGTATATCGTAAAGGAGATCAACGACCTGGGCGGCGATATCCAGAACGCCTACGGCATCCCCATTGACCAGCTGACCGCGGCCATACCCTGCGGCATCCGCAAGATCAACGTGGATACGGACATTCGCCTGGCGGTGACCCGGAATATGAAGGAGCTGTTCAAGAACCAGCCTGCGCTGCAAAAGAGCCCCTCCATCGGCGGGGTATACAGCCTGCTGGAGGAGAAACGCAGCGCCTTTGATCCCCGGGTGTTCTTCCCGCCCATCATGGATACCGTTCTCACCGGCAACGTGCCGGATGGAGACGTGGCCCTGCTGATGGAGCGGGTAGAAGCCGGCGTCAAGGAAGCGGTAGGCTCTCTGATCATCCAGTTCGGCTCCTATGGCCGGGCGCCCCTGGTGGAGATGAAGACCCTGGAGGATATGCAGGGGTTCTATAAGGAGTAAGCCGCATGAAGCATCTATATTTGAATCTTAAGCGGTTCGACGTGCCCCCGGAATTCGGGGGCGTGAACCGGATCGCCCCGGTGGCGGATTGGGGCAGGTACATCGTGGAAAACACCCAGGGCCCCCTTTCCGCCTATGACCCCAGCCAGGTGGAGTTCGTGCAGTATTTTCCCGAGGCCCATATCCTAGGGGCAGTCAGCGCCCTGGAAGCGGATAGCCGGGTACAGGTGGGTTGCCAGAGCGTATACCGGATGAACACCGCCGTGGGCGGCAACTTCGGCGCCTTTACCACCAACCGTCCCGCCTCCATTGCCAAGGCCATGGGCTGTACCTCCACCATCATCGGCCACTGCGAGGAGCGCAACGATAAAATGGGGGTGCTGGCGGAGGCGGGCGTCACGGATACGGCTGCGGTAAACCGGCTGCTGAATCAGGAGATCCGCCAGGCCATCGCCCAGGGGCTAACGGTACTGTATTGCATCGGGGAAAAGAGCGAGGAGCAGGCGGCCTGGCAGGAGGTGCTGGGGGAACAGCTCAGGATCGGCCTGGAAGGGGTGGACACCAGCAAGGTGGTGATCGCCTACGAGCCCATCTGGTCCATTGGCCCGGGCAAGACCCCGGCGGATCAGCCCTATATTACCAAGATCGCCCGGTTTGTCAAAGAGGTCACCGGCGGGTTGGATGTGGTATACGGGGGCGGCCTCAAGCAGGATAACGCCAAGATGCTTGCCTCCATTGGGGAGATCGACGGCGGCCTTATCGCCCTCACCCGGTTCCAGGGAGAGATCGGATTCTATCCGGCGGAATACCTGGACATCATAAAAATTTATCTGGGAAAATAAGGAGGAGACCATGAAACTGGAATTTGAATATGGCCATGGCCTTATGCAGGCCCAGGTGCCGGACAATACGGACGTGTTTATCCCCGGCACCACCGTGGCGGACCCCCCTTGCCTGCCCCAGGATTGGGATAGCCTGTATGCCGCCACCCTGGAGAGCATCCGCAACCCCATGGGAATGCCGCCCCTTCGGGAGCTGGCCGCCCCGGGGAAGACGGTGGTGTTCATCATCCCGGATATCGTAAAGGGCGGCTGCCAGCCTACCGCCCACCGGAAGGTGGCCATCCGGGCCTGCCTGGAGGAGCTATACGCGGGAGGCGTGGAGAAGAAGGACATATTGTTCATGTTCTCCAACGGCCTGCATCCCCGGGCCACCATCCCGGAAATGCAGCAGATCCTGGGCATGGAGCTGTTCAACGAGTTTTACTATACCCATCAGATCACCAGCCATGACAGCGAGGACTATGACCATATGGTGGATCTGGGGGTCACCGGCCGGGGAGACCCGGTGCTGATGAACAAATATGTGTTCGACTGTGACATCCCCATCCTCATCGGCCACACACAAGGGAACCCCTATGGGGGCTATTCCGGCGGCTATAAGCATTGCGCCACCGGCATCACCCACTGGCGGTCCATCGCCAGCCACCATGTGCCGGACGTGATGCACCGGCCGGACTTTACCCCGGTTTCCGGCCATTCCCTCATGCGCACCAAGTTCGACGAGATCGGTATGCACATGGAGGAGAAAATGGGCCATCCCTTCTTCTGCTGCGACGCGGTGCTGGATACCTATTCCCGCCAGATCGCCCTGTATTCCGGCTATGCGAAGGTGATGCAGCCGGAAAGCTGGAAGATCGCCGACATTCGCACCTATGTGCCCTGGGCGGAAAAGAAGTATGACATCATGCTCTTTGGTATGCCTCAGGCCTTCCATTATGGGGACGGCATGGGCACCAATCCCATTCAGATGATGCAGGCCCTTTCCGCCCAGGTGATCCGCCATAAGCGGGTCATGAAGGACAACTGCGTGATCATCTGCTCCTCCATCTGCAACGGCTACTTCCACGATGAGCGCTGGCCCTATTTACGGGAGCTGTATGAGCTGTTCCAGCACGATTACATGAATATCCTACCGGATATGAACCGCTATGGGGAATACTTTGCCACCAACCAGGAATATATCCGCAAGTACCGCTTCTGCAATGCCTTCCATCCCTTCCACGGCTTTTCCATGATGAGCTGCGGACACATTGCGGAGATGAACACCGCAGCCATTTACATCGTAGGCGCCCAGGAGCCGGGCATCGCCCGGGGTATGGGCCTTAAAACCCGGGCCACCTTTGAGGAGGCCCTCGAGGATGCGAAGCGGAAGTTTACAGGGCCCAACCCCAACATCCTGGCCCTGCCCCAGACCTTTAAGCTGGGCGCGGTGCATCTGTGCATGAAGGAAGAGGGCCGCCAAGGCGTATAAAAGGAGGCACATAATGCTTAAAGGAAATATGCTTATTGCCCATGGCGGCGGCCCCACCCCCGTGATCAACAGCTCCCTGCTGGGGGCTGTGCGGGAAGCCAAACTTCATCCGGAAATCGAGACCATCTATGGCGCGCGCTATGGCGCGGAAGGAATTCTTGCAGGAGACTTAATGGATCTTGGCCAGGTAGATGCCGAGAATCTGGCTCTGCTGGCCAAGACCCCAGCCTCCGCCCTGGGTTCCTGCCGCCGCAAGCTGACGGATGCGGACTATCCGGCGGTGCTGGAATGTTTCAAGCGGTTCAACATCCGCTATTTCTTCTACAACGGCGGCAACGACTCCATGGACACCTGCAACAAGATCTATCAGCTGGCCACCAAGAGCGGCTACGAGCTGCGGGTAATTGGAATCCCCAAGAC
>ENA-OZGX01000863-OZGX01000863.1-human-gut-metagenome-genome-assembly--contig:-NODE-863-length-13138-cov-17.276848_pt1 | contig 13138 bp, 9 predicted proteins | sample MGYA00244040_ERZ653674 | MGnify/ENA primary metagenome ERZ653674 (study PRJEB26926, sample SAMN06165232) | human gut metagenome | biome: ENVO:00009003; feature: ENVO:2100002; material: ENVO:00002003... | reverse complement strand
TGTGTATAAGAGACAGCCCCTGCACCTACCCCTGCCCCCGTCACGGCAAATGCTGTGAGTGCGTGGCGTACCACCGCGACAAGGAAGGCGGCGTCCCCGGCTGCTTCTTTTCAAAGGAAGGCGAGGCAACATGGGACCGCAGCATAGACGCCCTCTACCGCGACCATAAAAACCGTAAATAAAAAAACACGCACTTTAACCCCGAATTCCGCGCGTTAAAGTCTTATTTGCGGGAATACCCCGCGCCCCCTTGTGGGGGTATTATGCCCCCATACCCCATTGCGAGGGTGTTACTCCCTCGCGCTCCTTGTGGGGGTATTAATACCCCCACGCCCCCATACTTTTTTATAATAAAATCTGCGCCGAGTGTTGCGGGCGAAGCCGCAACGCTCGGCGCAATATCATATAAAAGTTTAGGGTCGAGGGGCATAATGCCCCTCGCGGGGTCAAGGGGCAGAGCCCCTTGGGCATCCCCGCCGGGGTGCATGGGTAGGACCCCTGCATTTACTTCTCGTCGTAGGCGCGGAGGACGTCGAAGAGCTCGTCGGAGATGACGTGTTCGATGCGGCAGGCGTTTTCTTCGGCGACCTCTTTGGTGGCGCCGAGTGAACGGAGCACGCGGGTGATGACGCGGTGGCGCTCATAGACGGCGGAGGCACGCTCCAACCCCTTCTCGGTGAAAGAGATATCGCCGCCCTTGCCTATGGTGATGAACCCCTTTTCGATGAGCAGATTGACGCCGCGGGAGACGCTGGACTTGGCGTAATCGAGTTCCTCGACGATGTCGACGGAACGCACCGTACCCTTGCGTTTTTTGATGACGAGGATGGTCTCAAGATACATCTCTTCCGACTCGTGGGATCTGAGCATACGTTTCTCCTTCGGGGATGAGCCCTGCAAAGCGTGTTCGCAAAAGCGAACCTCTCCCCTTTTTTACGGGGGCGGAGGGTCCGTCCCCGATGCGACGGGCTGCGCCGTCGAAAGGTATTATAGCATATCCTGCGCGAATGCGCAAGAGCGGGTCACGCGCCGAGGGCGACGTCGAGGATCATCATGAGCACGAACCCGCTCACGACGCCCCAGGTGCCGAGGTGGGGGTGCTCCGCGAGTTTCGCCTCGGGGATGAGGTCCTCCGCGACGACGAAGAGCATCGCGCCCGCCGCGAACGCGAGGAGCCAGGGCTGGAGGGCTTCGACGTAAGAGGTGAGGAAATAGCCGAAAATGGCGAAGATGGGCTCGACGATGCCGCTGCCCGCGCCGTAGAGGAAGGCTTTGACGCGGCTGCCCGTCGCGGCACGCAGAGGAAGGGCGACGGCGGCGCCTTCCGGGAAATTCTGCACCGCCATACCGATGGCGAGCACGAGCGCGGAGAAATAAGCCTCCTTGCTGCCCGTCGCGGCGGCGGCGCCGAACACCACGCCCGCGGCGAGACCCTCGGGGATGTTGTGGATGGTGACGGCGAGGAACATCTTGGTGGACATGGCGGCATTGGAGTGCATGCCTTCCACCTCGTTGGTGGCGATGTGCATATGCGGCACCACCTTGTCGAGCAAAGTGAGGAAGATCCCGCCCGCGACGATGCCTATCGCCGCAGGCAGCCACGCGAGTTTGCCGTAGCTCTCCGCGCCGTCGATGGACGGGATGATGAGCGACCACACGGACGCCGCGATCATTATGCCCGCCGCGAACCCCAAAAAGAGGGTGTTGAACTTGGGCGATATGTCCTTCTTGAAAACGAATACGACCGCCGCGCCCGCAGCCGTGCCGACGAACACCAGCACGAAACCGAGAGCGGTCATGCCTGCTGTACTCATAAAACCGTATTCCTCCGATCCTGCCGCGCGGTGCGCTCCTTTCGCCCCGACGCTGCTCCCGTTGTCTGCTTGTCTCAGCCCGAGGCTAAACCCCGCTCTTCCCGCCTACTCCGTGTCCGAATCGTCCTCCGAACGCGCCGAAAGACGGACTATCTCCCCGTTCTCTTTCTTTATATAAGTATTGTCAAGCTGCGTCCTGAGGTTGCCCACCACGCTCGCGACATACTCGCGCCTGAGCTTTGCCTGCTCCGCCTTTTCCTCTTCCGTCAGCCCTTCCGCCTTTGCCTTGCGGGCGAGCTCGTTTATCCTGTCAATATTGACTGCCATTGTCACTCCTTATGCGCAAAGCGCCACTTTAAGTACGCCAATCTATGGCTTCAACCCCATGTCCCTGCAAAAACTCGTTCGTTTTGCGGAAATGCCCGCACCCGAAGAAACCGTTGTAGGCGGAGAGCGGCGAGGGGTGCGCGCACTCGAGCACGAGGTGTCGGGACGAAGTTATGAGCGCTTTTTTGGAGCGCGCGTTCCTGCCCCAGAGCAGGAAGACCATTGGGGTCTCGCGCGCGTTGAGGCGGCGGATGATCTCGTCCGTGACCTCTTCCCATCCTTTGCCGCTGTGGGAATTTGGCTGCCCCGCCCGCACGGTGAGCACGGTGTTGAGAAGGAGCACGCCGTTCTTAGCCCACGGCACAAGACAGGGCGAAGTGTTGTCTACGCCCGTCTCGTCGCGGATCTCCTTGAAGATGTTCTGAAGAGACGGCGGCGCGGGAACGCCGGGTTTTACGGAAAAGCAAAGCCCGTGCGCCTGACCCTCTCCGTGATAGGGATCCTGCCCGAGAATGACCGCTTTCACGCTCTCGTACGGCGTGTAGTGCAGCGCGTTGAAAATGTCGTGCATGTCGGGATAAACCGTGTGGCGACTGTATTCCTCTTTGAGGAATTCGCGCAGCCGCAGATAGTTTTCGGACGCGAAGACGTCCGAAAGAAGCCCGTCCCAGGAGTTGCCGATGTTGACCATACGCATATTATAGCACACGCGCGCGCAATGGCAACGATACGCCGAAGAAAAGTTGCCCTTCGCTAACTTTTCGCCGCCACTTGACCTCGGGCAGGGGCGCTGCTCTGCACCCCGGCGGGAGTGTGCAAGGGGCTCTGCCCCTCGACCCCGCGAGGGACATTATGCCCCTCGACCCCGTGCTTTTATATAATATTGCGCCGAGCGTTGCGGCTACGCCCGCAACACTCGGCGCATTTCTATAATAAAAAAGCACGGGAGCGCGAGGGTGTAACACCCTCGTAAGGAGGGGAATGGGGCAAAGCCCCATCGCTATTCACGCGCTTTCAGCGGCGTGTACGGTGAAAGAGCGACCTCTATGACGAAGTGCGGTGAGCATGCCAGCATGCGGAGCACGAGGAATGTAGTCGCCGCTTCATCGCAGGCGCGAGCCGAGATGAACGCTTGGCGGCGAGTTGTCATGTTGTCATGATGTCGTCCACGGTGAGCATGAGACGGTTTTCGGCAATGCCGAGGTCGAGGGCTTTTTCTATCCACTCGGTGACGGCTTTGGTGCGCTTGCCGCCGAAGAGATTGACCACCTCTTTCACGACGTCGGCGCGGCGCATATTGAGTCCCGTCTCCACGGCGCAGCGTGCGGCGGCGATGATCTCCTCGGGGTGCACCTTGGTGATGTCGCGCTGGGTGCGGGTGTCCGAGGGACGGAAGGTCTCCACGGGCTTGTCCGCAAAGAACACCTTGCCGAAATGCTCCTGCTTCATAGACGCGAACTCGTCGAGATATTGCGAAAGAGTGGTGACCGCGCGCTTTGCCGTTTTGGGCACGTTGTACATAACAAGGAGTTTATCCATCAAAACCGAGCTTTCAATGGGGGATTCCGTCTGTATGATGTCGCGGATGCGGTTGCGGATCTTTTCCTCGTTGACGAAGTCGAGCACAAATTCCGCGCCCGCTTTCGCCATGGGTTTGGCGTAGTAGCTCTTGTAGGGAGCGCGGTAGCGGGCGGTGATGTCGCGGACCGTCTTTTTGGAGAGCACCTTCTTTTCCGTGAGGGTGGTGATGTGGTCGCGGATCTTTGCGATCTCGCGGCGGGGGTTGTTGAAGAAGTTGACCGTCCAAAGTGTGTAGGTGTTCCAGCCGAGTTTTTTCAGGATCTTGGTCTGCATGGCGACGCGGTCCTTGACGCCTTTAAGCTTGCAGCTGCTCTCGCTGTCGCAGATGACGGCGAGTATATACTTGTCCTTGTTCCGGGGATCGACGACGGCGACATCGATCTTGAAGTCGCTGACGCCGAGGTTGTAGTCGCACATGATGCCCTTGTCTTTGAGTTCCGCCGCGACGAGTTCTCCGATGCCGCCGCTCGTCGAGGTGATGTCGGAGCTCGCGATGGCGAGCATCTCTCTGCCGCGCTCGGCATATTCGAGGAAGGCTTTGAGGCCCGCGACGCCCTTGCTGTCCGTGCGGTTGAGGTCGATCATATTGCCCGTGATGCCGCTGAACACTTTCATCTCGTTGCGGGCGCGGGTGACGGCGACGTTGAGGCGCTTGTAGCCGCCCGCCTGGTTGATGGGACCGAAGTTCAATGAAAGTTTGCCGTTCGCGTCGGGGGCGTAGCCCACGCTGAAGAGGATGACGTCTCTTTCATCGCCCTGCACGCTTTCGAGGTTCTTGACAAAGAGGGGTTCGTCGCAGTCGTAGGCGACGGCGTCAAGGTTGTGCTTGTGGATGAGCTTGTTGAGCTCGTTCTCGATATAGTTCTGCTGGGCGGTGTTGAATGTGACCACGCCTATGCTCTGACCGCGCTGAGCGGGGTCTTTGAGGCGGGCGATGACTTCCTGCACGAGGGCGTCGCCCTCTTTGCGGTTGCACTTGGAGCCGCCGCGCTCGTATACGCCGTCCACATACTTGAAGGACACTTTGCTGCTCAGTTCCCCGGGGGAGGGGAAGGTGAGCAGGGTGTTGTCGTAGTACATCGCGTTGGAGAATGCGATGAGGCTCTCGTGGTTGGAGCGATAGTGCCAGAGCAGATGGTTCTCGGGCATGCCGAGGGCGAGGCAGTCGTCGAGGATGCTCTCGAGGTCCTCCACCTCGTAGTGCTCGTCGTCCTTGTAGTCCGAGCTGAAGAATGTGGTGGGCGGGAGCTGCTTGGGGTCGCCGACGATGATGACGTTCTTGCCGCGCACGATGCTTCCGACGGCTTTGCAGGTGGGCACCTGGGACGCCTCGTCGAAGATGACGAGGTCGAACTTCTCCATGTCGATGTCGAGGAACTGCGACACCGAGGTCGGCGACATCAGCATGCACGGGCAGCACGCTTTCAAGACGTTCGGGATCTGCGCGAACAGTCCGCGGAGGGTGGTGCCCTTCATCCCCGTCTTTTCCGCGCGCATGAGGATGACGCGCTCGAGGTTGTGGTCGCCCGTAGTCTCGGGACGGGGGAGGGAGAGCACGAGTTTGCGGTAGAGCTCCTGGCGGGTGAGGCGTTCGTACTCCTCCGTCAGGGTCTTGAACTTCGCCGCAGCCTCCTCGAGGGTGAGACCTGAGAATTGGCAGAGGACGTCGTCGAGATAGAGCTCGCTCTTGACAAAGTTATAATAGACGCATTTCTTGAAGCAGGAGAGGATGTCGGCGGCGGATATGGCGCCCGCGTCCAGGGGCTCGAGGATGAAGTCGAAGCCGCTCTTTCTGCAATGCTCCACCATCTCCTGATATCTGCACCAGCTCGGGATGAAGTCCAGGTTCTTCTGCACGTTGGTGACATACTCGACGCGCGCGCCGAGGTCGTCTCCGCCCAGGAATCCGCCCGTGCGGAACACTTCCGCAAACGCCTCTCCCGCCCTCTCGCAGTTGTCGTAAGCCGCGATGAAGAAGGGGATGAAGCGGTGGATGCCGTAGCGGGTGAGCTCGATGCAGCTCTCGTTGAAGAGACCGGCGTCGAAGTCGGCGTAGAGTTTCGCCGCGCAGGAGTAGAGCTCCGTCATCTTTTCGGCGCGGTCCTCGACGCCGGCAAGTTCGGGCACGCTCATGCCGAACACCGCCGCAAGTTCGTCCCGCCTGCGCATGAGGGTGAGACGGTTGGACTCGCACTTGGCGAGGAACTCAAGATAGAATTTCCTGTCCTTTTTCTCCACCGAGGAGGGGATGAGTTTTTTGACTGCGCGGCTCGGGCTCTCCGTCTTCACCGCCGCCTCGAGGTCGGACATGGGGATGTCGGAGGGATAGGCGCCGTATTTGCCCACATATTCCGCGGTGAGCATACGGTGACGGGCGAGCGCTTCGCGGAAGGAATCCAGGAGCCCTTTGGCGTCGCCCGCGACGCTTTGCACGCTCGCGCCCGTCTCCGCGCGTTTTTTGTCGCAGTGGGCGAAGAAGGCGCGCACGCATTCCAGCCCCAGCAGCTTGCAGATGTCGTAAAGAGCGCGGAGTTTCGTCGCGGTGAGGGACACCGTGCGCATGTTGAAGAGGGGATAGAGCTCTCTGGCATATTGGCGCAGATGTTTGAGCTCCATCAGATAGATGTCCAGGACGCTCTCGCCGTCGGCGCGCCACTTGTCGTCGTAGGTGAAACCGCCGATGTGACGGAAGGGGGACTTCTCGATGTCGCCGCACTCTTTGGCGCGCAGGGAGAGCTCTGTCAGCACGTCGAGATAGTTGTTGAAGGAGCTCTCGGTCAGCTTCTCATAGAAGAGGCTGTCGATGTTGAGGCAGTCGGGCGCGTTCTCGTTGGCGAAATAGTCCAGGATCGCCTGATAGACGGAGAAGCCGAGATAGCGCTTGCGGTGCATCGCGTCCAATTCCTTTTGCAGCTTTTCGAGGGGGACTGCGATCTCCGCCGCCTTCTCTTCGAGGTTCTGTTCGGGGACGGAGTCCGCAAGGGAGAGGGTGTTGATGATGTGGCTCAGCACCACGTTCTTGTTGGCTTTGTTGGAGTGCAGCTCCAGGCAGAAATCTCCAAGCCCGATGGCTTGCAGCCTGCGGTGGACGACGGAGAGCGCCGCCATCTTTTCCGCGACAAAGAGGACGCGGCGTCCGCGCACTATGTTGTTGGCGATGATGTTGGTGATGGTCTGCGACTTGCCCGTGCCGGGAGGTCCGTGCAGCACGAAGCTCTTGGAGAGGCTGTCGTACACCGCGGAATACTGCGAGCTGTCCGCCGAGATGGGCAGATACATCTTCTCCTCGCCGATATACGCCTCGTCGCTGCTGCGGTCGGAGAGATCGAAGGCGCCCTCCGGCAGTTCCAGACGGTTGTTGATGAGGGAGCGCACGATGGGATGGGCGCGGAAGCGGTCGCTCTTATACTTGACATCGTGCCACAGCAGATAGTTGCCGAAGGAGAGGCTTGCGAGGAAGACGTTGCCGATGACGTCCCAGCCCTTGAAACGCACCGTCTCGCGCTTTATCCTCTGCAGGACGGAAAGCACGTCCTGAGGGGTCGCGAGGGGAGCGTCCGCAAGCCCGCGCATATCCAGGTCAAACTCCTGATAGAGGAACTCGAGCAGGGTGCTGTTCACCCTGAGGTCGTCGAGGTTGACGTCGACGGAATAGACGGGCGCGGCAAGACCCTTGCGGTTGATGGTGACGGGATAGAGGAAGAGGGGAGCATATTTCTCCTCGCTCTGCTCCTGCTCCTTCCAGCGCAGGAAGCCCGCGGCGAGATAGAGGGTGAGGGTGCCCGTCTCCTCCTGTATGGAGCGCTCCTTGCGGAAGAGGCGGAGGAGCGCTCCGTCGTGCTCGCGCTGATCGAAGACGGTGCGCAGCCTGCGGTTGCGGTATTCATAGAGGATATAGTCCGCAAAGGGCTTCAAAAAGCCGCCGCGGTCGAACCCGTTGGCGAGCTTGTCCAGGCTCTCGAGGTTCTCCTTGGGCTTGCTCTCGAGGGTGTAGGAGCGGATCTCCGCCATGTTTTCGATGAAGTCCTCAAGGCTGGGCACGATGAGCTTGACCACCGTCTGCGACACCTTGAAGTTGAGCAGAGCGTTGCGCATGTCCATGTCGAGCAGGCGCCTCTCCCATTGCGTGACGCGGCTGATCTCCTTCTCGCCGCCGATGTCGCCGCCGTATTCCTTGAGCTGTTTGGGGGCGATGTCCGTGAAATAGTCCTTGCTTTGTCTGAGGTCGTAGCCGTTCTCGCCCTTCACTCTTTCGGGTAGGGGGAAGATGTGCATGATGCGCGCGCGCTTGACGTCCACGATGAACTCCGCGTCCGCGTTCTTTTTGAGCACCGTCTGCGCGCTCTTTTCCGCCTTCTCGAAGGCGATGCCGCCGAAGATGTCGTTCACGGAAATGAGGCTCACGTCGCTCACGCCGCGGTCGGACTTTTTGCGCAGCATCTCCGCGTCGTCGCTCACCGTGTTGGGCAGGCACTCGTTGACGAGGAAACACCCCACATACCACTTGCCGTCGATGAGGGAGATGACGGCGTTCTGCCCGTTGGCTTCCACCATGGCGGCGAGCATGAGCGCGAGTTCCAGGGGAGTCGCCGCGCCCGAGATGAGGGTGTCGCGGTGGTCGGAGACGAATGTGAAACCCGCGTCCGTCTTCTCTTCCGCCCGCGAGAGCTTCTGATCCGCCAGCACGCTGTAACATGCCGCAAAGTGGTTGCGCACGTTGTTGCGGGTGCCGGAATAGCCCGTGCAGGTGTTGAGCCCCCACCCCTGCAGCTTCCTTGCGGCAAGGTTGAGCAGCTTGTTCAGTTCCGCCGTGCGCCTTACAAAGGCGGCGAGGCTGCTCGGATCCTCCGAGAAGTCGCATTCGTTGAAGGCGAGCAGCTCCACGGGGAAGCGCTGCGCCGCGACGCGCTCGTCGTTTTCGTCAAACACTTCGAGGATCATCTCCCCGCTTTCGCGCTTGTCCAGCGCCACCATGTACAGAGGGGAGAGAGAGACGTTCGCCTCGAACTTCGCCGTCGTGCGGCGGGGGATCCTGACGTCCGTGATCTCGGTGGGCAGCAAAAATTTGGGCTCAGAGCTTATCTTGATGCGCATGCCTTCCCGTTCCGTATCGGACGAGTTTTTGACATAGAGGCGCTTGATGGGCGAGATGCCGTTCTGCAAATGATAATAGCTGACGACTTTGGCGCAGCTTGCCGTGATGTCGGCAAAGGTCTTTTCGATCTGTTCCTGTGGCATAATAAAACTCCTGCGGGCAGTATAACACGACTTCGGTGCGAGAGCAACCGCGCGGCGCGTGCGTCCCGCACATGAAAAACGCCGTCTTTCGGCGGAAAGCGGCGTTTATGCGCATGTTTTGCATCGTTCAACGCGGGTTTTGCGCGGGATGCGCGCAAATCAAATTTTTCTCATACGGGGATGAGTCCGTAGAGCAGCACCCCGCCCACGGCGGAGAGCAGGATGATGGCGATGGGCGGGACTTTCTTCTTCTTTATCCTGATGAAGGAGATGGCGAGCAAGCCCAGGAAGAGTCCGATGGCGATCCAATCCGGCTTGAATGCTTCCGTGTTCAGCACCCCGTCCATGCCGAACATGACGAGGATGCCCACCTCCAACACGACGGAGAAGAGCAGTCCCGTCACCGACCCGCTCACGTGGTCGAACACTTCCTGCACCACGGGGCGGTTCATATAGCGGGAGAAGAACTTCGCGATGATGATGATTATGATGAGGGAGGGCAGCACCACGCCCAGAGTGCACATGATGGCGCCGCCGATCCCCGCCACTTCCTGTCCCGCGTAGGTCGCGATGTTGACGGCAAAGGGACCGGGCGTGCTCTCGGAGATGGCGATGAAGTCCAGCAGCACCTCCTGCGATAGCCAGCCCTTGGCGACCAGCTCTTCCATGATGAGGGGGATCATCGCGTGTCCGCCGCCGATGGTGAACAGCCCTATCTTGAAGAAGGTCCAGAACAGTTGCAGCTCAAGCATCTTTCCGCCCTCCTTCGTCTTCGTTCACGCCGTCGGCGTCCGGGTCAATGGCGTCGCCCTCTTCAATATCGGCGCGCTCGCCCGAAGCGACATCTTCGGAGTTTTCTACGCCCTCGGAGGAGGAAAGGCTATTATTCAAGTCCGGGTCAAGGGCTCCGCCCTCTTCAACATCAAAGCTCTCGTTCGGAGAGATGTGCTCGGAGATCTCGCCGTCCTCGGAAGAGGAACGGGCAGCATCCGAGGCAGGGCCGAGGGCAATGCCCTCGCGGGTGTAGACGGGAGTGCCCACCGAGACCGCCATCAGGAACTTTTTCCTCGCCCATGCGTGCGCCACGGCGACGGCGGCTATTGAGATGCCTATGGAGCCCAGCATCAGGTAGATGACGTTGACGGAGCTGAACGCCGCAAGGCAGAACATCGCGACGGCGAGCAGCACGGTCACCACCTTTTTCTTCATTTCTTTGAGGAATTTGAGGGCGGCGTGGATGATGAGCACGACCACGCCCACTCTTACGCCTTTGAAGAGGGCGTTCACCCATACGTTGTCGCGCACGAGGTCGAGAACGTAGGAGAGCGCGAAGATGACGAGGAACGCGGGCAGCACCACGCCGAATGTGGTGATGCACCCGCCGATGACGCCCGCGCGTTTGGTGCCGATGAATGTCGCGATGTTGATGGAGATGGCGCCGGGGGTGCTCTCCGCGATGGCGAAGATGTCCAGCAGTTCGTTGTGGGTGAGCCAGCCGCGCTTTTCCACCACCTCGTGTTCTATCATCGTGAGCATGGCGTATCCGCCGCCGAAGGAAAACAGCCCGATCTTGAAAAAGACCAGGAACATTTTCAGGCTTTCCTTGAGCTTTTGAGCGAGGGATAACTTCATAGCGACGGCATTATACACTAAAAAATCTCAAAACGCACCTGTTTTGACCGCAAAATAACTTTACACATCAAAAACTTACGTTTTTGCCGTCGGCGGCAAAGAGAAAGCAGGCATTTTTCCGCTGCGGTGAAGAGCGGGTGGGCGCTCGACTCGGCGGGAGAGGGACGGCACGGCGGCGCGCACCGTTTGCATCATTCCTCTCCGCCGCGCTTTACTTTTTGCGCGCGGGCGTGTATCATATCTTTGAGCGGAGGTGCGGCATGAACGAATTCCGAGCGGCAGAAAATTTCCTCTTCGCGGGCAGAGTCCGCGAGGTCGTGCCATACGGCAACGGGCACATCAACGACACCTACGCCGTCACCTGCGACTGCGACTGCGGCGCCACCCTGCGCTACATTTTGCAGCGCCTCAACGCCAACGTGTTCCCGGAAAGGGACGGGCTCATGCGCAACATGATCGCGGTCACGGACTTTCTGCGGGCGGCGGTCATCGCGGACGGGGGAGACCCCGAGCGCGAGTGTCTTTATCTCATCCCGACAAGAGACGGGAAGAAGTATTACACCTCTCCCGAGGGCGAGGTCTGGCGCGCCACGCAGTTTATAGAAAACACGGACGCTTATCTCGTTGCGGACGACACCGAGATGTTCCGCGACGCGGGCAGAGCGTTCGGCAAATTCGTCGCAAGGCTTTCGGGCTTCGACGCATCCACCCTCTTTGAGGTCATCCCCGATTTCCACAACACCGCCAAGCGTTACCTTGCGTTCCGTCGGGCGCTTGAAGAGGACGCCTGCGGCAGAGCGGCGGGCGCGGCGGCGGAGATCGCCTTCGTCGAGGAGCGGAAGGACGGCTGTTCCGTCCTCGTTGACGCCCTCGCGGAGGGGCGCATCCCCACCCGCGTCACCCACAACGACACCAAGCTCAACAACGTGCTCATCGACGTGGACACGAAGAAGGCGGTCTGCGTCATCGATCTCGACACCGTCATGCCGGGCACCGTGCTCTACGACTTCGGCGACGGCGTGCGCGCGGGCTGCTCCACCGCAAAAGAGGACGAAAAGGACCTTGGCAAAGTGGACTTCGACATGTCCCTTTTCCGCGCGTTTGCGGGCGGATTCCTCGCGGGCACGGAGGGCAGCGTGACGGAAGAGGAGAGAAGGCTCATGCCCCTCGCCGCACGCATGATGACCTTCGAGTGCGGGATGCGCTTCCTTACGGACTACCTTGCGGGCGACACCTATTTCAAGACCGCATACCCCACCCACAACCTCGTCCGTGCGCGCACCCAGTTCAAGCTGGTGAGCCGCATGGAAGAGCTCGCGGGGGAGATGGAACGCGCGGTGCGTGAGTGTGACTAAAGCCGCAAAACGCGCGGTTTGTCGTGCAAAAACAGTGTGATAAACGCGCAGATGTGTTGATAAAACCAAAAAAGAGAAATTTTATTGCGGACATCGCGCCGGGTGCGGCGCAGCCGTCCGCGGGAGGTAAAAATGAGCATTCTGGTCACTGGCGGAGCGGGCTACATCGGGTCGCACACCGTCATAGATCTTGTCGAGAACGGCATGGATCCCGTCATCGCGGACAACCTTTGCAACAGCAAGTTCGAGGCGGTGAAGAGGGTGCGCGAGCTTTGTGGCAGAGAGGTGAAGTTTTATGAGTACGACCTCTGCGACATCGACAAAGTGCGCGACATCTTCGAGAAGGAGCCCATCGACGCCGTCATCCATTTCGCGGGGCTGAAAGCGGTGGGCGAGTCCGTCGCGAAACCCCTCGAATATTTCCGCAACAACCTCGGCAACACCCTCAACATCTTGCAGGTGATGCGCGAGCACGGGGTGAAAAACTTCGTCTTCTCCTCTTCCGCCACCGTCTACGGGCAGCCGAAGAGCGTCCCGATAAAAGAAGACTTCCCCCTCTCCGTCACCAATCCCTACGGCAGGACGAAGCTCATGATCGAGGACATCCTGCGCGACGTCTATGCCGCAGACCCTTCCATGAACATCGCCTTGCTGCGCTATTTCAACCCCATCGGCGCGCACAAGAGCGGCAGGATAGGCGAGGATCCCAACGGCATCCCCAACAACCTCATGCCCTATGTCTCGCAGGTCGCCATCGGCAAGCTTGAAAAGCTGCACGTCTTCGGCAACGACTATCCCACCCGCGACGGCACGGGCGTGCGTGACTACATCCATGTCCTCGACCTTGCTCGCGCGCACTCTCTCGCCGTCAAAAAACTCGCCGAAAAGCCCGGTCTCGTCACCTACAACATCGGCACCGGCAACGGTTACAGCGTGCTGGAGATCGTCCGCGCCTTCGAGAAAGCGAGTGGCAAAAAAGTCCCCTACGTCATCGACGGTCGCCGCCCCGGCGACATCGCCGAGTGCTACGCCGACCCCACCCTCGCCGAAAAGGAGATGGGCTTCAAGTGCCGCTACGGACTTGACGAGATGTGCGAGGATAGTTGGAGATGGCAGCGCGAGAATCCTAACGGTTTCTGACGGCGCTATTTCGCGAATTGCTGTGTCAAGCGCCTGCGGTCTGAACAGTCA
>ENA-OZGX01000861-OZGX01000861.1-human-gut-metagenome-genome-assembly--contig:-NODE-861-length-13148-cov-7.756435_pt1 | contig 13148 bp, 12 predicted proteins | sample MGYA00244040_ERZ653674 | MGnify/ENA primary metagenome ERZ653674 (study PRJEB26926, sample SAMN06165232) | human gut metagenome | biome: ENVO:00009003; feature: ENVO:2100002; material: ENVO:00002003... | reverse complement strand
TTACTTCATCTTTTGTCATGGAACTTTCCTTTCTACCTCATCCCTGATTTCAAAACATTATTTATTTTGATAGTTGATTCGTTCTCCTTGAATTACTGGATAACAAATCATTTTATCACTATCCAGATTTTCTACATGCATATCTACTGCACTGATCTGATGGTTTTCATAAGTATTATAATAATAAATACCTTTTGTAACATTACAACACGACGTATACAATGTGATTTCATATTTTCCATCCGCTACTTCGCAACATCCTCGTTGCTGATCCACAGATCCGAGAATGTGGAAGAATTGGCTAACGCTTTCTTCCTCTGATTCACCTGAAATTGCATTTACCTTTGTAAAAGCTACACGTACAAAGCGTGAGGAAGATGAGAGATCTCCCGGAAGACCTAATCCTCCCATACCTCTACTATATGCATCAAGAGCCAAATTTTCGCAGAAAGTATTTCTGGGCTGTTTAGGAGATAAATACATATCATTATTTAGTTGAAACATCTGCTGTGGAAATGGCGGATTATTCGTAAGCACTCCTACTGGATTATCATAAATATGCAAACCATCTGACATAGATTCTACCGTAATTGACTCATTCTCATCAGAAATGATCCAGTGTAATTGTGCTAATGGCAATTGCTCGCTGAAAGGAGTATTAACAATATTAATTCGATTAAGAAGCCTACGAACTTCTGCTAAAGAAGCACACTTACTTAAAATCCATGGAATAAATTCAAACTGTGCAATATTTTCCACATCTGGTTGAACCTCGGAATAAACAGCATTTCCGACAAAATTCAGACCTGCCATTGCCACTCCTTTTTCATTCATCGCATCATAATATAAAGGATAATCCTCTGCAACATGAGCCATTCCAATAATTGCATAATGATTTTTCATATCGCCAACATGGCGAAAATTAAACGCATAATTACGTGGTGTAATTACTATCTGATCACCATAAGAGAATTCATAATCGAGGGTTCGTCCAAAGTAAAAATCTTTTGTTTTATAAGTTGCTGCTGTACACATGATCGTTTATCCTCCTAAATAGATTGAAATATGTCAATGAGTTTTTTTCTTGAACAATAGTATAGCACAATCTTTTATTCTGTTCCAACTTCATACATGATCATAACATGTAAACTTTAAACTATTTTCCTAGATTATTTCTCCATCAGTTTTTCAAACCAGGTATTCATAGCTAGGATGAATTGACCTACGTCTGGCAATTCTTGCAGCATTTCGTTTAGGGTTTTGTGCTTCACATATTTCTGCACATACACCCAACAGGCAACGCTACTGGCTTCTGATACAATGTCAGCTATGGTTTTGCGCATAAGCTCTTCAAATTCAGTAATTTCTTCTTTTGGGACAACATCATACAGTGTTGGTGCCTGATGACTTAATTTTACGCCATTTTCATTTGCATCTTTAAGCAGATTTTTAACTTTTTCTCTTGAATCCTCCGGTACTTTCATGTACTCCCACATAAATGCTACCACATCGGACGGTGTGTCTTTTTTTAGTGGTGGTAACTGAATATAATCATTGTTTTCGCTCATTTTCATATCCTCCTCACGATATAATAAAATCAATAATACGTTCTCTTGTCATGTCCAGTACAGTATCTACAAACACTCCTGCAAACAGGATCAGATACAGAATTACACTCAGCGAAAACAGGAATGCAACCTGTACCCAGTCATGGTAACAGTATGCAGTCGCTATAATCAACAAAGTGAATATAAATCCAAGGATTCCTCTGACAACCGCATAAGTCTGTACTGTCATCTTCACTGCCAGGCCGATCACAAAAAGTATCATCCGTACCGGCAGTAATAATATCTTCCCGGCAAGTTTTAAAATAAACATGTGCACCTCCTATCTTACCAGTCCTGGCATATCATGGTTCACCTCTGCCTGATAATACCCGTTCATCGTTGACGGTGCATTAAACAGGGCTGCTAATAAATATTTCTTGATGTTCTTCACCTTTGTGGTGTTACCACTCATACAGTGTAAGACATACTCGATATGTGAATAGGTCAGCATCAGAAATTTTTTCTTCACCAGTGATGCCGGATACCAGTTGCTGGCAATCAAGATCTTGTCATTTTTACACATCACAGTCTCTACGATCAGGTTCACGATTTCATCTACCTGCCGCATATCGTCATGATGGGTTACTTCCAGTGATTCATAATCAATGGTCTCTTTGACAAGGTTTTCATAAGCCTGATAATCCTCAGAGCGGTTATCGCTATCAAATCTTTTCTCATCCATAGATATGATATGATTAGATTTATTATCATTCATTTCAGTATCACTAAGATTAGTATTATTAGGGTTTGAATTGTAAACTTCTTGAAGTTTGTTTTCGGGACTTCTAGAAGTTTGATTTTGGGACTTCATGAAGTTTGAATTGTAAACTTCTGTAGATTCCTCATTTTCCAAAGAAGTTTGTTTTTTAAACTTCTTTAATTCCTCTTCGAATTTTTTCTCATCTGTTTTCTCAGGCATAAAGGTTTTCACGTAGATAACATTCACCTTTCCAAATCCCTGCCTGCGTTTCTCAATCAGACCAATTCCTGTTTCGTCATCCAGCTCTCTCATGGATTTGATGGCTTTATTTCTGCCACAGTTCAGTAATTCCATGATATCTTCGATGGAAAAGTAGATATATGCTCTGTTTTTGTCGTCAAACCACTGATTTTTGATGGAAAGAGACATTCGATCCAACATCAGTCCATATAAAATTTTAGCATCGCTCGATAAATCTTTAAAATAACTGTCTGTAAATAATGCTTTTGGTATGCGGTAGAAGCTGAACTGATCAGCTTCGGTACCGTAAAAATAATTAAATGTCATTTTTTTCTCCATAATTTCCTCCTTTCATTTTCTGCTAAGAAGTCCTCTTTTTAAACTTCTTTGACATTGTTTTCTTAGCTTTTTCTCTCCTTAACAGGACTGTTCCTGCATCCACTTTTCTAATAATGATTCAATCACCTGCTCCATATCTTTGGCTGTGTAATCATCCGGAAAGTACTTTGTTAGTTTCTTTTCCGAGAATGTGAGAGACCGGGATACTTTCTTTGCCATCACACAGTTATTGAAAATTGATAACATCTGAATCTGATTGATTGGCCCATCATTCAGCTGATTTCTGAGTGCTGCAATCTGTTTTGGTTTGATGAATCCGGTGTCGCTGATATATTCGTAGATCCATCCCTGTACTTCCTTATCGATGTAGGAGATATCAACAGCAACCGTGAATTGAAGCTTTTTGTTATCTACCAGATCAAGAAGTTCCGGAATAAGCTCTGTCAGTCGGATATAACGCTGAATCTGTTTAGAGCTTTCGCCTACTTGATCTGCAAGAATATTTCTTGATATTACTGGTTTCAACTTCTGGTCAATTTGACCAGAAGTTATATCTGTCCGACTTCCCTGTCTTTTCATTGCATCAAGTTTCATCTTATACGCAAAAGCTTTCTCACTCGGTAACAGCTCCTCTCGTTGAATGTTAGCGTCCACCATAGCCACAATGGCATCATCATCGGATAATTCCCTTACGATTGCCGGAATTGTTGTAAGACCTGCCAGCTGTGCTGCATGCATTCTTCTGTGACCGGATACCATTTCGTAATCTTCGTTTTCATCCATACGGAGAAGTACCGGTGTCAGCACTCCATTGATCTTTACGCTCTCTACCAAATCCTGCATCTTTTCATCGTCCAACACCTTGAACGGATGATTCTTAAACGGATGGATCTTACTGATCTCTATCTCCATTGCAGATTCTTCATTTACTACTCCGAGCAGTTCATCAATACTTGCCAGCTTAATCTTTTCACCACTTCTATTTTTCATTCTTCAAAACCTCCTGTGTTAAATTCATATATGCCTCAGCAACTTTTCCTTTTGGACAATGCATGTAGATACTTTTTCCCTCTGCACTGGTCTCAGCAGCTTTTACGGACATCGGAATCACATTTTCAAATACCTCAATCTGGCTTCCATAGGTTGTATGTACTCTTGATGCAATGTCCCTTGCGTAATTGGTTCTGAAATCTACCATAGTCAACAGAATGCCCTCGATCGCCAGTTTCCGGTTCAATCTTTTCTTTACTGTAAGAATGGTCTTGATCAGCTGTTGAAGTCCTTTAACAGGCAGATATGCGGCCTGTACAGGTATCAGCACGGAATCGGAAGAAACCAGTGCATTGATCGTCATCATACCAAGGCTTGGCATACAGTCGATCAGGATATAATCGTATCGGGATCTTATCGCATCGATATATTCTTTCATGATCATTTCTCTGCTCATAACATTTCCCATCGTTACTTCCAGTGCGGAAAGTTCAATGTTTGCTGGAAGCAGATCTACATTTTCCTGATGATGTAAGATACCATCTTCTAGATTAATTTCTTCTTCATTGATAACATCCATCATGATCGTTGCCAGTGTAATTCGAAGATCATCCGGTTCTTCATATCCAAGACTTGCTGTTAAACTTCCCTGTGGATCCGCGTCGATCAGCAACACTTTCTTTCCTTCTCTTGCCAGTCCAATACCTACATTTACGGTTGTGGTGGTCTTGCCGACTCCACCTTTCTGGTTTACTACGGATATAACTTTACACATGATTTCTTCCTCCTTTAACTTTCCCATGATTCTTTTTTCCATAATTTTAGCAGTGCCAGTATTTCCCGTTTCATCATTGCCGGTGTATAAGAATTTGGAAAATACTTGTGTAGTTGCTCATTGGTAAATGCTACTCTGGTGATCTCACCTTTTTTAACTTCACTCATGATTTCTTCCATCTTTTCTAACGATAACTGTTTTTCTTTACTCAGCTGCTTTATCCGCTGAGCCTGTGAGAGTGACGGAATCGCCTGTGCATAATCCATTGCTTTAAGCAGTTCTCTTTGTTCATTTTCTTTCAATGCAGCAATCTCTACTGCCGGACAAAAAGAAATAATCTCATCATCCAGTTTCTGCAACATTTCCGGTATAAGCTTTGTCAGTGATATATAACGCTGCACTTGTTTTGGGCTATCACCACAATCCTCACTGATAATATCTATCGATCGTTTTCTTGGTGTTTTGTGGTCAACTTGGCTCTTTTTTCGACCACTTTTTCTTTTTAGTACGTCATTCTTCAGTTTGTAAGCAAAAGCTTTTTCGCTGTAGCTGATCCGTTCTCTGTGAAGATTAGAATCCACCATACTTAAAATGGAATCATCTTCACTTAATACCCGGATAATCACCGGTACTTTACGATATCCCAGTTTCTCCGCAGCATGTTTTCTTCTGTGGCCGGATATGATCTCATAGTAGCCATCCGGTACTGGTCTGACGATCAGCGGATTTAAAATGCCATACTTCTCAATGCTTTCCTGCAGAAGAAACATTTCCTTATCATCTTTTACTTGAAAGGGATGTTCCTTAAAAGGACGAAGACGCTCAATCTCAATTTCTATGATTCTTTCTTCTTTTTCTCCTGATTGTCTGTTTGACTCAGTCATCTTGACTCCTTTCCTCCAGGATTCAGGAACTAAAAAATGCCTGCCTGGAACTTTTATAGATAGTAAAGTTCCAAACAGACATTGCTGTTTGACCATTAGCTGTAGCTAATAGAATTGAATACTGTTTCAGCTAATTTATGTTTGCAGGTTTGGGAGAGATTGTTTCTTTTCCCGCCTTTTCTCTGATTTACATCCCCGAATAAGGGGTGACAACGGAGCGGAACCCAAATGTTAGCTGGACTTCCTAAAACCCGTGTTTGCAAACCGGCAATTTTGATTAGCTGTCAGCTAACAAAAATCGGATTGCGTTAGCTGGAAATTGATCATTTTGAATGGAATTTTGTGTCACGAACGTGATTTGAAAATAACAAAAGCGTTCGTTGTCAGCTAATCCAGCTAACATTTTCGAACGCTTTGAAGCCCGTCGCCAAGAGGATTTGAACCTCCGACCCCTCGCTTAGGAGGCGAGTGCTCTATCCAGCTGAGCTATGACGACACATGCCGCAAACCCTTGATTTTACTGGGTTTCTGGGATTTTTCCCTTCGGCCATATATAAGATTATCAACTCTATTTTGAGTTGTCAATCTACAGATTTTTTCGATTTGGTAACATTAGAACGTTCCCCAAATTGGGGAATGCTTTGTTGTCACCTTTAGCATTATTCAGAATAGATTCGAACTGAAAGTTGTTTTTTATTTTTTCCCTTTGGGGAATGCCTCGGCTTTCTCTTAGGAGGCGAACGCTCTATCCTACTGAGCTACAGAGACAATTATCAATATTTATTTCCTGACGATTCCCAATCGACCCGTCACTAATTCATTTTAAGAGAAAACATACAAAATGTCAATTCGCTTTATCTAAATTGTAACAGTTTAGTCGCACCATTCACACATCACTGTTACCTAAAATTTGAATCTGTATCTTCGTGATATAATTTTCCCTGTCCTGTTCTACAAACTGATCAATAATATTAAAGCTGATCGAACAGGCACTATAGTGATATTCGGGTCGCAGCTGCTTCAATTCTTCCACCCGGTTAAGAATCGTTTCATAAGGGCCTTTGTGATACCCTACCAGATACCGGCCGGCGGGAATTAAAGATAAAGCTATCGAATGTTCCATATCATTTGTACCTTCCGATTCATTACAGACAAATGCACCGAAATATTTTTTTTCGCCCTCATAAAAAACAACCGTGGGATAAAAATAAAAAGAATCATCCATATAAATTTCCGATTCCGTACCGATTAAAATATAATGTCGTTCAGGAAATTCCATAATACGCAAAGATGTGACATCCAGATTACGGGATTCTTCCTCGATATATTGAATCTTTCTCATAATCGCCGCATCAATACGCATCCACTCTTCCCATTGTCTGTGCAAAGCATTTGATCGTTCTTTCAGCATTTGTATCGTTGCCTGTGGATGGCGGGAGTTTTGAAAATTATGAATATCCTCGATAGAATAACCCATTTTCCTCATATAACGGATAGATGCCAGCTGATAGATCTGATCAAAGCGGTATTTCCTGTACCCGTTTTTCGAATCCCTGTATGCAGGCTGTAAAAGACCTACCTTATCATAGTAATGCAATGTCTGGACACCAAGTCCAAACATTGCACCAAGTTCACTGATATTTAAATACTTTTCCATTATCTGCTTCCTTTGATATAAGGTTCGCTGAGTGCTTCCGGTTTTGTATTCTTACCGATAGATCCCAGCATTGCGATCAATGTAATGGCATATGGCAGGATGTCCAGAAGGAACGGCGAAATTCCCACACCCATAGTCTGCAGACGAATCTGAAGTGCGTTCGCTCCGCCAAACAGCAATGCTGCGCCAAACATACCAAAGGGTGAGTAACGTCCAAGAATGACCGTCGCCAGCGCAATATAACCACGTCCGGAAATCATATTTTCCGTAAATACGCCAAGCTGTACAAGCACCAGATAGGCACCGCCCATGCCGCCAAGGACACCGTTTAAGATCATCGCAATCCAGCGGTATTTTTTTACATTGATACCTGCGGATTCCGCAGCCTGGGGATGCTCCCCCACAGCAATAAACGAAAGCCCCATGTTTGTTTTTTTATAAAAGAACCAAGTTAAAATAATCAAAATATATAACACGTAGGTTAGCACATCGCAGTTAAAAAATGCCGGTCCGATGATTGGAATCTTTGACAGCAGCGGCACAGAGATTGTTGGAAATGTCTGAATCTGCTGATAGCCCTGATCGCCGGACATTAATTTATATAGAAAGCTTGTCACACCGAGCATGAGCATATTTAATGCCAGACCGCTGACAGACTGATTCTGAGCCAGCTCAATACTAAGGAACGCATGAACTGCACTGACAGCAAGTCCGCCAAGAATACCGGTCAGAAGTCCCATAGGAAGACTGCCGAAATACCATGCCCCCGCAAAAGAGAAAAAGCATCCGGAAAGCATGACACCTTCCATACCAATATTTAATACACCTGATTTTTCAGCAATTGTTTCACCCAAACCGCCGTACATCAGCGGTACCGCCAGCCTCACTGTTGCTGAAAGAAATGCTGTTAAAAAACTGATCGTTAAAATTTCACTAAGCATGGTTTACACCTCCTGACCCTTTTTTATCCTGATTTTATGGAAGATCTGCCGTGCCAGAATGAGGACAACAATCACACCGATCAAAATGTCCACAATCGCTGACGGCACACCCAGCTTACGCTGCATGGAACCGACACCTACCTGCATTGCTGCATAGAGGACAGCTACAAAGAAAACGCCGATCGGATTATTAAAGGCAATCAGTGAAACAAGTACAGCAGTATAACCGCAGCCTGCTGAAAATCCTTCCAGAAGTCGTTTCTGAATGGAAAGAAGCTCAATGACACCGGCGACTCCAGCCAGACCGCCGCTTAATGCAGCAGATAAAATAATATTCTTCATGACGGAGATACCATTGCAGGTACTTGCCCGCCGGTTAAATCCAACCGCCTTTAATTCATAACCGATCGTTGTCTTTTCCATAAGAAACCATACCAAAATTACAAGAAGAATGGCAATGATGATGCCTGCATGGAAACGGCTGCCGGAAATAATGGATTTTAACTGAACAGCTTCAGCAATCTTTGCTGACTGGGGTACATGCCCTTCCGGATCCATCAAAAAACCTCTGACGGCATAGCCAAGGAAATTGATTGCAATATAATTCATCATGATCGTAACAATAATTTCCGATATATTAAATTTTGCCTTAAATACAGCAGCAACCAGTGCCCATAATCCCCCGGCGATAAATCCTGTTAAGATAGCAATAAGAATACATACAACACCCGGCACGCTTTCCTGAATATTCAGTACCACGGCTGCGGCGGCCATTGCACCAATATAAAACTGGCCCTCTGCACCAATCGTAAAAAATCCTGTCTGATAAGCAACTGCACAGCCAAGACCCGTAAGAATCAGCGGACATGCTTTTACAAATACTTCCAAAAAGCTTTGCTTTGCACCGAAAATACCTTTAAAAAATAGCTGATAGGCTTCCAAAGGATTCGCACCGCAGGCAATGATCATCAAAGTACCGATAACGATCGTGATTACAGCAATGATCATAATATCTGTAATTGATTGAAATTTATTTTTCTGTTTGCTCATTGCTTAATCCTCCTCTCCGGCAATACCGCCCATCAAAAGGCCAATCTTTTGAATGGTTGCTTCCTGACGATCTAAAATACCAATGATTTTTCCGCCAAATAAGACAACAATTCGGTCACTCAAACCCATGATTTCTTCCAGGTCTGCAGAGATCAGAACCACACTCTTTCCGAGATTTCTCTGGGCTGTCAGCTGATTTCTCACAAACTCTGTTGCACCGATATCCAGACCTCTTGTCGGCTGGCTGGCAACGATAAGCTTCGAACCTTCGGATAATTCCCTCGCAATGATCAGTTTCTGCTGGTTACCTCCGGATAAAAGCCTGACTGCTGTTGCCGCACCGGAACGGCCCGATGCTCTCACCTGATATTCTTCCATCTTTTTTGCAGCATTGTCATGAAATGCTTTGCGGTTGATAATATGGAAATCCGAAAATGGCTTCCGACCGTAATCCCGAAGCGCCAGATTATCTGTAATGTTCATGGCTGTAACCAGACTGTCCTGCTGACGGTCATCGGATATATAAGAAATACCATCCAGATAACGTTCTCTCACAGACCGTTCGGTTACATCCTTTCCATCCAGTACGATTTTTCCTGAGCTGATTTTGCGGATACCTGTAATTGCCTCGGCAAGCTCCTTCTGGCCGTTTCCTTCAACTCCAGCAACTCCGATAATCTCGCCTTTTCGCACATTAAAATGAATATCTTCCAGAGCATTTTTTCCATGTTTTGTGCCTATGGAAACATGGCTGACATCCAACATAATTTCTGTCCCTGGCTCTCCCACAATATTATAATCATCAGAAAACTCCCGGCCAATCATATAATTAGAAAGCTCAGACGAATTTGTTTCTGCTGTTACCAGATCGGCAACCTGTTTTCCGTCTCTTAAAATTGTAACCTTATCACTGATGGCTAAAATCTCACTCATTCTGTGAGTAATGATAATGATACCATAACCCTCAGCTTTTAAATTTCTGAGAACATCAAAGAAATGAGCTGTTTCCTGTGGTGTCAGTACACCGGTGGGCTCATCCAGAATGAGCAGCTCCACGTTTTTATAAAGAGCCTTTAGTATTTCCACACGCTGCTGCTCGCCTACAGACAAATCCTGAATCAGCGCATCGGGGTGTACAGACAGGCCATATTTTTCTGCCAGTTCCTCCAATCTTTGCTTGGATGCATTTCTGTTTAAAACAAACTGATTGTCCGAAAGATTTAAAATTACATTATCCAGTACAGTCATTTTATGTACCAATGAAAAATGCTGCTGTACCATTCCGATACCCGCTGCAATAGCATCCTTTGGTGAAGAAAATTTTACTGCTTTATCTTTCCAGAAAATCTCACCGCTGTCTGCTGTGTAAAGACCAAAAAGAATATTCATCAATGTTGTTTTACCGGCACCATTTTCACCGAGCAGCGCATGAATCTCCCCCTTTTCCACGCAAAGGTTGATATCTTCATTCGCATAAACACCGTTAAAGGCTTTGCTTATATGTTTCATTTCCAAAAGCGGCATGATTTTTCCTCCAGTATCTATTCAGAGTCAAGACAAAAAACACCGGATGGCACCCCAAAAAGGTGTGCCATTCGGTATCTTTTTTTCTGTTACTATTACTGCTGTCTTAATGTATAATCACGTTCAACTGTCATTGCACCGGACTTGATCTGCTCAATCGCGTCTTCAGCAATTGCTTTAACATCATCCGGAAGGTTGTCAGAAAGTAGAAGCTCTACAGCACCCTCAGCCATACCAAGGTTGTAAACCTCACCTTTGAATGTACCATCATTCACTGTACCAAGTGCGATATCCAAAACAACATCAAGATTATAAAGTGCAGAATCCAGAATATTTTCCGGAGCTAAAGAACTCTGGTCATAAGAATCACCCATACACCAGATATCTGCATCTACAGCAGCCTGCATTGCACCGTTACCGCATGCATTTGCACAATGTTTGATCACGTCTGCTTTCTTCTCGATCATGGCATTTGCATGTTCCATGGCGATCTGTGTATCCACAAAGTCATTTGTCCAGGAACCGATAAATGTAATGTCCGGGTTTACAGATTTTGCACCATCTTCAAAACCGTTGACAATCTTTACAAGAGAATCTCCCGGGATAGGTCCGATGGCACCGATTACATTTGTTTCTGTCATGTTGGCAGCGATGATACCTTCCACATAAGCGGTCTGCTCACATGCCATTACATAGGAAGCAACATTTTCAGCAGCTGCATCTGCTTCTGTAATGATAAACTTCACATCCGGATATAATTCAGCAACTTCCAGTGCAGGTTCGCCGAATTCATAACCATGTCCAATGATTACCTGATAACCGTCATTTGCAAAATCTGCATATGCCTGAGCAATATCTGCTGTTGTCAGATTTTCTGCTGCATTCAGCTCATAGCCGTATTTATCGCAGGCTTTTAAGGCACCTTCATAAGCCGTCTGATTCCAGCCCTGGTCATTAATAGAACCGGATAAGCAAAGACCAACCTTTACAGCATCTTTATCTGCCTCTGCTTCCTCTGAAGTTCCCTGTGTTTCTGTTTCTGCTGTCGGCTCAGCGGTTTCTTTTGTTTCTTTTGCGCCGCATCCTGCCAAAGATGCAACCATCATTACCGTCATTAAAAGACAAATAATCTTTTTCATTTTTTCCTCCTTATTTTTGTACATTCTGTTTATTTTTTAATGATATTATGGAAAGCTTCGCAAGGCTCCCTCAATACCTTTGTACAAACATCTTCTCCCTGTTTTGCAAGAGTACGCTCATCAACTCCCAACAGGATACCGTCTTTAAATACAACTTTGCCATTGACCATTGTCATATCCACATAGCCGGTCACACCGCAGCGTGCCAGAATATTTTTAGGATCATGAAGGGTACCGGTCAGTTCCAATGTTCCTGCATCAACCATAAATAAATCTGCGCCTTTTTCCGGTTCCAGAGAACCAAGGTCAGTTCTGCCAAGAGTTTTTGCACCATTGACTGTAGCAATCTTTAACATTTCATACGGTGAAATGCATCCGCCGCGCTCTTTAGAAAACCATGCCTGCATCATCCATGCGATACGCATAGCATCCAAAAGGCTTGAACCGTCATTTGTTGCAGAACCGTCACAGCCAAGGCTTACATTCACGCCCCATTCCGCAAGCTGTTTCATGGGCAGAATCGGAAATCCTCCAAGAACAGCCGGTGTAGGACAATGGGAAATTCCCGTACCTGTTTTACCCAGATACTGATATTCTTCCGGTGTCAGCTCCCATGCATGGGCAATCCATACATCGGGTCCGATAAATCCAATCTCGTCACACCACTCTAAAGTTCTCTTTCCCCAGCGGGCTGTCATCACTTCATTTTCGCCCTCGCCCAGATGAGTGTGCATCCGAACCTTTTTCTCTCTGGCGAATTTCACAGTTTCAACAAACGTATCCTTATAACAGTTCATTGGCTGGCATGGTGCCATCACGATCTGAGACATGCTATATGGATTCGGGTCGTGATAAAGACTGATAATACGGTCACAGTCTTTCAAAAATTCATCCGTAGTTTCCAGCATATTTTCCGGCATCGTACTGCCTTTTTCACGGGGCAATGTATTTGTACCGCGGCCTGCATGATAACGGATACCGATCATCCTCGCCGCTTCCATCTGACGGTCTACCGGTTTCTTTCCGGTAACATTGGTATAGCAATACTGATGATCAAAAGCTGTTGTGCAGCCGTGTTTTACCAAATCTGCCATTGCTGTCAAAGATGAATAAAAGATAACCTCATCATCAACCTTCTGGAAAATTCGATATGCTTTATCCAGCCATTCCGGCACTGTCATATTCGGATAGTCAATGGTCTTTAAATTTCTTACAAATGTCTGAAAAAAATGATGATGGGTATTGATCAACCCCTGTCTCTTATACACATCTCCGAGCCCACGAGACCCTAAGACATCTCGT
>ENA-OZGX01000860-OZGX01000860.1-human-gut-metagenome-genome-assembly--contig:-NODE-860-length-13165-cov-14.237147_pt1 | contig 13165 bp, 8 predicted proteins | sample MGYA00244040_ERZ653674 | MGnify/ENA primary metagenome ERZ653674 (study PRJEB26926, sample SAMN06165232) | human gut metagenome | biome: ENVO:00009003; feature: ENVO:2100002; material: ENVO:00002003... | reverse complement strand
CAGGCGGAAATCGGCGGCGCTGAACCCGGTTCGTATTATTCCGGTCTGGCATGCCAGACCGGAATAATAGAACATCTGCCCAACATCGCTATTTCTCGATCCCACCATTCCGCAGCCCCGACGCGCGTAAACATCCCCCGTCAAGCCGTTCGTCAAACAAGGGAAAGAAAAACCGCCCTTTCGGGCTCCGCGGGAGAGGTACTCTCGCGCGGGGCGCATAGGGCGGTTTCCGCTTCCGGAAAGCGTCTCTTTACGCCTTAGTCCACGTTGCCGTCTCCGCGTTGTAGGTGTAGGTGCCGACGGTGACGCTCTCGACGCCCGCAAGAGCGGCGATGTTGGTCATGGTCATATAGTGCGGCTCGTAATCTTCGTCCGATTTTGCCGTCTCAAGCTCGGTTATACTGAACTCAACGGGATCGGCAGCGAACACGACCTTGCCGTTCGCATCACTCGTGATCACACCGGCGAGATCGGAAGTATCGGCAACATTCACGGTGCCATTCACCACGAAAGCGGCGGCAGTATTGAGATTGTAATCAAATGTCGGCGCCGTACGGTAGACCGCTTTCGTGACAGGATATCCTATATTTCCGTCATTGTTCGGCCAAGTGAACTCCTTGCCGTTGTAGACAAACACCGCCGCATCGTTTTTAAGTTCAAGGGTGGCATCCTTTTCCACACGGAGAGAAGCGCCGGGAAGGAGCTTGATCCTCACGCCGTCCAGCGTCGCTTTGCCGCTCTCGATAACTATGTCGAAATTGCCCGGGAAGGGGATCTCTTTGCCTGCGGAACTTACGGTAACACCCGCGGTGACGGCAAGATTGCCGAATTTCATATCACCCGCCGAAGTCATCGTGATGACACCGGTCTCGACATTGTAGGTCTTTCGGAGTTCGCCGGAAGTCAGCACTATCATAGCGTCGTCCGCGCCGACGAAATCGACTTCTGTGGCGACACCGAATGTCGAAAATGCCATGGCAAACGCTTGCGCTTTCAGCTCAGCGCCAGCTTCGTAGACACACTCGACTTCGATGTTGTTGAGCATATATTGATTGAACGGAACAATGGTGTTATAGATCCCGGTGGTGATCGAACCGCCTCTGTAGCCGAGCAGGACAATGGTCTCACCGATCATGCCGCCACTCTTTGCGCGGATCAGCCCATCGCCTGTCACGAACCCTATCGAATAAAACTTGCCGCCGTCGTTGACGAGCACTTCGCTGTCCGCATTCATGTTGAGCACGGCATTCTCATAAGTGAAGCCCATGATATTGCCGCTTGCAGTCCTTCTGCCGTTGACAATGAAAGTGCCGTCGACAACGATCTGCATCCCGGCGGGAACTTCGAGCGTCACATACGGGTCGGGGATGCTGGTCTTAGTATCACGGTTTTTCCAAAGCTCATTGACAGACGTAGAATGTTTCTCGTCGAAAGGCAACACGAATTTCACGCCCTTGTCGATGGTGCGGTATGATGCGTCGGCATAAGTTTTCGCCGAAGAGAAAATCGTGTCATGACAAACGATTATGTCATCTCCGCTCTTTGCGGCAGCGATGGCATCCTCGAGAGCATAACTCTTGCCGTTAAGAGTCACGCTCTTGATCTTGAGCAGTGCCTCGAGAGTCTGTGCCGCATAGAGGTCCGTCTCGCCGAGCACGAGTTCGTAGGCATAGATCCCGCCGTCGGTGTAGGTCTTGTCAAGCCCGTTCACCGTGAACTGCTGGTCACAACCCTCGGGCAGGACGACATCGGAGACATCGAAGGTATGCGCCTCGCCGTCCCATTCGACTTCCGTGACCGCATTGACCTCGGCGACGGCTTTGACGACGGTGACGGTCGCCCCCTCCGTCAACGTGGCTTTGATGTCGAACTCGCCCGTGACGTCCGTCTCGCCGTTCATGACCTTGACATTGCCGTCAAAAACAAGGGGAGCGGAGTCACCGGGGACAGGCACTCCGCCGAACTGCGCGCTGAGCCCGAGCTCGATGGTGTACCCGTCAGGGAGCCCATCCACCTGCACCTGCGTGCCGTCGGTGTAGGGCTGAACGCCGTCGGGAGAATAAGGCACCTGCTGGTTGCCGATGGTGACGGTAAGCACAGGTTTCTCATCCTTGTTGCAGGCGGCAAGACACCCCGCAAGGAGCGCCGCGATCAAAACGGCAACGAGGATGAGCGCAAACTTTTTCGCTTTCATTTTACACCTCTTGATGTTTATCGTCTATTTCATGCACTTAAAGTGCTTGTTTGTGCTTTCGCCCACGCAAAAGCACTTCCCTGTTTTTATCTTTCGGCGGGCTTGATGAAGCTGAACGCCGTGCCGAGGGCGAAGGCTTCACGCTGTGCGTCGATGCTCGAGTCGCTTTCCTCATTGTACATGAAGAAGCGGAAATCTTGCGTGCCTGCGGCGAGGGGGAGCATGGTGCCTTGCAAGTACAAGGGGCTGTCCGCGGAGGACTCTTCGCCGATGGCAAGCACGGAGAGATTGACATGATATTCCGTGGGAAGTTCGCCGTCGAAGTCGGAGAAGTCCACCATGCCGTAGTTCTTGCCGCCGCCGTACATCGCGATGCCACCGTGGACATACTGCACTCCGCCCTCATCGACAATGAGGTCCTCATACTGCTTGCCGCCGTAGGTGCACACCTTGTTGAGCATCTCGCTCATGTTGAGCTGCAGGAATGCGGTCTGCGAGTCCACTCCGCCGGGGAGCTCGATCAGGGTGGAGCTGTCCACCGTGGCGAGGGACTTCCAGTTGTACATCCTGACGTCGCCGACGAGGTGCAGCACGGCGGAATAGCTCGTGCCGCCGATGTTGTCCCAATAGTCGAGCCCGAGCACGCCGCCGTCCAGCATGGCGCCCGCGAAGCAGCTCTCAAAGCCCACGGAGAAGAGCCCCGAATTGTAGAGTGCGCAATTTTTCAGCGTAAGGTCCGTCAGGACGAAATTCTCCACGAAGTTCTCGTCCTCGAGGTTGGAGTCATCGCGCGGCTCATAGGTGACGCCGTTCGCCGTGAGGGAGGGCTCCAACGAAGAATAGTCGCCTTTGGCGTAGCTGTCCTTGTCGAACACTCCCCTCACCTTGCGGTTGGTGCCGAGTTTGACGAGGAACTCGCGCGCGTTCTGCACAATGCAGCTCTCCATCTCGACGTCGATGCGCTCCGCCTCGACATCGACGGGGTTCTCCGCGCTCACGACGGCGTTCACGCCCGCACACCCGAAGGCGCGCACGCCCGTCCTGCCGTTCATTATGCGGCTGTTGATGATGCGGCAGTCGGACATGAGTTCGAGCACCGTGCCCACGGTGTTGAGATAGCCCAGTTCCATCTTGCCGTCGTCGTAAAGGCTCTCGTCGCTGCACCCGCGCAGCACCACATTGTCAATGGTGATGTCGTCCGTGCGGACAAGGAAGACGATGTTGTCCTGCGCTTTCACCGCCGCGGTGCCCTCGATGGCGACAAAGTTCAAAGGCCCTTTGAACACGGACGCCGAGACGCTGACCATGGGAGTGACCTGCGTGATGTAGTCGCCGTCGATATACTTGCCGTTGCCGTAGACGTCGGCGGTGAACTCCACGATGTAGTTGACGGTGGGATGGGACATCCCGCGGTTGGCGTAATAGGTCCAGTCCGCCGTGGTCTCGATCTGCCTCACGAAGCGGCTGAGGTCGGCGCCGGGCTTGAGATAGCCGTCCGCGTCGAACATATATTCCCCGAGCATGACGTCATCTTGCAGCACGACGGGCTTTTTCGCGTCCGTCGTCGCGATGAGGCTCTCGTAGTCGGTGACGTTGACGCCGTCCGCGACGACGTCCACCGTGATGCTCGCGGACACTCCGTCACGGAAAATATCTCCGTAGCGCCACTTTGCGCTAAGAGTCACTCTGCCCGTGCCCTTCGTCTTCACCGCGCAGCCGTTCGCCGTCGCCACCACTTCCGCAACGGAAGGATCGGAAGAGGTGAAGACCACTTCGTCCGCGTCAAAGGGCACCGTCGCGGTGCCGCGCTGCGCTTTGAGACCGAGGACGGGAGACGCGGAGACGAACTCGCCTCCGACATAGTCCGTGCCGCCGACGGCATACACGCCGCCTATGCCCCAGCTCTGTGCATTGTCCGTAAAGGCAAAGGAGGAATAACCGTTCACGACGATGAGCGTCACACTGTCCGCCACGGTCTCAACGCCGTTTTCCGTGACATAGAGCACGATGACCGCCTCGCCCGCCGCGACAGCCTCTATCCTGCAAACGCCGTCTTCGGACTGGTCCCGCAATCTCGCCGCCTCGCCCCGCACCTCGAAGCGGAAGGTCAAACCCTCCGCGGCAGGTTGCGAAACAGCGGCATAGGTCGTGGTCATGCCCGCCTTTTGCATGAGATTGCCGTCCGCGTTGCTGTATCTGCCGAAGATCTCCGTCTCCGTATCGCCGAAGACGAAGGTCACGCGCACGCTCTTATCGCCCGACATGACGGTGATGGACGCGCTCTCCGCCCCGCTCTCCGGGAAAGTCACTTCAATGGCATATCTCCCGCCGCCGAGCGGTTCGACGGAGGTCTCGGCGCCCTGTGCCTCTCCTACGGTCACCTCGTCCGCGCTCTCGGCATAGACGGTGGTCGCTATGGTCGTGTGCGAGAGAAGGATCTCTCTCTCGCTCTCGCCGCTGCCGTTGACGGTGAGACCCTCGCCGCAGTCCACGGTGACGAGGACGGTCGTCTCCTCGCACCCCTGCACGGCGGGATCCATCTTCACGATGACGAGATATTGCCCGGAAAGGCGCGCATACGCGACGCCCGTCACGGGATGGATGTCAAAGCCGCCCGCCGCGTCGTCCTCGCCGCAGGGCTTGACGGAATAGGTGACGTCCGCGGTCACGGAAACGGGCTGAGCGGTCGCTTCGAAGACGAACTCTCCGCCCGGGATGGTCACTTCGTAGTCCGCGTCGCCGTCGGAGGCGACAAGGTCGTATTGCTTGTGATCCTCGCGCCCGACGACGGTGACGTCCGCGGAGATCGCCTTGGAACTGATGACGTTGACGATGACGCTCGCGCGGAAACCGCCGTCCCGCGTGACAGCCGTCACTTTGACCGCCCCCGTCTTTTCGGGGAGGATGAGACCGTCCTCCTCCACGGTGATGCTGCCCTCTTCGCTGCCTTCTACGGCGGAGAACTCGAGGTCGTATTCGCGGTTTGCGGCATTCACGGGCAGGACGTTGACGATGATGTATTCGTCATTCTCATATTCCGCGATGTCCACGGTGATGACGCCGTCTTCGGCTCCCGAGGCGATCTCCACCCCCGAGACGGGGATGTCCACCGCCACGGACGCCGCGCCCGTGAACGTCATGATGGTGAACATGACGATGAGCGGGATGACTGCCATCAAAGCTATCAGTTTGTTTTTCATGCCTTGCCTCCGCTCACCGCTCTGTATTTTTTGTCAAGCCCGACGAAGAGATAAACGAGAGCGCCGATGAGCAGCGCCGCCGCGATGGCTCCGACGCTCGCCGTCGCCACCGTCTCGCCGAACGCCTCGCCGCCCGAGATCTTGAGATAGATGCCCGAATAGAGCGCCAGCACCCCGATGACAGCGGACACCGCAAGCCCGATGATGATCAGCACGGACACCGTGGAATCGTTCTCGTCCGCGCTCGCGCCCTCAAAGCTCGCAAAACGCGGATGTCCGAGGTCGCGGCGGGTCGCGAAGCATATCTGCGCCGCCGAGATCGCGAGCGTCACCGCGAGCAGATAGACGGACTGCCATGCGTTCACATAGCCGAGACCGCCCACCAGCGCAACGCTCACCGCCGTCGGCACCGCCGCCCCGATGAAACAGAACGCCACCTTGGCGCCTATCACGGTGCGGTAGTTGACCGGCAAAGTCTTCATCGTGAAGAAGAACTCCCCGTCGCGGCTGATATTGCCCGCGCAGTAGGTGTTGGTGAGGATGCCGAACATCACGATGAGGAAGACCGCGATCTCGAGGTCGCAGTCCACGAACACCAGCATCCCGACCAGCTCGGAAAAGATGTCCATGCAGAAATAGACCATGAGGGGCATGATGATGGCGGTGGAGAAATATCTGAATGCGTAAGAGGGAGTGCGCAGCACCTGCACGAACTCCTTCTTCATGAACGTCGCAAAGACGGAACGGGGCGCGGGCATGCCGTGACCCTTATAGACATGACGGCTGCTCAGCGAAAAGAGCTTGTTCTGCGCCGCGGGCACGAGCATGAGCCTGCCCACGGTCACTCCCGCCGCCGTCAGCGCCGCCGTGACGAGCAGCATCCAGCCGAAACCTTCGCCCGCGTCGCCCGTGAGCAGCATATCCGCAAAACAGGACGCCGGGAACAGCTTCTCCGTCACCCGCGCTATCTCGCGCATGGTCTCCGCGTCGAAGAAGTAGCGCGCGTCCCCCGTCGAGATGAGGTTTGCGATGAAATCCAGCACGGCGGAATAGAGCCAGAACGCCAGAGCCGTGACTCCCGTCGCGACGATGAGAGAGATGACGTAGCGCGACGCCACCGCCTCCGTCAGCATGTGCACGGGGAGCGCGAGCACGCTTCCCACCGCGAGCGAGATGAGCGGCATGAAAAAGAGGATGAGCACCGTCATGCCGTAGAACTGCGCCCCAAGGTCGATGCAGGTCGCGAGGGTAACGCTGACGGGCAGCACGGTGAAAAATCCGAAGATGAACTGTTTGAGATAAGCCACCGCCATCTTGGCGATGTACATGGCGCTCGACGACACGGGCAGAGTCACGAAGATGCGCAGGTCGTCGCTGCCGAAGATGGAGCGGTTGATGTTGCGCACCCCGCCGATGACGTTGACGAGGATGAGCACGGCATAGATCGCCGTCGTCAGCTCGTAAAGGCGGGTGTAAGGCGCTTCGACGCGGTTAACCTCGATGCCGATATACATGTCCGCAAAGCGTTTCAGCACGAAGCACGCGAAGGTGACGATCGCCGCCGCGAGCACGAGAGAAAGCAGTTTGCCCGGGACGTCCGCGCTCTTGCGTGCGCGCGTAAAGTCGCCGAAAAATTCGCCCGCTTCCTTTTTGAGGAGTATGCCTGCGGTGCGGAGGGTCATTCTTCCCCCTCCTCTCCGTGCAGGAAGAAACGCTCGAGCAGCTCGCCGTCGCCGATGCCGCGCACGGACATATCCGCTTCGATGAGACCGTCGCGTATCACGATGGCGCGGTCGCAGATGCGGCGCACCGCGTCGAGGTTGTGGGTGGAGAACAGCACCGCCCCGCCCTTTTCGGCGTATTCGCGCATGAACTCGGACACCGCGTTCATCGTGGTGGGGTCAAGCCCGAGCATGGGCTCGTCCAGGATCCAGAGCTCGGGAGCGTGGATGAGGCTGCCCATCATGCAGATCTTCTGTTTCATGCCGTGGGAATAGCTGCTGATGAGGCTCTCTATCCTGTCGCCCAGCCCGAAACATTTCTGCAACTCGCCGAGGCGCTCCTCGCGCACCTCCTTGGGCACGCCGTAGATGTCCGCCATGAACGCGATATATTCCATCCCCGTCATCTTGGAGAACACCGCATGATCGTCCGTGACAAAACCGAAGTGCGCCTTCGCCTCCGTCGCGTCGCCCTTGACGGGGATGCCGAAGACGGAGATCTCCCCTTCCTTATAAGGCAGCATCCCGGTGAGGCATTTGAGGGTGGTGGATTTGCCCGCGCCGTTGTGACCGAGCAAGCCCACGATTTCCCCTCTCTGCACCTCAAAGGAAATGCCGCCCACGGCATATTCCGCCGCACGCGGATATTTTTTTCTCAGACCGACGACTTTGACGGCGGGCGCGTCAGCCGCGACCGCCGAGACCTCTTTCCTTTTCATTCAGACCTCGTCTTCATCTATATGACGTGATAAGTTTCTGCGTCCTGCAGACAACTATCCGCCGATCGTGTTCTCTCCTCTCCCCGCACCGTGGCTTCCCTATTCAAAACCGAAAAACTTAAAATATAATTAACTTCACTTAAACATTTAATTTTATTGTAAGATACCTTGATTTCGCGTGCGTGTCAAGCGTTTTGCGCCCATATCCGTAAAAAAGTTTCAAAATATTTGATTTTGTGCAATAATGTGTCAAAAATCGATACCGTCGGAGCAAAGTTTGCAATTTTTCTCCGCGACGCGCGCGGCGCCGCCCGCCCCGTCGGACGGACGGGACGCCCCTTCCCTCCCCGCGCCCTCAAAAAAGTCCGCTTTTCCCACTCTTGTCTCGCTGCGGACAGGAATGTTCGGCTTGCTTTCGGGGAAAAAATGAGTTATAATTTTTTTACTACGCATCCGGTGGTGAACATGAGCAATCTGATCCTCAAAATCAGCAACGGCGAACTTTTCGACTTCTTCGACAGCGAGGAGAAGAAGGAGTTTGTCGTGGGCTCAAAACGCACCTGCGACGTGGTGATCAAGTCCTTTTTCGTGGCGCCGGAACAGCTCCGTTTCCTGCAAAAGAACAACGTCTGGTATGTGGAGGATCTCACCCCGGAAGGCTACAAATCCGAGGCGCTCGCGGGCGGGAAACGCTTCCGCCGTCCCGTGGTGAAGTTCGACGGCGACGTCGTCATCCGCAAGGCGGGGGAACGCCGCGGCGACACCGTGAAGATCTCCGCCGTGAAAAAGATCTCCGGCAGACGCGGCGGCAGCAATTTCGACCTCTCCCACCGCACTCTCACCGTAGTGGGGCGCTCCCCCTCCTGCGACATCACGGTGGACAGCCCCATGGTGTCCGAAAAGCACTTCCGCATCGTGTGCGACAACGGGGAGTATTTCATCGAGGACCTCAGGAGCATGAGCGGCACCTTCGTCAACAACCGCAAGGTGAGAAGGGCGCGGCTCGGGGACTACGACCGCATCTCCATCCCCACCGCGGCGTACACTTTCTTTGACCGCAAGTTGCTCTATTCCACCTCTCCCGCGGGCATACAGATCGACGCCGTCGGGGTCACAAAAGAGGTGACCGACCGCCGTTCCCGCGGCAAGGTGAAGCTGGTGAGCGAGGTGTCCTTCCGCATCGAACCGGGCTCATTCGTCGCCATCGTGGGCGGCTCCGGCACGGGGAAATCCACCCTCTTGGACTGCCTCAACGGCATCCGTCCCGCAACGGGAGGCGGCATCTATTACGACACCAACGACTATTACGACAACATCAAGACCTACAAGTCCGTGATGGGCTACGTCCCCCAAAAGGACATCATGCACGACGACCTCACCGTCGCGGAGGGTCTCTTCTACACCGCTATGCTGCGCATGCGCACCAACATGTCCAAGGCGGAGGTGAGAGAGCGCGTCAAGGAAGCCATCGCCGACGTGCGCCTCACCGGGCGGGAAAACCTGAAGATCTCCTCCCTCTCCGGCGGACAGCGCAAGAGGGTGTCCATCGCCATGGAACTGCTCTCCGACCCCAAGGTCATCTTCCTCGACGAGCCGACGAGCGGGCTCTCCCCCGACCTCGACCTCGAGATGATGGATCTGCTCAAGGACCTCACCGTGAAGGGGCGCACCATCGTCGTCATCACCCACGCGATGGAGAACCTCGACAAGTGCGACAAGATCGCCTTCCTGGGCAGGAACGGCAGGCTGTGCTTCTTCGGCAGACACGACGAAGTCTTCCGCTACTTCAACCGCAAGAGCTACTCCCGCATCTTCGCGGCGCTTAACGACGAGACCCTCTGCGCCTATTTCGAGCACAAATACCGCTCCGGCGAATACTATAAGGAGCTCTACAAGACCTTCTTGGCGACTTATCCCGACGCGAAGCTCAACATGCTCCCGCCCGAAAGCGGCAAAAAGACGGTGAAGGAGACCGCGGCGGAACAGGCGGCGGAAGCTCCCGCCAAAAAGAAACTCTCGGAAAAGGCGGCGCAATGGAAGGCGGCGCGCAAAGCCAAACGCAACGGCGAGACCGCGGGGACGGAAACCGCCCCGAAAGCCGCCGATGACGTCCCGGACGCTCCCTCGGAAAAGCCCACCCGCAAACGCCGCCGCACCGTGCACGAGACGGAAAACGGCGCCGTGCACGAGACGGAAAACGGCGCGGTGCGCGAAGCGGAAAGCATCGTCGCGGACGGCGGCGAGGAGAGCGCTCTCCCCTCTCCCGCGCTCTCGGACGCACCTCTCGGTGACGCTCGGGAAGAGGGCGCGAAAGCGGAGACGAACCCTTCCGCAGACGCCTCGGAAACCGCCCTCGAAAGCGGCGCGGCGAGCGCACGATGCGCCGACGGCAAAGCGGCAGACGAAAACGTCCAAACGACAGAAAACGGTGTTGAAACGCTAAAAAACGATGTTTCAACCCTCATTATTGACAACGCTGCGAGCGGAGCGGACGCGCCGCCGCAACAGCTTCCGGAGCATTCGCGCGCGAGAAGCAGGAAAAAACCCGCAAAGCGCATCCCTTCCGCGGAGGGGGAAAACGGGGACGGAGACGCTGCCGTGAAAGCGGAAAAGGACGCGGGCGCGGCGCGCGCCGACGACGGGGAGGTGCGAGATGAAAAAGACGCGTGACTTCACTCCCCGCACCAACCTCATACAATACCGCGTGCTCCTCGCGCGCTATCTCAGGCAGATCGTCACGAACCCGTGGTACATCGTGCCCCTCATCCTGCAGCCGGTGCTGCTGCTCATCATCATCTCCTTCGTGTATGAGGACGGCACATTCTACGAGCCGTGGCGGCATGTGACGTCGGCGCACACCACCCCCTTCCTGCTCGCGTTCTCTGCGGCGCTGATGGGGCTCCTGAACAGCTATCGCGAGATATGCAAAGAGCGCGAAGTGCTGGGGCGCGAGGTGTTCGGCGGCGTTGACCTCGTAGCCTATCTCGCGTCCAAGATCACGGCGCTCGGCATAGTTGGACTTTTGCAATCTATGGTGATAACCTTCGGCAGTCTCGCCTTTATAGATTACAATATGTCCGATCCCGCCCGCACCCTCTTCTTCATCCTGCTGGCGCTCTTCCTCACCAACTACTGCGTGACGGCGCTCGGGCTCACGGTGTCCGCTCTGCTCAAAAAATCGGAGAGCGCCATCCTGCCCATCATCGTGATCATCGTGTTGCAGGTGGTGTTCGCGGGGGTGCTCATCGAGTTCGAAGGCGCGATGAAGCTGTTCTATTTCATCACGCCCTCGATGTACGGCACCGCGGTCATCGGCAACGTGACGGGGCTCGGACCCATGCGGCAGGTGTATCAATACAACGAATACGTCTGTCTCGCGATGCTCGTCGTCTTCACCGTCGTCTGCCATGTGATCACGGCGCTCAAACTCAAACACGACTACCGCACCAAAGACTGATCCGCTCTGCGGAAAGGAGAAACAATGCTTCAGCTCAAAAACATATGCTACGATGTGGACGCCGACCGCCCCGACAAGGCTCGGCGCATCCTCTCGGACGTCTCGCTGGACTTCCCGGAAAAGACCGTGACCGTCATCACCGGGCACAACGGCAGCGGGAAATCCACACTCATAAAGCTCATCATGGGCATCGACCGCCCCACTTCCGGGCGCGTCCTGTTCAACGGCGAAGACATCACGGACGCCTCCGTCACGGAGCGCGCGCTGAAAGGTTTCACCATCGCCTTCCAGCAGCCTGTACGCTTCAAAGGCATCACCGTGCGCGATCTGCTTGGCGCGGCTTGCCGCAAAAAACTTGCCACGGGCGAGGCGTGCAACTTCCTCTACACGGTGGGGCTGTGCGCCAAGGACTACATCGACCGCCCCGTGGACGGCACCCTCTCGGGCGGAGAGCTCAAGCGCATAGAGCTCGCCACGTCCCTCGCTAAGGGCGGCGAAGTCTTCCTCCTCGACGAGCCGGAGGCGGGCATCGACCTGTGGAGCTTCGACGAGCTCGTCGGCGTCTTTGACAAGCTCAGAGACAAGACCGTCGTCATCGTCAGCCATCAGAACAAGATCCTGCAAGCGGCGGATCGCATCGTGGTGCTCAACTCGGCTGCCCAGCCCGTCGTGGGCACGCGGGAGGAGATCCTCCCCACCCTCACGGACGTTGGAGCGCCCTACTGCCGCCGCGGCGTCCTCTCGGCGGAATAAGGAGAGACCTATGGAAAAACTCGACCTCGAACTTCTCGAAAAGATCGCTCAGCTGCACTCCGTGCCCGAAGGGAGCTTCAACATCAGAAAAAACGGCGAGAGACTCGCCGCAAATTCCACGGATGAGATACAGATCGTCCAAAAGACGGACAAGCCCGGCATCGACATCATCGTCGCCGCGGGCGTCAAGAATAAGAGCGTGCACATCCCCGTCATCCTCACCGTCGGCGACTTTCAAGACACCGTCTACAACGACTTCTTCATCGGCGAGGACGCGGACGTCACCATCGTCGCGGGCTGCGGCATCCACAACCCCGGCAAAGGCAAGGCGGAACACGACGGCGTGCACACCTTCCACCTCGGCAAAAACTCCCGCGTGAAGTATGTCGAGCGCCACTACGGCGAGGGCGTGCAAGGGAGCAAGCGCGTCTTCGATCCCGTCACCAACGCCTTCCTCGAGAGCGGCTCCGTGCTCGAAATGGACACCACTCAGCTCGGCGGCGTCACCTTCACAGACAGGATGACGGAGGCAGTCGTCGGCGACGGCGCGAAACTGCTCGTCAAAGAAAAACTGCTCACCGACGGCGACGAGAAAGCGATCTCCCGCTTCCGCGTCACCCTGAAAGGCAAAGACAGCACCTGCGACATCGTCAGCCGCAGCGTCGCGAGGGGCACTTCCCGCCAGGAGTTCTACTCCGACGTCATCGGCGAAAACGGCTGTTTCGGACACGTGGAATGCGACGGCATCATCCTGGACGGCGCGCGCATCCTCTCCACCCCGCAGATCGACGCCGCACATCCCGACGCCAGCCTCGTGCACGAAGCGGCGGTGGGCAAGATCGCAGGCGACCAGCTCATCAAACTCATGAGCCTCGGGCTTACGGAGAAGGAGGCGGAGGACGCTGTGATCAAAGGCTTCCTCCACTGACGCTGCTCGGGGTCCCCGCGGGAAAAATCTTAGATTTTTCCCGCGGGGTAAATTGGCGACCTGCTTTGTCAAAGCCCTCATCTTCTGATGGGGGCTTCGTCGTACTCAAGAACGCTCCGAACAGACTTTTCGCCTCGGGGGTTATCTTGATTTCCCCCTCCAACCCGGGGACCCCACAAAATGCATGCATTTT